>JAEEGJ010021563.1_pt1 | contig 13835 bp, 9 predicted proteins | sample 8958761 | NCBI WGS metagenome assembly JAEEGJ01 (sample SAMN16246546, study PRJNA631951) | gut metagenome | biome: gut microbiome; feature: rumen; material: RS-attached | host: Bos | place: Iran: Karaj | collected 2018-10 | reverse complement strand
AGCAAGACTGTCACCACACTGGCTCCCGTCAGCACACAACATTGCGGTTGCTTACATAAAGTCTGTAGAATTCCATAAACTCGTCGTTGTCTACAGGTAAACCATAAAGCATAAAGATGCGTTTATAATCCTGAATCTGAGCAAAACGACGGGCAATGGCCTCGAGCTTTTTAGTAAAATCATTGCCTTCAAGCATTTCTGCAATTACAAATAAATCGGCATCGGCAGGAGGCCTTCCTGCAGGCTCGCATTCAATTACACGACTCAAGCCTACACTTTCAAGAATAGCCTGAGTTTTAGAATCTGTTATTTTAACAGTAACAGCAGCAATTTCATCTTCTTCTTCATCAGTAGCGCCAGCAGCGGAATCTCCAGCAGAAGCAGAGCTTCCTCCAAACAGATTTGCAAGTTCTTCTGTAGAAACAGCACCTGTATGGAATTTTTCTTCCTGCTCTTCTTCTTCGGCTTCCTGTGCTACAGCCTGTTCTGCAACATCATCACCAGAAATTTCTGCGCTAAAGTCATCATCATCTTCAAAAATATCTTCGTCTGTATAAAAGTCTTCTATTTCTTTATCAACAGTATCATCAACATTTTCTTTGAGGAAGCTTACACCAGCCGGCTGAGCACCTGCCACGCGCAGACGCAATTTATCTCCATCTTTAGTGCGCTCATATAAACAGCCGTCTTCTTCGCTTACATAAAAATATGGATTATCTTCAGAAATCCTTATATTGCGGATATTAGGACAATCTTCAAAAGCTTCATCATCAAGCTCTCGCAAGAACTCAGGTAAAACAAGTGTTGTAAGCTTAGTACAACCAGCAGCTGCACGTGCTTCTATTTTTTCTACAGTAGAAGGAATTACAAGAGAAACAAGAGAGCTGCAGCCTTCAAAAACAAACTGTGGAAGCTCGCGGATGCCTGCCCTGAAAGGAATTTCCGGCAAGCTGGAACAATTCTGGAACAAGCCTTCTGGGAAAGAATAAACAACATTAGGCATCTTTACTTTGACAAGCGAAGTACAACCCGAGAATAAATATGGAGGAAGTTCAGTAACTTTTTCAGGGAGCCTGACACTCTTGAGGTTTGGAGAATCTTTAAAAAGTGCAACACCAATTCCCAAAACAGAATCAGGCAAATCTATTTTTTCATAAGGACATTCGGTAAAAACTTCTTCATCAACATAATGAGCACCAAATGGAATGCGTCCTTTAAATTCATCAGTTTCTACATCAACACCAAGAACTGTATGAAGGTCAGGAGTGTACAAAAGTCCGTTTTTTCTTACTATTTGTTCCATTCTTCTATTGTATTATGTTTTTACTTTTATCGCAATAAAAATAGAACCTAACCCTTTTATACCTTGAACAAATCTATTTCGTTTCCAATTTCTTTGATGGAATTCTTGAGTTTGCTTGAAATATCACTAAGTTCGGAACCAGTTTCATTAATTTTTCCGGCACCTATAGACATTTCTTCCATACTCTGACGCATCTGCAAAGAAGTTTCCTTCAATACTTCTACTTCCGAAAGAACATTCTGGTTGCTGTCGGCCATTTCACGACTTGCTGTCTGAACTTCTACAGTACTTTCATTCATTTCGTGTAAAGCCTGATTAATCTGCTGAGAACCAATAGTCTGTTCTTCCATGGCAGCCTTAATGCTTCTTACAATTTCATCAGTTTTTTCAATTGTGTCTGCTACAGAAACAAAGGCTGAATTTGATTCTTTTGAAGCTGTTACAACTTCCTGAATAGATTCTTCGATATTTGAAAGCTGTTCACCAATTGTTTTAGACTGTGCCGTAGAAGTTTCTGAAAGCTTACGAATTTCACCTGCTACAACACTAAAGCCCTTACCTGCCTCACCTGCATGCGAAGCTTCAATTGCGGCATTCATTGCAAGAAGATTTGTTCTGGTTGCAATATTTGAAATAACAGTATTTGCTTCCTGGAGCATTTTTGATTGCATAACAATCTGCTCAATTTTTCTTCCAACTTCTGCCTGCTTATTAGAACCAGTCTTTGTATCTTCCATAAGCTTATCAAAAGAAGCAGCCATTTTATCTACAGAACGGTTTACAGATTCAATATTGCTCATCATCTCTTCAATAGAAGCAGAAGCTGTAGAAACTCCATTTGCCTGATTTATGATTAATTTTTCAAGCCCCTGGATATTTTCTGCAATTTCATTGATTGCAGCTACAGTCTGATCAACACTCTGCCCCTGATTAACAATCTGATTACGAACACTCTGGATATTTGCAATAATCTGAGTAATAGATGCACTTGTATCCTGAGTACTTGCATCCATGGCAACACCAACGTTTTCAAGATTTGTCTGAGATTTTTTTATACTCTTGAGAATATCATGAAGCTTGTCTGTAAAGTTATTAAATCCAAGAACAACAGAACCAACTTCGTCTTTTGAACTGATTTCAATTCGCTTTGTAAGGTCAGCATTTCCCTGCGCAATATCATTAATAGAACGGCTTACAGTATTTAATGGTCTTACAATTGCACGGATTAAAGGAATAAGAACAAGGAAAGCACCTATAATAGAAATAATAAGTCCAATGATAGAATAATTAATAATGTAAGAAATCTCTTTGAAATAATAATCATAAGGAACTGCAGAAAGCAAAGACCATGTTGTTCCCTGAACAGGAATATAACTTAAAATAGTCTTTTTATTTGTTCCCGGATAAATAATATTTGTACTGCTTGTTTTACCGGCAAGAAGCTCTGCCTTATGTCCTGCAAAAGTTTCATCTTCAAATAATTCATTTAGATTTACATAAGATTCATTTTCATTTTTTGCATAACCAAATACCTGAGCAGTATTTCTGGCTACAATTGCAGGATGATGACCATCGCCCATATCAATTCCGCGAACAATGTCTTTAAAGCAGGCACCGTTTATAATTGCTACAAGAGCACCATCAATTTCATTTTTTGTATTATATACAGGCTCTGAGTAAAACATAAGAACAGTTGCTTCTGATTCCTGCTGAATCTTTTCACCACTTTCTGCACGGTCGGCAAGATCTTCCATTCTGAAAATAATTGGTTCAGAAATAAATTCATTTCCTTTAAGAGCCTGCTTTACATATTCCTGATCACTAAAGTCCATTCGTGTCTGGTAATCTTCGTTAAAGAAGAAGCCTTCGTTGTCATAGAAAGCAATACTTACATAAACAGTAGGATCAATATCCTTTAAGTTTGTAATAACCTGATTTTTCTGGCGTGGAGAAACTTCTGAATTTTGAAAATCCGGAAGCTTTGCGATTGCACGAAGCATGGCGAAATGCTTTGAGTTTAAATCGAGAATCTGCTGCTCAGCCTTTGAAGTAACTATTTCAAGGGTTTTATTTACAGAAGAATTTAACGACCTTCGTGTTCGATGTAAAGAAAGATAGCTCTGAGTTCCCAGAGTAACAATGATGATTATAAAGACAACAAGTAAAATCTTTATTCTGATACTTCTCATGTATGACTCCTTAACACAATTCTTGAAACATTTTTACGTTAACTTTTGAAATCTAGTGAATTATCAGATTAAACTCTCAAAATATTTTACTATAATATCTTATTTTACCACGCTTTTCGTAATAGTGCAAAAAATTATACAAAACATAATTCAACTTTAAAAAATGCCAGAAATGCTCTATAATTTTAACAATGTTTTTTATTGATTTATGCAAAAAAAAATCTCTCCTTCTGGTTCTAATCTTACTTATATCTGCACACCTTTATGCCCAGTCATTAAAAATTCCAATGCTTATGGCAGAAAAAAACGTAAACGGACTTGCATGGAGTCTGGACTCTGCTTTATTTGCATACACAGACGGTAAAGATATTGTAATTAGAGATACTCATGATTTTTTTGTTGGCCATACAATCGAAACGCAATATGAAAATATTATAGAAGTGCGATTTGTTGATCCTGTTTTTGATGATTCAGAAGAAAATCGTGATTACGTTCTTTTAGTAACAGATTCAAATATCATAGAAATTCATCAGCTTTATTTTTCCCGGGATGAAGAAGGCAATTCTCTTTGTGATGACCAGACAATTTTCCAGTTACAGGGCGCACAAGATATTAAAGCCTGTTCTTTTACATGTACTCCCGATATCAGATTTATTGCAATGGGTTATGAAGACGGCTCCTTTACTCTTTTCAACTACAACACCTTTTCTCAGGAATATTTAGAAGAAAGCTATAAGGTTGGAGAAACACCACTTACTACAATTGATATAAGCACAAAACAGAACATGCTGCTTACAGGAACCCAGGACGGAACAATTTATGTGTGGGATAATAAAATGGAAGCCCTTGGTTCCTTCTTTAGAGAAGATGAATTTAACAAGAAAATCTTTTTTAGCAATGATGAAGCTTATCCTGTTCTGATGGCAAACTCAGACAATTCTATAGCAAAGTATAATCTGGATTCTCAAGTTACAGATGGACCTTATCTTCAGAACGATAATCCAATTAAGGATTATACAGTTTCTACAGACCGAAGAATTGCCCTTGTGCTAGATACAGAAAACACACTCAATGTTTATAATCTTGAAGACTCAAGCTTTATTGGATTTATTCCAACCTTTTCTGAAAGTCCAATAACAGTTTTTCAAATTGATTATTCTCAAGAGCGATTTTTGATTGCCCACGAAGATAATTCCATTTTTATTCTTGAAATAAGCAAGGTTCTTTTTCTAAAGCATTCTAAGCTCCCGGAAACAAACATCATCAAAATGGATGAAGAAGATGCCCTCAAACGATTATATGAAGATGAAACCGAAGAAGAATTAGCAGAAGAAGAACCCGAAGATGAAAAGAAGCTTTACGAAGCCCTTGCAATGATACGCTATAAAAATACAGATACAATAGGATTCAGATTAAAAGGTACATTTGCACCAGGCCCTTATATTGTGGGAGTCAGCTTAGCCGCAGGCTACACCGCCTACCGATTTATTCAGCCATTCTATTTTGGCGGATTTTTAGAGCCACACTTTGGATTCCCTCAAAAGGATTTTCCATATAAGTACTCATTAGACGGCTCCACAATTTCAAGCCCGATAATTGTCGGCGGAAAATTTTATTTTCCATTTGGAATTTGTGTTTATCCTTTCCAAAAAAATATAGAGCTTTTTGTTGAAGTTTCACCAGGCCTTTCAATGAACATGCTCTGGAATGCAAAATTTGATAAAGCAATAACAAGTAAAATGTACGCAGGCTTTTACGGCTCTCTAAGAACAGGCGCCACCTACAAAAATTTCTCTGCCTACATCGAAGGCAACTACGACGCCGTCATGGGCTTTGGCTTTAGCATAGGCGTTGGCTACAATTTGAATATTGTATTTAATAAGACAGAAATTGAAGAAGATCCTTCTCTGGAATAAAAAATCGGTCAGACCAAAAAAAATCCCTTCTGTCTATTATGACAAAAGGGATTTTTTTTGAATTAAGCTATCTCAAACTATTAGTCTGTAAGGTATACAGTGAATGGATAGCTTACGGTGGTCATCTGGTACTGAGCTGTGATGAGACAGTTGTATACATAACCAGTTGGTAAGTTTCCAAGTGCAATTGTAAATGTATTTGCAGAACCTGCGGCCGCACCTACCTGTTCTTCGTCAAAGTAAGTTCTTCCAGCGTATGTGATGCTGAATGCTACTTTGTCGTACTTCCAATTAAATGGAAGTGTTGCTGGAATTGAATAGTCAGGATCAGCAGCAGCAGCTTCAGAATCATAAGCAGGATTAGCTTTTGTTGCAGGTAATGTTACAGAAACTGTTGTTGTGGTCAGCGCAGGATCTCCTGGGTTTTCTGGAGCTGTAATTGTAGCTTTAGAAACTGTATTAGTTGCAGCCTTATTTACACCACCAGTTGCAGAACCTGTAATACCAAATGCATTTACCCAAGCTTGTAAGATATCGTAAGTGATATCATCATAAATCTCTACATCACCCTCACGAGAATATGCAGCATAAAGAGTAAGATTCTTAAAGTTGATATATGCCTCTGGAGTGTAAGTTGTAGTTGATCCACCTGGATATTTAGTTCCAGTTGCTAATTCTTTAATCCAGTAAATCCAATCTGCAGGACCATTATAAAGATATGGATTTGCTGCTGTTCCTAAGTGAGTTGATGAATCTTGAACAGGATTCAATACAGCATAACTATGATCACTCTGGCTCCAGTAAACAATTCGATCTTTAGTACTTCCAGCAGGTTCAGCCCCCTTCTCAGCACCTTCGTTCCATTTACCACCTTGTGTTACATATTTTACTCTGAAACGGTTGATTGTATTTAATACATTGCCTTCTTCAGCGGTAGATAATCCATGGATCCAATCTTGAGTTGTTGTTGTATCGATTTCAAGATAAGCAGCGGTTGGAGAATAACCAGCGTTGTTTTCTGAATAAAGACGTGCAACATAGCGTTTACCAAGCTCAAGATATACATCAACATATTCACTGTTAGCAAACAAAGAACCACCCTTGTAGAATCTTGTATTTGCTCTGATATCTTTGAGATAATTGAACACATATTTTGCATTTGCTGTATCTGGGTCAGGATCTGCTGCTTCTGTAGTACCAAAAATAGCTTCAAATTTTGTAGCATCATTTACGGCTGCTGTAACATTAAAACTATCAGCAACTTCTGCAATCTGCATTGCAAAGTTCATTTCTGTTGTTACACTAGAACCATCCCATGTAAAGTGTGCTACATAATAACCTGGATATGTTGCTTCTTCTGCTTCAGTCACAAGATTACCAAGATCATTAATATATTGATTGAACTGAACTTTAAAATGTTCTGGTGCAGCTGGTACTGTACCTACAAGGTTTGGAATAATGATTGTTTCTTCTACAGTTTTTCCTGGAAGAATGATGATTGTATCATTCCAAACATATTTACGGTTTTCATTTGCCTTTACAAATTCAACCTGGAAACGATATGTTCCTGGATTAATCTGCTTTCCATTAGCTGTATATGATGCTCCTGCTGAATGTAACAATCCACCTTCTGTAGTTGCAGTGCTCAAAACCTGCGATAGCGATTCTGATGCGGCACTTTTTATTTCATCACCTGTTGTAATATCATAGATATAAGCAGTTGCTACATAACCTTCTGGAATTGTTGTTCCTTCTTCAAGTTTTAATGTTAAGTTAACACCACCAGTCTTACTCAGTCCCTTTGGTGTAAGTGTAAACTTAATCTGGTTTGTAAACATCATATCTACGTTTCCATAACCAATAAGAACTGCTTTTGCCAAAACTTCTGATTCTGTAAGTGCTTCACCAGCTGCAGTTGGAAGGTCGGTTGAATCACAAGCTGCAAGAGTTAAAGACCAGTTATAACAATCAATATCAAGAATAACCTTTCCTACAATTCCATCTTCCGAAGTAACATTTACAGTTTTAGGAGCAAGAGTTTGTCCACTCTGTGCTTTACCCCAAAGATAGAAGGTAAGGTCTGTTTTTGCAGAAAAAGGTGTTGCAACAATAGTACGCGCACTTCTTTCTGTTTTTACAAACTTGATCATCTCATTCTGTGCGATTGTAATGTTCAATGGCTGCTTGTCACTTCCCGTAAATGTAGCAGATGCTGATTGTTTACAAGCTGTTACCATTACAACAAACAATGCAATGAGCATAATTATACATTTTTTCAAATTCTTCATGTTAATCCTCCTTGAAGAAATCCGTCTGTCCGTAGACTTGTTCATAGATAACGATTGAACACCAGTCCTTGTACTGTTTTCCATCGTTGCCAATTACTGTTAAATGTAAAATATAAGTTCCTGGCACAAGCTTTTCAGTTTCGCTTATTCGCGAAAGTGGAACATATGCTCGAAACTCCCTCTTGTCTGTACCGCTTTCGTCATAAAAATTAAGACCTGCGGTTATGTCCTCTAAGGTCGACTTAATTACGCTTTCCGACCCCTTCTTTTTATAAATAATTTTGTAGAAATTCCATGTATAGGATTTGCACTTATATGGGGCCGCAACATTTATGGATCCTTCATTACTGGCAAAATAGGTTGGTTCAAGCATATTCTCTTCCTTGAACCCCGCATCCCCAGGATTCTTAATCAGTTCCATGTTTGTAGCAGGCTCATAATGGCCGTTGTAGTCGTTTAGCATGGTGTTAACGTCGTTTTTGCAGCTGGCTAGAAGAACCAGTGTAAAGACAAGAGAAAATACACATGACATAAACAGACTGCATCGTTTCATTTTCTACACACGTCTACCTATATATTTTCGGCATAGGTGCCGAAAAAAAACACATAGTTATCGGCAAAATTACAAAAAAATTTAGTAAATTTTGCTAAATTTGAGTATTTTTTTTAGTTTTTTTGGATTTTTTATTTTTTGAATAGAATTTTATGTGCACAGTGCCTTTTTGACACCGTTTGCTATTTTACATCCGGATTATGTAAAAAGCAAGAAAAATCTTATTATTATGCGCAAAAATCTTTTTGAGTGATAATTCTAGTGCAAAGGCCTTCAAGCACCTGGCGGTCATGGCTTATTACAAGACAGGCACACTGCTTTTCTTCAACAATCTGCTTTATAAGGTCGACGATATTCTTTGTATTCGTTTCATCCTGCGAAGCAAAAGGTTCATCAAGAAGAAGAAGTCCTTCGACAGGCTCAGGAACCACAACTCCCTGCTCAGGAACCACAACTCCCTGCTCAGGGACCGCAGCTTTCACATATGCAAAAGCCCTGGCTATGGCTGTACGCTGCTGCTCTCCCCCGCTCAAAGTTTTTGCAAGCTCATTCAGCTTGTGAGACATATGAAGCTTTTCAAGCCATTGAATGGCAGTATCTTTTGCAGTTTGAAAATCCATTTTATTTTCAAGCGGTAGCATTACATTTTTTAATACAGAAATTGAAGGAATAAGTCGAGGCTCCTGGAACACGTATGAAATTGACACCCCTTCGACAGGCTCAGGGATCGCATTTGCCATATTCGCAATATGATTAAACAAGCTTGTTTTTCCAGTTCCGGTTGGGGCGCAAAATCCTATTATCTCGCCTGCAAAAACATCAAGTGAAAATTTATTAAATAAAACCTGGTCCCCTGCAGTGAGATTAAAATCCTTTAAAAATAAAACTAATTTGTTTTCCATAATAATCCCTTGCACTACGACCTTTTAGAAAGATTTTTTACAACAGCCATAAAAAGTCTTTCAAGAATAAAGCTCACCACAACCAGAACAATTGCAACGGCAATAACTGTAGATGTTTCAAGATGAATCTGGGCTTTCTGGAGCATAGTTCCTGCAGCATATTTAGGCAAACTCAAAACCTCCCCTGCCGCAACAACCTTCCAGGTTAAACCAAAAGAAGAAACCATTCCGTTCAACAAAAATGGAACAAGAGATGGAAACTGAATATATTTAAAAATCTGACGTCTGCTAAAACAAAAAACCTTTGCCATGCCCATAAGCTTTTCGTCGGCTTTTGAAAATCCATTTGCTACGGCTGTAGTCATAATCGGGAGCGTCATTAAAACAGAAACAAATACAGGAACTGTTCCAGACTTAAACCAGAAAAGTGCAATAAGTATAAATGCTACAACAGGAGTGGCACGTATAATTGCAAGCGGAAGTTCGAAAAAGTCGCGGAGAAATTTAGAAAATCCGGCTGCAATTCCAAGTGCAGTTCCAAGTACTACAGTAATTGCAAAAGAAATAATTACGCGTAAAAAGGTATGCGTAAAGGCCTGCCAGAAAGCCTTTGTTTTTATAAGGCTTCCCATTGAAACAAAGACCTCCAAAGGTGAAGGCAAAATCAGTTCGGCATTTATCAATTTTGAAACAAAAAACCATGCAGCCAAAATCACCAGAACCGAGAGAATATAAGCTGCTATAGTTTTTGTTTTATTTATCATTTGCAATAAAAGTTTTCGTCAGGGAGCTTTCCGCCAATAGAAGCAGAATCAAAAGCAAGGAAGATATTTAAAAGCTCTTCAACCTTTTCTTTTACCTTTGGATTGTCAGAAGGGATAAATACATAGTTTGCTTTAGGAACCGATTTTGTGATAATTGGAGCGGCAAGTCCAAGACCAAATTTTTCACAAAGTTCCCCTGCTTCCTTTGGATTTTGTAAAGTTTTCTTAAATGATTTTTCATATTCACCAAGAAAGGCTTTAAGAGCTTCAGGATTCTTCTCTGCAAAGTCTTTTGTAACAACAAGAACTGTTAGCGGATAGATTTTTCCTTTTCCTTCAAAATATTCATATTCACTTTGTAAATCAACTGCAACCACAACCTTGTCTGATTTTATCTGAGCAACAGTAGCAAAAGGCTCTGGAACAACTGCATAAGTAATTTTTCCAGAAATGAGCTGAGCCGCAATCTGTGCTGTTGGAATTGAAAAATCAAGAGTTACACCATTTTTAACATCAGCTTTAATTCCGTTTTTCTGTAAAAGAAATCTGAACATATATTCAGGAGTAGCACCCTGACCTGCAACAGCAACAGTTTTTCCTTTAAGATCTGCAAGCTGTTTTATAGAAGTATCTGTTGTAATAAGAGAAAGGTTTCCATTACCGGTAATTCCACAGCAAAGGATTTTTCCGTTTGAACTGTTGTAAACTTTAGCTGCTACATTTGCAGGAAGAAAACCTACATCAACTTCGCCCTTGAGCATTTTTGGAAGAAGAGCCTGAGGATCTGCAAAAAGCTGAACATCTTCATTCAAAAGATAGGCAGATGGAATACAGGTCGGACCATTTAAAACACCAAATTTAACCTTTTGCGCAAAAAGGCCTGCACACAAAAGCAATCCGGCAATCAAAGAGAATATTATTTTTTTCATAGTGACTCCATTAGTATCGTGGTCCCTGAGCTTGTCGAAGGGCCCAATAACTATTCCTTTTCAACAAGAACAGGAACCTTTACGGCTTCTTTTTCCTGTTTTACAAGTTTGACCTTGATTTTATCACAAATGCATTCGATTGTCACACAGTTCAGTTCACTATTCTGGTTAGAAAGAATTTCTACCGAAAGCGGATCTTCGATTTCTTTGCGAATAAGGCGTTTCATCGGGCGGGCACCCATTGCAGGATTATATCCGTGTTCAATAAGATATTCCTTAGCCTTAGGTTTGATATTGATTGTAAGATTTTTATCTTTAAGTCGTTCTGCAAGTTCTGCAAGCTGAATATCAAGAATCTTAGAAACCTGAGCTTTTGAAAGAGCATCAAAAACAATAACATCATCAATTCGGTTTATAAGTTCAGGATTCAAAAGCTTCTTGAGCTCGTTCATTGCACCTGCTTTTATTTCTTCATAAGCCATAACGCCTTCTGCAGTTCCAAAACCAACACGGCCTTCGTTTGTAATCTGGCGTGCTCCGGCATTACTTGTCATAATGATTACAGTGTTGCGGAAATTTACTACATGTCCAAGGTTATCGCTCAACTCACCTTCTTCAAGCATCTGAAGCAAAAGATTGAAAATATCAGGGTGAGCTTTTTCAATTTCATCAAGCAATACTACAGAATATGGGTGGCGGCGGACTTTTTCTGTAAGAATACCACCTTCCTGATATCCAACGTATCCTGGAGGAGCTCCAACAAGACGACTTGCATTATGCTTTTCCATATAATCAGACATATCAATGCGGATAAGTGATTCTTCGGAACCAAAAAGATATTTTGCAAGAGCCTTTGCAAGCTGAGTTTTTCCAACACCTGTAGGTCCAAGGAAAATAAAAGATCCAACCGGATGTTTTGGAGAAGAAATACCAGCGCGGCTTCGGCGGATTGCCCCGGAAATACTGCTTACTGCACTGTCCTGTCCGATTACAGTATTATGAAGTTCATCTTCCATATGAATAATGCGTTCTGTTTCAGAAGCAGTCATCTGTTCAACAGGGATTCCTGTCATTTCACTGATAATTTTTTCTATATCTTCTGCAGTCACAACCTTTGCAGGTCTGTTTCCATTTTTTTCCCAGAGATTTGTATAAAGATTAAGCTTTTTCTTTAAGTCAATTACCTTATCGCGAACAAGCGCTGCACTTTCATAATCCTGATTAAGAACAAGATTTCGTTTTTCTTCTTCGAGTTCCTTTTTCTTTTCTTCTAAGAATGCAAGTTCGCTTGGGCGTTCTTCTTCCTGGATTTTTTTAGCAGCTCCAGCTTCATCAAGAATATCAATTGCTTTATCAGGCAAAACCTTTTCAGGCAGATATCTTTTTGAAAGGCGGACAATTGTTGGAATTACATCATCGGCATAAACAACGTTGTGATATTTTTCATACTTTTCTTTAATTCCCTGAAGAATCTGTTCTGTTTCATCAACATTTGGTTCTTCAACCTTTACAACCTGGAATCGTCTTTCAAGTGCAAGGTCGCGTTCAATATGACGTGTATATTCTTTTGTTGTAGTTGCACCAATTATCTGGATTTCTCCACGAGAAAGAGCCGGCTTCATAATATTTGAGGCATCCATTGTCCCTTCGTTTCCGCCTGCACCAATAATTGCATGAAGCTCGTCTATAAACAAAATAATATCTTTATCTTCCTGAAGCTCATTCAGGATTTTTTTCATTCTCTCTTCAAATTCACCACGATATTTTGTACCGGCAACAACAGCTGCAAGATCAAGAGAAAGGATTCGTTTTTTAAGAAGCTCTGTAGGAACGTTACCGGCTGCAATACGCTGAGCAAGGCCTTCTACAATTGCAGTTTTTCCTACTCCTGGTTCGCCTGTAAGAACAGGATTATTCTTAGTTCTGCGGGCCAGAATTTGAATTACACGATGGATTTCTTTATCACGACCAACTACAGGATCCTGCTTTTTTTCGCGTGCAAGCTTTGTAAGATCGCGACTGTATTCAGAAAGGAAAAGCTCCTTTTTCTTATTCTGAGTTTTATCATTCTTCTGATTTTTTTGATTTTGAACAGATTCGTCAAAAACATCAAAAAGGCCGTTGCCATCGCCCAAAAGACTTTTGAAAACAGTATCAACCAGCGATTCTGCTCTAGCCTGTCTTATAGAAGAATTGTGTTCTGTCTGAAGCTCCATAATAACAAAGCGGGCATCCATAATTGTATAGTCAGCGGCTTTAAAAAATCTGTTTGTAATACTTCCTTCTTCGCGGATTGCTGCTAAAAGAAGGTGTTCTGTTCCAATATAATCATTATGAAGGGCATTTGCTTCAATATCTGCAATATCAATCAACTGCTGATATCTGCGGCTTACAGGAAGAGTGTCTAAAGTTGGAGTTTTTGGTTCATCTGCAAAGAATTTTTCAATAAAATCAAGAAGTGCATCCGGTTCAAGCAAAAGCTTTTCAAAAACCTGATATGCCAGGCCTTCTTTATTTTTTATCATTGCAAGAATTACGTGTTCCGGCAAAAGCTGCTTACTTCCAAGTTTTCTAGCCTCGTCCTGTGCAAAAACAGAAACGATTTCTTTTGCGCGGGGTGAAAAATTCTTCATTTTGAACTCCAAAAAAGATATTTGTCTTTAAATTATCGGCAGAAAGGGCTGATTTCTGCAATATCATTAAAAGTAAATCACCCCAAAAACTGCGCCAAGAACAATGATTATTATTGGATGAACCTTAAATTTCAACAGTAAGAAGGTACATACTGCGTAAAATGCAAGGCATATCCACTCAAAAAAGTCCTTCCAGCCTGCAAGGGTAAGCAAGGCATTCCACTGCTCAGGCACATTTATGAGTGTAAATATAAAAATCTGAACAACAGGAACAAGAATAAGACCAGTAGTAACAGGGCGCAAAAATGCAAGAGAACCTTTTACAAAAGGGTTTTCATGAAATTTCTGCAAAAATCTG
>JAEEGJ010021562.1_pt1 | contig 13835 bp, 14 predicted proteins | sample 8958761 | NCBI WGS metagenome assembly JAEEGJ01 (sample SAMN16246546, study PRJNA631951) | gut metagenome | biome: gut microbiome; feature: rumen; material: RS-attached | host: Bos | place: Iran: Karaj | collected 2018-10 | reverse complement strand
AAATTGCCCATTCTTTGATATAATAATATGGAATTTTGAGGAGGGGCACTATGATGGAAAAATTTACCGTGACGATCAACTATCACGGAAATTACGGATATATTGAATATGATCCGGATACCAAATCTGCGACTGTGCATCTGGGAGTGGAAGATCCTAAAGCGGCGGTGGAAAAGTATCTGGCAGAACCCCATACATTTAAAGTTTGTGTGGGTCCAACTATCCGGGATTTTGAGGAAGTAACGCTGCAACCGCTGGAAAGCCTGGAGAATTTTCAGCTTTGCCTGACCCGCATGTGGGTCGCCATTGATGTGCGGGTGGAATGGAGTATGCCCCCCGGAATGGCGGAAAATTTGTAACAATCAAAATGCCGGCGTCAAACCGGCATTTTCTCTCTTTTGACATGTTGTATTGTAAGGTAAGCGTGTGTTTAAAAAGTTTAAAATTGTTTATACGGTTCCGTAGCTCAGCTGGATAGAGCGACCGCCTCCTAAGCGGTAGGCCGGCAGTTCGAATCTGCCCGGGATCACCAATAATAAACCCCTGACTTCATTAAGAGTCAGGGGTTGTTTTTTATGGTTTGGGCGAATCGTCCTCCGGTTTATCGTCCTTTTTCCTGTCCATCAACTGCTGATAGGTGTTGGATAACGCTTCAACGCCTTCTTTACGGCTGGTATTGAGCGTCCTGAGGTAGATCATCGTGGTGGACAGGCTTTTTATGTCCCAGCATCGTCTGGACGGTCGTCAAGGGAACCTGGTTGTTGACGGAGTAACTGGCTGCCATACGACAAATCCATGTACATCGATTGACGGAAGACCAGTCTTCTTCAGGAAGCTGCGCATAAAGTGATGGAAACTGCTTCTGCTGGGCAATTCCGCGTCCGATTGGCGGCTCTTTTTCACTGTGCGTTTGGTGAATATGTACAGGTTGGGGTTATCTATTTTGCGTTCACGCAGCCATTCCGTCTGGTAGGTCTTATGCTTACGCAGAAGAGCCATGCAGAAATCGTCACAGTAGACGGTTCGTGTCTCCATTCCTTTGGTACGGTTCTGTACCAGCGTCGTGTTCTTATCGCTGTAGACGTCTTTGGAGATTGTGATCTTCTTGTTGACGTAATCGACGTCATTCCATGTAAGGGCTAAAAGTTCCCCTGAACGGGCCCCTGTGATGAGGGCAAGATAGAAGAAGAGCTGGTTTTTTACGTTTGTGCCATTCTCCTTCAGTTCGAACAGTTTTTGCAGGCAAACCCGGAAGCCCACCCGATTTTCCACAGTGACAGAGGATACCAGTATACGAACCGAATCTTTCACCAAAAGTTAGTAAAAGCAGGCATGATACAAAGCATGTTCCGTGTTGCCAAATGCCTTGATAACGGACCGATGGAAGGTTTTTGGGAAAGACTTAAGCGGGAACGCTATTACGGGAAACGGTTTACCAGCAGAGATGCATTAGTGCAAATGATTACGGAGTATATTGACTACTACAACCACAAACGACTCTAACGAAATCTTGGCGTTTTGACACCCATGGAGAAACATGAATTATATCTTGCTGCATAATTAAAAACGCTGACAACGCGAAGTCGTCAGTGTCTCAAAACTTTATTTATTTCATTGTCCTCTTGACGGGGGCGGTTCAGATTTGGAGTCAGGGATTTTGCTTTTACAATATATACATAAAATCATCTGACGAACCTGACGAATTTGACGAAATCCCTTGCAAACCCGTCTGGGTCTTCTTCTTTTTTATACCCGTTTTTGATATAATTACAACATAAAGGAGATGCTGCGGAGGTGATTCAAATGGCACAGTTCGTAACAGATGTTTTTGCACAGTTCGACAAGAAATGGGCACTGCTTTGTGCCGGTACGAAAGAAAAGCACAATACTATGACCATCAGCTGGGGCGGGATGGGGACGCTTTGGGGGAAACCTGTGGTGACGGTATATGTGAAGCCATGCCGTTACACTTATGGATTTATGAACGATAACGAATATTTTACAGTCAGCTTTTATCCCGAAAAGTACAGGAAGGCGATGGCTGTTATGGGGACTAAGTCTGGCAGGGACATAAACAAGGATGAGGCGTCGGGGCTGACAGTTAAGCCAATAGGACAGGTCGTCGCTTACGAAGAGGCGGAAGTGACCATCATCTGCCGTAAGATTTACTGGCAGGACCTGGTGCTGGAGAACATACCGGAAGACGCCGTTGAAAGGTTTTACACGGAAGAAGAACCGCATCGCATGTTTGTCGGTGAAGTAGTGGAGATTATAAAAAATAGGGATTAGGAGCAATATGAAAAGATCGTGAAATGAACCTGATATAATGGAGGTGTGAGAATGATGATGAAAGGGAAAAAAGCATTCATTGTTGCAGCAATGTTAGGTTTTATGGCAGGCAATATGGTTCCAGTCCCGAAAGCGGATGCTGGAGGAGTTCTGGGAAACATAGGAAAAGCGGTTAAAACAGGCGGTATCGTTTGGCTGGTAGATAAGTATGGGAATGAACTGAACACCTTTATCAACAAATTGACAGCGAAATATCCAATTTCTGATTCATACGCAACCAAGGTTGTGCCAATTATTGCCGTTGGCAGTAAAGGCTATGTAGGAGCGGCGCAGATAAGCGGTCCTCGCGCCCTGGTTGAAAAGTGCAAGGGAGCATTGGCGCTGGAAGGGGATTTCATGAACCGGACATTCCGTGTACAGGCACTGATACCGGTAGATTCAGTTGATCCGTCTCATTGTACGCGTGTCCAGGGAGTAGGTGTAAGTGCCAAAATTGATGTGGCAATCTGATGTGAAAAGAATACCATGGCGAAATATTTAGACGGGATTGAAGATTCAAATATAGAAATCATAGGCCATATCACAGCATTTCTTTTCATAGGTTCCTGGGAGGATCTGGCACGGGAGAATATGCCGAAGGATGAAGCAGAGAGGTTTTATACGGAAGAAGAACCGCATCGTATGTTTATCGGTGAAGTGGTAGAAATACGTAAACAGTGATGTATCCTTAAATGCGAAGTTTAGCGGCAGGGAGGTTTCGGTTGCAGGTTTTAATTAACGAATTATTTATTGCTAAATAAATATAGATTTAGTATAATGAAATAGTAAAAGACACAAATAGTTCACAAAATTCGTTCAGGCGCGTCAACCGGTTCGTTTTAAATTTGATAAAAGATAATAGATACGAAGGAGGTTTTAGTATGATTCGGCCAAAAAAAATAATAGCGTTCTGCCTGGCAGCAGTGTTCCTTGTCAGCCTGACGGTGTATGCTGCCTCAAAAGCCTATTGGTACAAGGTTAAGCAAAATGGAACAATCGTCAACATTCAGGTTACGGAAAGAGAAAGTATTAAAATCAACCAGGCCGCAACGCTTAAGAACAGTAAAAACCAAGTAGTCTGGCGCTGGAAGAGACACAACGCTGCGAAAACGTATCTTACGAAGGGTTCGAGTAATAGATGCTATTATTTCCCTTATAGCCTCAATATGTACCGCTTTCCACCAGGCAAATATACCCTTGTGACCGATTCATACCTCAAAAAAATATCCGTTCCCTTTACCTACACCGGCGGTCCGGTCCTGAAGTATCACTCCACAAAGGTTATGACGAACAGCGACGGCGATATGGTGCAGAGTTTCTGGTTCCGGCGCAGCAACCTGAACGGTAAAATGATCAATGTCCAGGTATTCAATAATAAGAACCAGATGGTGTTCAGCAGGAGATTCAAATCCGGACGGGGCAATCAGATTGTGATGGTGGACTGGAACGGCTGGCCGTCCAGAAACGCGTCTAAACGCTGTCCCAGAGGCGTATATACATTGAAATACTGGGCCGGCAATTCAGCGCCTAAAACAAGGAAATTCAGGTTAGCACTGTAAGGGAGGCGTAAGAACATGAAACGGATTAAGATTACAAAACTGGTTGTTTTTATGCTTACGCTGGTCCTGATGCTGGCTGTTGCCGCTGTGGCTATGGCGAAAGGCGACGAAGAATGGAAAAAAGTGAATGGCAGCTACACGTGGAAAGAGAGCGCCCAATACAGTAACGGAACGCTCGATGTAAAACCGTTGGGAAACGGCAACTACCTGTTCCTATTTGATACCATGCGTGGCAGCGAAGCCGAGAACAGTTCCTTTTCGTTCCATACAGCCGAACTTATGAGAATTGATAACAACGGCGTGGGCATAGCTGAATTTTTAGCAGACAAAAAGCCTGTAAAGCTGACCTTTACCCTGAAGGGCAAATCTATTTTTGTAAAACAGACCGGCACCCTGCCGGCCGATCTCAGCGGCGAGTATATACGTAACGACTCAGATAAAGCTGTTTTTGAAGGAACGGATGCAGCGGCAATCATTATGCCGAAAGGACTTGACCCGGCAAAAACAGGCTTGAACAGCGCCAACAGCCCCTACAGGCTGGTACGCGCGATGGAGTCGGTAGGCGGCTTTTTCTATGATATAAGGGCTGTCCGTAAGTCTGACAATAAAATGTTTGCCCGGTTCCTGGTGTCGGATGATTTGACGATGGTTTACCGCCAGGATAGTTTCAAGGCTGTGCCCAAGTTAATATACGGTACTCCGGAATCCCTGTTTACGGTGCAATATGTGCCTTTGGATAAAATACCGGGGGAGGATGACGAAGAGGAAAGCGCTGACGAGACGCCTCCGGGATTACCGGAAGGCGCCACGGAAGAAAGCGCGGGCGGAACGGAAACCGGCAAAGAAGCAGAACCGAACCAGCTCAGCGCCGTGGTAAGGGTCGGCCCGGCAGCCCCCCTGGTCAAAGTCGGTGAAAGCACCAAAATGGAAGTTTACCTTCCCGGCAATCTGAGTTATAAACTGACCGATTTAAAATCCAGCGCCAGCGATAAGGTAAGCGTGGACGAGAAAGGGAACATGACCGCCAAGGCGGAAGGAACGGCAACGATAAGCGGCAAAATTACCGTGGACGGTGTGTCCCGGGAGTTCAAGAGGGAAGTTATCGCCTATGTTCCCAAACTGGAATGCGACATGCTGCCCACAAAGCTGGAGATTAATGAAAAGCTGAAACTGGAAGCATACATTACAGAGGGAGACGCAGTCAAACCCCAGTGGAGCGTCAGCGACAGCAAGATTGCCGAAATCAAAGGCGATGTACTGACCGGTAAGGCAGACGGTCTTGTGGATGTGACTGCTAAAACAGATAAAATGACGCGGACCTGGAAGGTCGCGGTCGGCAAGGCGGAGCTGCCAAAGGAAAAAGAAAAAGAAGAAAGCTCCTTTTCCCTGCTTACCCTGGCTCTGCCGGTAGTGCTGATCGGCGGCGGCGCCTGGTGGTTTTTGAATCGCAGGAAGAAATAACAGAAATGGGCAATAACAGGCTAACATAATAAAACGCTGCTGTGTGAAAAACAGCAGCGTTTTAGTTTCCATTTTTGCAAACCGTAAATGGTTTGCAACGTATTATTGTGGTACAATATAAATAATCTGAATTACACGTAAGGAGGCTAAGGATCGTGTCGAAAAAAGTAATATCGTATTTGCTGGCGTGGATACTTATGGCTGGCATGTCTGTATCTACAGTCTTAGCGGCAGAAAAAGCGAATGAAACACTTGGACAGAATGCGCAACCGGAAGCGCAGCTCCGCGAAGTGCCTTATGTTTATGAAAGCGGAGTTGCCGCTGCCAGGGCAGAAGTACCGCCTGACGCCGTGTTTATGGGCTTAAAGGATGACAAAGACACGGTAATGTTTGAATTCTTTGATAATAATACACTGCGGTCCTATGAAGCTGTAGTATTGAAATCAGTCAATATGGTACAGGTAATACAAATCGGCGGAAGCAGCAACCCCGGCAGCGTAACCGTAACCAAAACGCCTCTGGATATTGAAGCAATAGTACTTCAGGAGTATCCCGACGCAAAAGATTTAGAAATTGCGTTAAAGAAAGAAGGCAACCTCAACCATTATGAAGCGGCATTTGCAACAGCAAAATTCAGTAAAGCTGAGGTAAAGCTCAATCCGGTTACAGGTGCTATCAGCAGTCAGAAGCTGCAGTATAAAGTGGATCCGCCTCAGGCCAAAGAAGATGTTAAGTCTGATAACAGTCCGCAACAGCCGAAAGAGGAGCAACCTGTTGAAAAGGACAAACAGACCCAGTTGGCTTCTACTGACTGGAAATGCGCTAAATGCGGTACTGTAAATCACGAAGGAAAATTCTGCACGAACTGTGGCACACAACGGCCTTCGTATGCATGCGGCAAGTGCGGCTGGCAGCCAAAGGATCCCGCTAAATTGCCAAAATTCTGCCCGGAATGCGGCGCCCGGTTTCAAACTAAAAGCGTGAAGAAGGATATCTTTGGACGGGTAAAGAAGTGAATTTAAGTAAACACTGATTAATTCAAAAAACTTATTTGCAGGAAAAGCCTGTTCATACGAGCCGGAGGACATTAACGCCGATTATTCCGTTGATGAGGACGAGTTTCAGCATTTGATCCTGTCCTTTGAGGAGAAAACGGCGGATCTGGATCGTGGCGTGATCCGGAAAGCCATGTGTGAAAACCGTGAAATATTGTTCTCGTTGAGGTTCAAAGCCGGTTGTTTGGCATTGTCAGCCGGGGAGATATTTCACGGGCCAAAAAAGCCGGGAAGGACAAAGTTCCCATCAACCGGAGTTTTACGTTCCTGAAAGGGAAACAGTTTATGCGTGCCAGGGAAATCTTTCGAGCGAAAGAAAAAATCCGGGAGATCTCTGTGATCGAGGCGCTGGACGGCGGTCTGTACCGTCTGGACGTTGTCTATACTTTCAAAAATTTGAACGTATTATGTCGGAGCATGCTGATGACGAACTGATTGGAAAGCTTGCAAATTCCGGAATCAAAATCTACAACATGTATTTTTCGGTGGATGAAAGCACGGAAGGGCGCAGGCGGCTGTGGACAGGAATGCGGAAATGGTTGGAAAACCCGGAGGTAAACGACGTCAATCCCTATGTTTCTCCATCCGCGCGCAGGGGTTCTACGGCGAACTCAACACCGGCAGCTATGCTGCCGAGGTCGGCAGGCATAACTTCAATCTTGAGACCAATAACATTTACACCCTTTTGACAGATACGAAAAGCCGGTACTTCAATGTAGTAAACGGGGGGCGCATGACTGTCGGCCAACCGGAGGAGGCGGAGCGAACAATCTGGTTTTTCGGCCCTTGCTTCGTGGTCGGCGGATATGTAGAGGACAAATACACCATCGAAAGTATTCTTCAGGAACGGCTTAACCGGGAGGGCTATTCCTGCAGAGTTGTTAACTGCGGATGCTATGAAACCCCGTATCAGAGAATGGTGCGTATCACATCAACGCCGATGAAACCGGGCGATATTATGGTGATTCACGTGGAAAACCGGCCATTTGAGGGAACGGAATCCATTGACATGATGGAACTTCTGGATCGGAACAACGTTCCGGCAGAGTGGCTTTTAAATCTTCCGGTACACTGCAACCACAAGGTTAACAAAATCTATGCGGATGACCTGTTTGAGCGTATGGCGCGGGGCAACGTTCTCACCGGGGAGGTGAAGAAGGGGCAGCGAACCATGCTTTCCCGGGCGCTTGCCGTGAACAGTCTGTATCTGGATCTGCATTTTAACGATTTCCATCCGGAGAAAGGCATGGTTGTCGGATCAATCGGCATGCATGGGAACCCGTTTACACTCGGGCACCGTTATCTGATCGAAACTGCGTCGAAGCAGGTGGACAGGCTCTTTGTATTGCTCATCGAAGACGATCTCGGGATATTCAGCTACGCCGAACGCTTTGCCATGGCGGTAGAGGGAACCCGGGATTTGCCGAACGTAAAGATTGTTCCCGGCGGACCGTTTCAGGCAACACGAAACGTGTTCCAGGAGTACTTCGTAAAAATCAAGCCGGCGGATATGCGGGAGAGCGCCATGGCGGACACGCTGATTTTCACGGAGGTCATCGCCAAAAGGCTGGGAATCACCCGGCGCTTTCTGGGCGATGAACGGCACAATCCGAAAATGCAGTTTTTCAACGAGCTGATGAAGGAGATGCTTCCGCGCTACGGTATCGAGGTAATCGAGCTTCCGCGCGCACAGGCCGGAGGGCGCGCCATCTCCGCCTCCCTTGCCCGCAATGCCGCCGCCGAGGGCGACAGGGAGACGCTGCTTGCAAATATCCCGGAGACGACGTTACGGTTCTTTATGGGCACCGATGACTAAAAATGAGACGTGAAGGTAATGGTTGACCCGGTGGGACGCGTTGCGTATGGTTATAAAAAATGCATTTCTTATCCATAAAGCGTAAAATCAGTAGTTAGGGTAATAATGATGAAAAAACGTATTCGGGTTCAGATTATAGGGAATTATTTAGATAAAATACGATATTCACTTAACAGAGCAGGGATTTACGCAGAAGATACGTTGGCGGGAGGCAATCCTTTAGGCTTTGTATCTCTTGAAGATGATAAGAATAGAAAAGCTTTTGAGTTCCCCGAGAATATCCAAAAAGTCAATAATATAGTTACACAGTTAACTATAAAAAAAAATCTGGATGCATACTTGTCCCATAATGAGAATACCTTTGAATCAGATATAATAGAACCCATTATAGGGAAAACAGTGCGTCTTAGGAATACCAGTTCCTACGTAATCATCTGTAATACCAATTTGGTTTACCCCCTTTATTTACATAAGGATAATTTATACTCAGACACAACCCCGAAAAATGTGTTCAGCGAATACCTGCAACTGGCAGGTGCGGTCAATGTAATTCCTTCGGTTTGTTTTGATGATATAAAGTACTATTATGATAAATATATTGAGATTTTACTTAAAGAATATGACAGAAATCATATTATTTTGATTAAGTCAGCTCCTTCTCTCTGGTATTTGGAGAATAGGATTTTTCAGTTGTTTGACACTGGTATTGCGAAACTCCGTAGATTCGTCAATGAAGCGGATAACTATTTTATTGAAAAGACACATTGCCTGGTTGTGAATACTTTTGAAAGGTTTGTGCCGGACGGATTGTTAAAGGAAAGTTTTTTGCCGTGTGCCTTTTATCCGGATTTTGCTTATGATGAGCTTTCTGCAGACGTTATATCATTAATAAATAATATAGAAAGCATGCACGGTTCTGTTGGAGAGGAGTCAGAAAAAAATATAATAATACGAGAGAATTTGCATGGCGCAAACGAAGGAGAGTTTTTGCAATTTTTTGTTGATAAAAGTAAGGTAAGTTCTAGTGTGTCCGTAGAAGATATCAGTTATATCCAGCAATACACTGAGTTATTTCATGTTGACATAGATGGGTTGATAGGGATTCTCATGCTTGCTGATCATCCTGTTCCCCGACAGTATTTAAGAATAATAGCTTTTAATCTGCTTCGCAATGATTGTTGTTCTGCAGTGATACAAAGCTTGCGCAGATATAAAAACAATCAAGAGTTTCTGAATCGATATCCATATTTCCGGGGGAACATGCCGAAAATAAATGGCGCATATATCAGGGTAAATAATCAGTATATCCTGGGGATTTTGCCGGAACAGGATGTTCCGTTTCAGTTGATCCCGTTTAGCACTAAAGATACTGTGGATGAAGAAAAGGTAATAAATAACGGTTATTGTTGTTCTGTTCATGAAGCGGAAGCACTTTGCAAAAGCATTAAATTCTATGTACAAAGGGCAAAACGTGGCGAGGGAAATCGTCCCGTAAAACTGCAATATGAATCAGAAGATAGTTTTATACAGTCTTTGTTCGTGTTGGATTATGCATATTTACTGAGTAACGAACCCTTTTTAATCGGAATGGATGCTGTTGCGACAGAAGATTTTTGTGTAAGAACAAATTTAGAGTTTTTATTTAGAGAAAAAACAAGAATCGTGAGGATTTGTAATGGGTTGGCGGATCAGATTACACAGTATTTATTGTCTAAATGTATTCAGTATGAAGGCATGGATGTGTACTATGACGATCTTCAAGCAAGAAGCATCAATGCGAATCACTTGGGCTACGAATTGGACAAAGTGATTGTTGAAAAATTAGATAAAAAATGTTTTTCGAATATTTTGTCTAACGAACTGGTAAAAGTATTTTATAATCATGAAATGGACCTTCCGGATGTTTTGTTTGATGCTGGCGCAGACCAGTTGCTTGCAGCAACTGATATGAGAATCTACTACCATCTTAATAAAAAGTGTTCCCGGATTTTATATACGAGAAAAACGGATTATGAATATGAAAATTTAAAGAATTTCGTTCGGGGTTTTGGACCATATTGTACTCATTATTACAGCGTAATAAAGCCGGAACTAATAATGCTGCATTATCCTCTTTGCCTGAAGAAGCTGTGTCGGTTTCCCGGCTTTGATGATGAAAAGAACTCCCGTTTGCAGCAGGAAATGACAGATTATACCGGGGTTGGAGTTCATGTTCGAAAAGGAGACTACGTACTGTGGGGAGATACGAATCTTAATTTTTATAAAGAAGCTATCTGTAAAGTTCTCAGCATTCCGGAATACCGGGAAGCGAAATTTTATGTTTTCTCTGATGATATCCCCTGGTGTAAAGAAAATGCAGAAGGGCTGGGTCTTTTGCAGGTTGACAAAGGAAACATGGCTTATATCAGTCACAACAAAGGAGACAGCAGTTACCGGGACATGCAGTTGTTAACCTTTTGCAGGGTTATCATAGGGCAGCATGGCGGGTTCGCAAGAATGGCGTACGTATTAAGTGAAAAATGCGAAATGTACCTTACTCCTAATAAAAAAATCTGTGAACGTTTTGAAAGAATTGGCAAAGGGAATAAATATGATATTGATTTAATCTAATGGTACTACGTTAACTGCTACAAGTTATAATTGTTCTTTTGAAGTTTAAAAATGGGGGTTTATAAATGTCTAAAGTTGCTTTGATTACAGGTATCACGGGTCAGGACGGCTCTTTTCTTGCTGAGTTTTTATTGGAAAAGGGCTATGAAGTGCACGGTATCCATCGCCGCTCGTCCCTTCCCAACACGGGAAGGATTGAACATCTGCTGGACAAAATCACGTTGCATTTTGGTGATTTGACGGATTCTGCTTCCCTTATCCGCGTTATCAATCTGATAAGACCGGATGAGATTTATAACCTGGCTGCCCAGAGTCATGTCCAGACTTCGTATGATGTGCCGGAGTATTCGGGGAACGTGAATGCGCTGGGGGCATTACGTATTCTGGAAGCGGTACGCATGCTTGGGCTTACGGAGAAAACAAAATTTTATCAGGCATCCACTTCAGAACTTTTTGGGAAAGTGGAAGAGGTGCCGCAGTCTGAAACGACGCCGTTTCATCCTTTCAATCCCTATGCCGTGGCCAAGCAGTACGGCTTCTGGATTACCAAAGAGTACAGGGAGGCCTATAATATGTTTGCCTGCAATGGGATTGCTTTCAACCATGAATCGGAACGTCGTGGTGAAACCTTTGTGACAAGGAAGATTACGTTGGCGGCGGGCCGTATTGCGGAAGGTATCCAGGATCATCTGGAACTTGGCTATATGGACAGCCTGCGGGATTGGGGTTACGCTAAAGATTATGTGGAGTGCATGTGGAAGATTTTGCAGCAGGAGAAACCGGATGATTTTGTTATTGCTACCGGTGAGCAGCATTCTGTCCGTGAGTTTACGGAAAAAGCGTTTTCCGCGAACGGCATTACATTGCGCTGGGAAGGGTCTGGAGTGGATGAAAAAGGCTATGACGCGGCAACGGGTAAAATGCTGGTGTGTGTGAACCCGCAATGGTTCCGCCCTACCGAGGTGGACAGTCTAAAGGGGGATTGCACCAAGGCAAAGAGGCAACTTGGCTGGAATCCCCAAAAGACAGCTTTTGAAGAGCTGGTACGGATTATGTCGGAACACGATCGTAAACTTGCCGGGAGGGAACGGATCCTGAAGGAGGCGGAATAGCAACATGATGGAAAAAGACGCCAAAATTTTTGTGGCCGGGCATCGGGGAATGGTGGGCAGCGCAATTGTCCGTGAGCTGGAGCGGCAGGGCTACACCAATATTGTTACGCGTACCCACAAAGAACTGGATCTGACAAGGCAGGACCAGGTGGAGAGGTTCTTTGCAGAAGAAAAACCGGAATATGTATTCCTGGCTGCTGCGAAAGTGGGCGGCATTATGGGGAATGTTACGGCTAAAGCGGATTTTATGTATGAGAACATGATGATCGAAATGAACGTGATCCATGCTGCCTGGAAGAACAGCTGTAAAAAAGTAGAGTTCCTGGGGTCATCCTGTATCTATCCGCGCATGGCGCCCCAGCCCATAACGGAGGACGCACTGCTGACCTCTTCGCTGGAATCGACGAATGAAGCCTATGCCCTGGCCAAAATCAGCGGCTTAAAGTATTGTGAATATCTGAATAGTCAGTACGGTACAGATTATATTTCTGTCATGCCTGCGGGTTTATATGGCCCCAATGACAATTACCATCCGGAGCACAGCCATGTGCTGCCGGCCCTGATCCGCCGTTTCCATGAAGCGAGGCTGGAAGGAAAGGAAAGCGTAACCTGTTGGGGTGACGGCTCGCCCCTGCGGGAATTTTTGTATGTGGACGACCTGGCCAACCTGTGCGTGTTCTTAATGAACAATTACAGCGGCAATGAAACGGTAAATGCCGGATCAGGCAAAGAACTGACGATAAAAGAACTTACCGAGCTGGTGGCGAAGGTCGTTGGTTATACAGGCAGGATTGAATGGGACCATACCAGGCCCAACGGTACGCCACGGAAATTGCTGGATGTGAGCAAGGCGAAACAATTAGGCTGGACTTATAAAACAGAACTGGAAGACGGGATACGTTTAGCGTATGAAGACTTCCTGCACAATCCGGTGCGGGCAGAAAGGTAATATGTAATGCATATCATTTTATTATCCGGAGGGTCCGGCAAACGTCTCTGGCCCCTGTCTAATGAGGTACGGTCCAAACAGTTTATTAGAATTTTCAAAAAGCCGGGATCAGGCGATTCTGGAGAAGACAGCTATGAATCCATGTTGCAGCGTGTGTACCGGCAGATCCGGACTGTGGACAAAGAAGCAACCGTGACGGTTGCGACTGCAAAGTCACAGGTTTCGTCTATCCGCAGCCAGCTTGGAGATGACGTGGGTATCATCGTGGAACCCTGCCGGCGGGATACGTTTCCGGCGATTGTGCTGGCAACAGCGTATCTGCATGATGTGAAAGGCATTTCCAAAGACGAGGCGGTCGTAGTCTGTCCTGTCGATTCCTATGTGACGGAGGATTATTTCACCGGTCTGAAACGGTTATGGGAACTGGCGCAGACAGAAACTGCCAACCTTGTACTGATGGGCATCCAGCCCACGTATCCCAGTGAAAAGTACGGCTATATTATTCCTGCATCTTCAGATGTTGTGGCCGGAGTATCTTCTTTTAAGGAAAAACCGGATGCGGCCACGGCACAGGCATATATTGAACAGGGCGGTCTGTGGAACGGCGGCGTGTTCGCCTTTAAACTTTCCTATGTGCTGGAGCGGGCGCATCAGCTGATTGGTTTTACGGATTATGCGGACCTGTTCAGCAAATATGATACCCTGGAAAAAATCTCTTTCGACTACGCGGTGGCAGAACACGAACCGGACATTGCGGTGATGCGTTTTAATGGAGAGTGGAAGGATCTGGGAACCTGGAACACCCTCACGGAAGCTATGGAGGAAAATGTAATTGGGGATGTGCGTCTCAATGAGACCTGCCGGAATGTCCATGCCATCAACGAGTTAGGGATTCCTGTGCTGGCCATGGGGCTCAGGGATGTGGTGATTTCCGCATCGCCGGAA
>JAEEGJ010021561.1_pt1 | contig 13836 bp, 6 predicted proteins | sample 8958761 | NCBI WGS metagenome assembly JAEEGJ01 (sample SAMN16246546, study PRJNA631951) | gut metagenome | biome: gut microbiome; feature: rumen; material: RS-attached | host: Bos | place: Iran: Karaj | collected 2018-10 | reverse complement strand
GTTTGGTCAGGAGTTTTTTCAAGAAAGAGTTCCCATTTGCCGTCCAGTCTTATAAGATTCTTTGTTTCTGGTATAGCGATGGAGTTTTCTGAGGCATAAAGGGATGAAACAGAAAATAAGAATGAAAACAAAATCAAAAACAAATGAGGAAAAGATAATCGTTTATACAAGATGACTCTCCGCTGATTTAAATTTTTAACACTTTATATACAATTATATGTTACTTTTATATATATCGGTAGAAAAATCGACTTATATTTGACAAATGAGAATTCTTTATGTACCCTTTAATAATATGATTTATCAGGAGGATAAAAAAAATGGATGTGAAATTTTATTACTGTACAGTCTGTGGTAAGATTATTGTAGTTGTAAAAGATACCGGAGTTCCTACAGTTTGTTGTGGTGAAAGCATGGTAGAACTTGTTCCAGGAACAACAGATGCTGCTGTTGAAAAGCATGTTCCTGTTGTAAATGTAGAAGGAAATAAGGTAACTGTAAGTGTTGGTTCAGTAGCTCATCCAATGCTTCCAGAGCATTATATTGAGTGGATTGTAATTGCAACAAATAAAGGAATTCAGAAAAAGCAGCTTAAGCCTGGTGATGAACCTAAAGCAGAATTTGCACTTCTTGATGGAGAAAAAGTAGAAGGTGCTTGGGAGTTCTGTAATCTGCATAAACTTTGGAAGTGCTAAATTATTTTACACTGAAATTCAATATGAGTTCTTCGTTACCGCATTGAACGCGGCACGAATGATCGCCACGATTTACCGGAAGTGAAAAGTTAAACGGCCGGTCGATTGTGGCGATTTTTTTTTCATCATAATAAATGTCCAGAGTTGATTCTGAACCTCCGGTTACTTCAAACGGGATAGCCTGCTGATTTTTATTGAGACTGCTGTAGAAAAACAGGGAGTCCTGTTTTGGAGTAATAAAGGTAAGCGGTGATAAAGCATATTCAATTAAGCCCTTATCAGGACGAGAACGAAGCCACTGCTGATATTCTGGTGGATAGACGGTTGATATTTCCTTTGAATCTGACAGGGATGTGTGCCAGCTGCAATCTGGAAGTTCTGTACCATCTTTAACATATTCTGTAACTACCGCTCGGCAGTTTGAACATGCTTTCTGTCCTGAAAGTGAACAGATACGTTCTTTATGCCAGTGTTCCGGTTCAGGGAAAGGTGTTGTTGAGTTTTCTATTTTATCGAGAATGTTTTTAGCAACCCAGGCTGGAAGGGAAGATCCTGTTTTTCCAATGACTGTGTTACCGGAAAAGTTTCCCATCCACACACCAATCGTAAAATGTTGTGTTGCTCCGAGCGCAATAATATTTTGATATTGATTGGATGTTCCTGTTTTAAAAATAGACGGGTAGTCGGTTTGAAATGTTTGTGTATAACCAAAACCAAGAGCACGTGCACCTTTATCAGAAAGTATTGATGTAATAATGCGCGATGTATCTGCTGTGTATAACTGACGATCGTTAGTTAGTTGATTTTTATAGTTTAATGGTAAATATGTTCCATCCCTTACAAAGACACTGAAGGCAGGAACGAGTTCCTTTAATGAAACTTCTCCTGCTCCAAGAGCGAGTCCAAGATCTGCTTTAAGGCCTGCATCATTTTCACGAAGAGATTCAAAACCAAGTTCGTAAAGTTTTTCGAGATAAGTTTTTACTCCCAGTTTATTAAGTGTTGAAACGGCTGGAACATTAAGACTGGATGCAAGTGCTATTCGTGTGCGGACAGGACCATTAAACCGGTTGTTGAAGTTTTCAGGAATATAAAGTTTTTCGTTTCCAAATTCAGTTGGAACATCTGCAAGAACTGTACCTGGCTGGAGTATGTTGTTTTCAATAGCGAGTGCATAAAGGAAAGGCTTCATTGAACTTCCAGGCTGATTCTTTACAAGAACGCCGTCAATTTGTCCAGAGTTTTCAGAGTCGAAAAAGTCTCCGTTACCGAGCCAGGTAAGTACGGAGCCGTCTGAGTTATCTAATAGCAAAAGTGCACCATTTGTGATTCTTGAAGGTCGTGCTTCTTCGAGAGCTTCCCTTAAAAAATCTTCTGCCATTTGAGAGATTTCAAGATTTATGGAAGTAGTAAGTTTATAGGGAAGCTTTTGATTATTCTTTTTAAAATCAGAAATAACATAATTTATAAAATGAGGAAGCTTAAAAGGATATTTATAAAAATGCGCTGTATGAGCAGCCTGCTCAATTTCTTTTGAGTAAATTTTAAAATGTTCAGGGAATGCAACAGGATTATAAAAAGACGGATTTCTTGGAATTATTGAAAGAACCTGCATCTGTCCTTTATTGAGTTGTGAAAGTTCACAGCCAAAAAAAGAACGTGCTCCTGAAGTTACGCCATAAGAGTTAGCTCCGAAATAAATTGAGTTTAAATAAAGTTCGAGAATCTTTTTTTTGCTGAGTTTTGCTTCTATACGGTAAGCGGTGAAGATGTCGGAGAACTTACGGCGGAAATTTAAAGAGGTGTCCTTGTTTATTGCTTTGGCGAGCTGCATTGAGATTGTTGAGCCGCCGCGGACTATTCTTTTTGACTGATGATTTTGCGAGGCGGCCTGTAAAAGAGAAAACCAGTCTACACCGTGATGAAAATAAAAACGGCGGTCTTCCTGTTTCAGAAAAGCTTTCTGGAGATCTTTAGGAATTTCTTTCAGTGGAGTAAATTCTCTTCGTCCACCGCCCTTAAGCGCCGTTACCTGAATCAGCTCGCCGCGGCGGTCGTAAATCCTGCAACTATATTCCTGCGCCATAAATTCCGTGAGCTCAGGAAATGGAATGAGGCGCAGTACCACAGGAAAAGCAAAGAGAAGAATAAGGATAAGTGCACCCGCACGGATAAGCCGGCGGGAGCACCGTAATTTCTGTAAACGACAGCGAAGCATTCTACTTAATTATAAACAGATATCCATCGCTGCGGCCGAAGGTTTCCGGCTCATACATACATTCACCCTGAACTGGTGGAGTAGGATAAATACCACGGCGTGCAGCACGGAATGTAAAGTCAAAGAAGTAACGGCCGCTGTGCATTTCATCCCAGAAAAACTGCACTTCGTTATCAGTTATATTCTTGTGACTGATCCAGCTTCGCCAGCCTTGTGAATTATTACTCTGAGCTGCAGAACCTGTTGTTACAAGAGTAGAGTCTAGAATTTCTGCACCAGAAGGAATTGGTGCACGAACTGCAACATATTCTCTTGTGCGGTTGGTCTGTACAAAAACCTTAGCCTTGTAAAGCTTGCCGCTTTCAAGAGTTACATCACAGGTGTCTTTTGAAATATTTATAAGTTCACCAGTTTCAAAATCTGTGATTTCATAAGTAATATTCAAACCTTCATCGCGTGCAGCCTGTGCTTCATCTGGAAGGGCGTATCTCATTTCTACAGTATAGAATAAGTAACCGTCGCCATCCTTTTCAAATACAAGTGGTATAGCCTTATCGCGTGAAAGCGAAGAGATAAAATCATCTTCAAAAGGCAGGCTTAAAGTTTTAGGTTTAGCTGCTGCGCCCTTAAAACTTTCTTTCATGAGCTGACGACCATTGAGTGAAGCTGTAGCAGTATAGTCTGTAGAGTCGAGATTGCGCTTTTGAATGTAGGTATAAATTGATTCCAGTACAGCAGAAGTTGTAATTGTATTCTGCCAGTAACCTCGGGACTGTTTTTTCAAAAGTGTATAAATCAATTTGTCTACAAGATTGTCGTTCGGATTCTCTGATACAAAAGCAGAGAGGATTGCTGCATACTGAACTGTTTCATTCTGATAGCAGAACCAGTATCCTGTTTTTGCTTTTTTCGAGAGGCTGACACTACGCTGATCTGGCTGCAGGTATGGGCGGATTTTCTTGTTGATGATTTTTGCCTTTTCTGTATCTGCAACTTTACCTGAATTCTGATAAGCTAACGAAAGGTAGGCAAGTGAATCAAGAGTAAGTTCATCTGCTCTGCCATAAAGTGCTTCACGAACTGAATTGAGGGAAGTATCATTCAGCAGACTGTAAACATAGCAGGCAAAAGCCATATCGTAATCATAGAAGTTCGAATTAGTAACATGAGATTTATAATCGAGAATTCTATCATAAACATATTTTGAAAGTTTCTTTACATTGATAGGAATATCTTCTGGTGTATAACCCCGCTGCATTGCAAGTGCATAGATGTATAAAATACGCATGCTTACAAATGAAGAAGAATAGTATGAATCCGGCCAGTAACCAAAGCCTCCATCTTCATGCTGATAATCCTTCCATTTTTTTGTAAAGCTTGTGACACAGTCTTTTATGTTCAGTAGTTTTGAATTCATACCAAAGACATCTATGTATTCGCCGAAACAAACTAACGGTAGTATGCGAGAACTTTGCTGCTCAAGACAACCATAAGGATAATCAAAGAGATAATTAACTGAACTGCCAAGTACACCAAGTCGTGTAGCATCAAGAGTAAACTTAAGATCTCCCCGGCCTTCTTTTGCAAAACCTGGAATTATCAGAGATTCTTTTTCAAGACCTTTACTTCCATCAGAAATGGTTCCGGTCATAGTAACGGTTTCATATACAAAGGTCTTTTCAATACGAATCGGTGAGATAAGCTTTTCATTCAGAATATCAGATTTAATTGTATAAACAAGATTTACTGTTCCTTCTGTTTGAGCTGCGACATCAAAATAAACTACGCTGGACTGTCCAGAGGCAACATAAACTGTGTGGGAACTCTCGCCATCAACAAAACCTTTTCCAGGAATTGTTTTACGGCCTTCAAGAATATCCTGTGCAGTATCTTTATCTGGAGAAAGTACTTCAAGGCTTACGGTTACGTTCTGTCCGTTTTTGTCGAGGTTTGTAATGAGAACTCCACATTCTGCAGTGTCGCGTTCACGGAGACGACGTGGCTGAACCTGCTGAATATTTATTGGGTTCTGAACCTTAACCTCTTCTTCCTGCAAAGCAAACAAATCATCTTTTACACCAAAGGCAGTAATTCGATAAGTTGTAAGGCTGTCTGGCATTTTAAAGGTAACGGTTGCTTCACCATTTTTATCGGTTACAAGAACAGGTTCAAAGAAAGCTGTCGGGCGGAAATCTTTTCGTTCGTCTTCCTTTTCTGAGTCTTCTGCAATTGCGTCTCCACCCATCAGATTTTTAACACTGTAAGTTACAGGGTCCATAAGATAAGCACGTGAGTCTCCGCCATAAACTCTGAGAGGGAAATTTTCTTTGCTGTAGAAGAAATCGATTGGATTTGGAACATGATAATTTATAAGGTCGAGAACTCCACGATCTACGGCCATAGCTGTAAGTTCAGCGCCTTCATAAGGTTTTCCGCCTTTTGTTGCTTTGAACTTAATTGTTGCCATATCTCCAGGTTTGTAGCTTGGCTTATCACATTCAACTTTAACAGAGAAAGAACGTACATAAGGATTTACGAGAATAGGTGTAACTCCATAGTAGCCCTTCGGTTTGTCGAGGTCTGGTTCTCCATAATTATGTGTTGGTGCGCCATGGCGTTCTGAGTAAGAAGAAACTGAGAGATAAACAACAGGTACGTAATTTCCAGCAACAGGAATATCGAGGACTTCGGCTCCGTTTTCAAAGTGACGGATTTCTTCTGTAAAGATTCCTTCACGTTCAACTGTAATCAGATAATCACCGGCTGGAAGCGGGCTTTCAAGAAGTACATGCGCAGTTTCTCCCGGATTATACTGAGACTTATCTGGAGTAAGTTTAAGTGAATTTGAATTGTACTGATCGAACCAGCTTGAGCCGCTTCCTGTAACATAGAATTCACTCTTACAGATTACTTTTCCACCGCGGTTGTCTTTTCCAGTGAGTGTGAGTGTGTACCAGCCGCTTGTATTTGGAGTAATATTGATGATTCCTTTTGCAAGGGCTTTAAGTTCTCCGCTGGCATCTTCTACATCTGAACGTTCATAACGTGTATAGATTGTGTCGTCAACGCTCTGTTCATGAACCATTGTCCAGACTTCATGAGAAAGTGAATATTCAAGTGATGAAACTTTTAGAGGTACATCACTTTCCTTCATGACTTTTCCTTCTGGTGTTACGAGGATATAAGGAATATCAAGCTTTGTTCCAGATTTTGCAAAGCCGTTGATATTCTGTGCTTTACCAATACCAGCATAGAATTGAGCAGCATTAACAAAAATATCATTTGAAGCTGCAATTCTTTGATTTGAAATATCTGTAACTGCTGATTCAACATGGTAGATATAAGGAGCACCATCTGTAATCTTTTCTGATTCACAAATGAGAGCTGCTGTACCGTCTACACCAAGAGCACCTGTATCATTTGAATAATAAATTCTGTCTGGATAAACTCCTGTATAGAATGAATAACCTTTTGCTTCCGGCTCTGAGGTTTTAAAAGTTGTTGCCTGCTTATACCATGAAATATCATATTTGGCTCCGCTAAGAGAACCTCCGGCAAGATAGTCTGCAGAAAGGTTTGCAGTGAGTTTATCGCCACTGAAATATGTGATTTCTGGAACTGTAATTGATGACTCAAATTTTACACGTTCAAAATCAGCAATTGTAAATCGGATTGTTGCTGTTTCATTTGAATCGCCTTCGCGTGAATATACAAGACTATAAATACCGCGTTCTATATCATCAGGAATTTTAAATGAACCATAGAAGCCACCAGTTTCGGAAAGCTGTCCTGCAATTGGTTCAATGATTTCTTTTGAGTTCCACCATGATCCTTTTGCTGTAATTGAGTACCAACCGCTGTGAGGTGTAAATGAACCGAGCAGCTGATCGCGGTCGATTCCACGGAATGTAACAATTTCTCCCGGACGGTAAATACCGCGGTCTACAAACATAAAGGTTCTCTGCTGAGGAGTACGTGCTCTGTCCATAGAACCTGTGTTTACTCCAGCACGCCAGGTGTTATGCGAAGAAGGAGCAAAGGCAGCCTTATCTTTACCATTTACAACATAAACAAAAGCATTACGGTTATCACTCTGAATGTTTTTAATCTGTTTTTCATCGTAGGTAATAACTGCAAGACCATTCTTATCTGTCTGGCCTTTTGCAATCATCTTATCATAGGTTGATTCATCTCCATACACAAAAATCTTCTTTGGAACATATGAGCCGTCAACCCAGGTCTGATAATCATTTAAATTATGAACAATGTAAACTTCAGCGTTCTCAACTGGTTTTCCGGTTGAAAGACTTCGTACCATTACTACAGCTTTGTTAATAGACATTCGCGCTGTAATACCAAGGTCTGTTACCTGAACAACACCGCTCATAGAAGAAGTTTCATCTTCATATTTTTCACGCCAGTAGTTGTATTCTTTATATTTTGCAGTACTTTCAAAGCTGACAAAGCCATAGCCGTCATCAAGGTATGGCTCTAAATCGAGTTCCTGGAAATTTCGCTGATTCTTTTTACCCAGGTCGAAAAGCTTGGAGTAAGATTTGTCTTTATTAAAGGCATAATATCCGTTTCCAGCAGGACGGTCAGTTTTCTGAAGTGCATAAGTTCCCGAAATAAGATTCTGATGTTCAAAAATCATTTTGTGAGGGAATTGTGCTTCGAGCATTGTAGTGCCATGATTCTGATATCTTACATAAGCCTTTACTTCTGGTGTCTTAAATTTATATGTTGCTTTTTTAAATGAAAGATTCTGACCGTATTTATCTTTAATTTCTGAATTAAAGGTGATTGTATGTTCCTGTTTATAGTCAAAAGGAAGATTACAGATTTTAACTGAACGGCCGTTTATTACAATGTTTTCTTCTTTAAGAGGAAGATTGTTATCATAAGTAATATTGTTTATGAGGGTCTGTTTATCTGGAACCTGAGAGAAATAAACTGAAAGAGGCCAGGTGTATTTTGCAGAAGAATATTCTGTCATTTCACCAACTTCTTCTATTGTAAAGGTCATGAGTGTATTGTAGCTTTCTGATTTTCCGTTTGTATTTATTACTTCAACCAGTGCGTTATGAGGAACATCACTTTTGATTTCTACAAGATAGGTATTTGTGCGGCCTGCTGCTTCATCAAAATCTGCATGGTTAGACCACATATGGAAAATGTCTTTGTAAACAGGCTGAATGTCGCAAATAACGGATGTACCATCTACTAAAACAGTGAGGTTCTGTTTAATTGCTGAGAGTGTGGTTGTATAATTTGTGCGCATAACAAAGCGGTTTTCATAAGGAGGAAGAGCTCCGGTATTCCAGTTATATGCACAGTCGCTGTCTTTAATATATCCACCCCAAAGGTTGATTACTTCAACCGGTTCTGCCTGAGTTGTAAAGGCTGTATCACCTGTAAGTTTTTTTCCATCTGGAGTTTTAATAGAAGGATTTATTTTGATTTTATATTGAATTGTAGGATCGGCTGGAATATCTGATTCAAAGCTGAGATGTTTTGTTCCATACCAGCGGAATACTCCAGGGAGAGCAGGTTCAATAGTCATTATGTCTGAAGTAGACTGAGGTTTGTCTAAGGCCTGAAGAGAACGGACAGGGCGTGAGAAAATTACATAGAAAGATGGATGATTTTCACCTGCAACGATTTTTCCCTGAGGACCCCAGTCTTCTATATAGAACTCTTTTGTATTATCGTCTTCTTCCAGTTCATCGTTTGGTTTGTAGTCCTGAAGGTTTGCTTTTTTAGTCATATATTTTGTGACGTAGTCTGCAAGCTTTCTGATTCCTGGAATATAAGATTTACTTTCTTCAGTTTTATCTGCAGTTTTTTTCTTTGATTTTTTAGAATCTTCTGCAGGGGCAAAAGCTGAATCAGGATATTCAGGAGTATAATCCAATGTAAAGAATTTTTTGATTGAATCATAATCTACCTGATTGGTACTATCTGTGTTCAGATTAAGAGAATTCCTTTCCTTATACTCAGGAGAGCCCTGGGAAGAGATATCTGATTTAGACATCAGGGAATCTGAACTTTGTGCCTGTGCTTTTTTGCAACTACCGAACGTTAGGATAGCTGAAACAGCAGCCAAAAAGAGAAAACTGGATTTTTTCATAACAACCTCTGACTTTTTATATGGTTTCAATATTTGTTTCGATTTTTGCGGCCTGCTTCATACAGGCCTTTTCTTTATACATAGCTTTATCTGCATAAGCTATTAGTTCTTCAACTCCGTTTCCATTTGTAGGATAAACTGCAAGACCAACTGAAGCTGAAATATCTGCAAGTACATGGGCAGAAAGCTTAGCGGGAACATTTAAAACGGTTCTTATTCGTTCAACGGTAGATTGATAATCTGTACCGGTATTTTTTCCTCTGAAGATGATTATAAATTCATCGCCGCCAAAGCGGGCTATAATATCTTCTGGTCGGACAGATTCCATAAGACGTTTTGCGACTTTAGCAAGCGCGGTATCGCCAACGGTGTGGCCGAATCTGTCATTTATCTGTTTGAAATTATTCATATCTATAAAACACACAGCAACCTGGCTTCCGTTACGTTTTGCATAATCAATTTCTTTTTTTAGTGTGAAAATTGCTGTTTGTTTTGTATAAAGACCAGTAAGCTGATCTAATGTTGCAACCTGTGCAAGACGAATATTGCTTTGACGGAGTTTTAAGAAAAGCAGGGTTAGAATTGTAAAGGCACAAATCAAAAGAAGAGAAAGGGTAGTTAGAACGATTACAAGATGTATGTTTACCCAGAAGCTTTTTGGGGCAATTGCAAGTTCCCAGTGTGCGTTAGGCATATCAATGCGAACGCTGATTGGTTTATGAAGTTTTTCGAGGTCGGTTCCGTAAATATGGGTACGGTTTCCTGTAACATCACTTATTTTATAAATTGAATAAACATAATCGCGGCTTTCCATTGTAGAAATATTCATTGTTTCAATGATTCTCGAAACACGAACTACTACATTTACAAAACCCCAGAACTGTGTTTTCTGATCATCCAGAAAAACAGGAAGACGACCGATAAATCCGTCTCCACCCTGTATAAGAGGATATGGACCGCCTATTGTCATTATGCCGCTGGCTTTTGTTTTATAGGCTTCATCGGCGCGTTTTTCATCTTCAAAAAGATTATGGCCAAGGACTTTTTCGTTACCTTGCAGCGGATAAACTGAAGAAACAATTCCATTGGGTGCAAGCTGAACACAATCTGCTGCGGGAAAATCCGGGAGAATGCGGGCTGCCATTTCTTCAAAATTCTTCTGATTGGCTTCATCAAGCATTACCAGGGAAGCAAATATTCCATTTATCTGAAAGGTATGAATACAGTTGCGTTCAATTTCTGAGGAACATAATGCTGCAAGATTATAAGCTTCGAGTTTTCTGGATCGTACGGAGCCAAAGGATTCGTAAATACTTATGTCAGTAAAAATCAAAAGCAGAATAAGGAAAACAGCAATAACAAAGATCAAATCCTTTTTCATCAGACGGCTGAGCGTGGAAATATCATAAGATTTTGTTTCTGAACTGTTATGTCCCATAACATATCATTATAAATGCAAATAAAGTTTTCTGCTATGAATTTATTTATAGATTATATTTGAAAGAAATTCGCTTGATTCTTTGATTATGTCGGGATGTGAGGCTGCGTAGTCGAGAATTTGCTGGCCGAGACCTGATTCTGCAAGTTCGCGGACGCGTTCAAGTGGAACATTATTGATTGCAGGGCAGGTTGGAGTGAGGGCAACGGCTAGTTTTTTGGAATTGTCGGGCTCGAAGTGCTGAACTGCACGGAGCGGCCAGATTTTGCAGTCAAAAGGTTTGAGTTCTGGCGGAAGTGCGCAGCCGTGGTTTGGGTCGAGGAAGGGGCAGAGTGCTTCTTCTTCGGGATCTTGTGTTTTGTATGCGTCGGAAATGTCGAAGGTGTAAGAATGGCTGCTATTTCCTGCAGGGCGGAATTTAGCTGACGGGTAGAGCTCCTGAAGCTTTTTCATGGTTTCTTCGTCAAAAATCGGGGTTTCCCAAAGGCTCTGGCGGCGGAAGCTGCAGCAGAATTTGCAGTTTGCGCAGGTTGTTTTTGCGAGGATTGAAGTTAACATATGAAACCTCCGGGGGCGTTGCGGGGGAGGCCCCCGCTGGAAGGGTAGGACGCAATGAAATGCGGCCGAAGGGAGGGGCTCCTCCCTCCTATTCGATTATACCGTAAAATTTTTCGAGAATCATTGTAGGCTTATAAGAAAGCTTTGCCTTACGCAGACCTTCTACGCCCATGTCTTCTTCGCGATTAATGTAAAGAAAATCCTGACAACGGCGGGCAAACTGCTGGTTTATTACCGCGTAGGCACCATTTTTCTCGAATTCGCCAAAGGATTTTTCGTAAATTACATCAATAACATCATCAGAAATTGGTGCGGCAAGGGTCATAGCGGCAGGCTCCCCGTTGATATAAAGAACGCCGCCACGTAATCCCAAAAGTTCTGCATTTTCTAGCGCGAGCTCAATACTCTGCTGTTCAAGCTGAAGAATCTGGTCAGATTCACCGTGTTTTTCTGCAAACCATTTATGAGAAACCTGAAGAATATCAGCAGCAATATCATTTTCCGGGAAGGCCTTAAACTCCCAGTTTTCGCCGTAAGTACGTTTGAATCGCGAAATATGATTTCGCTTTTTCTGATAATGCGAACCTGGAAGTTCAGCAAGATTTTCACGCAGATAAACATAATCACAGTCATCGCGGTTAGTTTTCCAGTCAGCGCTAAGGTGTGGAAAATCATTAGCAAAACAAGCATCGAGCTGATTTTTCTGTTCCTGAGTCAAAATACAAAAACTCAAAGGGCGATTCTGCGAATGTGCATCATCAATTAATACATTTATGGCGTCCGAAAGCCAGTTTTCCGACTTATCTGCTGATTTTATTGGAATCGGAAATCCATATCCGGTTCGATTTTCATCACCATAATAATATCGGATTAAAATACCATTTTTAATTTTGAGTTCAGTATTGTACTTAGTCTGCAGTAAAAAAAGATTTGCAATACAAGAATCGCTGCCGTACAAATTTGAAGTATCAAGGTTATTTCTCAAATACTCAAAATCAAGAAGATTCATATACATAAAAGTTACTGATATAGAATAGCAAAAACAAGTTAAAAAGTCTAAATAAATTGTACAAAATCAATTAAAACAAATATTTTAAATTTATAAATGAGAAAACTATGTTAGAGGGGCGCGAATTTGATATAATACCCAAAGTTGGTGAAAATATGACATATGGATTTATAAAAACTGCTTGTGTCAGTCCTCGGATGAAAGTTGCAGACTGCCTTTTTAATTCGGAAGAAATTGTAAAAAGTGCCGCAGAAGCTGCTGAAAACGGGGCTTCAATTATTGTTTTTCCAGAGCTTTCTATTACAGGCTATACCTGTGGAGACCTTTTCTTTCAGCAGGCTCTTCAAGAATCTGCTGAAAATCAGCTTGCTTATATTATCAAAGAAACAGCAAAACTGAATGCCCTGATTTTTGCGGGGCTTCCTGTTTTTTCTACAGAGGGCATTTATAACTGTGCCGCTGCAATTTCCAGAGGAAAGCTCCTTGCCCTTTATGCTAAATCATTTTTGCCAAATTACGGCGAGTTTTATGAACGCCGCCAGTTTACTCCTTTCCAGCAGGATATGAAAACCCGCTTTATCAATTTTGCAGGTTTTGAAAATGTACCTTTTGGAACAGATATCCTTCTTCAGGAATCAAATAATCCGTCATTAAAAGTAGCCTGTGAAATCTGCGAAGATTTGTGGGTTCCACTTCCTCCATCAAGCCGTCATGTTCTGGCTGGTGCTACAGTAATTGCAAATCTTTCTGCCGGAAACGAAATTATCGGTAAAGCAGAATACCGCAGAACTCTGGTTAAGGCACAGTCGGCACGTTCAATTTGTGCTTATCTTTACGCAAATGCCGGAATGGACGAATCAACCCAAGACATGGTTTTTGCCGGTCACAGTCTGATTGTAGAAAACGGCAGCCTGCTTGCAGAATCTTCCTTGTTTTCAAATGCTACAGTTTATGCTGATATTGATGTTGAACGCCTTTGCCAGGAACGTAGAAAAACAACAAGCTATGGGTATTCAGCTAACAATAATCCATTTAAGCAGGACTATACTACAGTCTACTTTGATTTAGAAAATCAGAAAGAAAACTTTACCCGATATATAGATTCACATCCTTTTGTTCCTAATGATAAAGAAAAAAGAAGTCAACGCTGTCTCGAAGTTATTACCCTGCAGTATCAGGGGCTTGCAAAAAGACTTCGCCATATAAACTGTCAGTCTGCCGTAATAGGTCTTTCAGGCGGACTTGATTCTACACTAGCACTTTTAATTACCTGCCGAGCTTTTGACAGTGTAGGTGTGAGCCGCGAAAAAATCACCGCAATAACAATGCCTTGTTTTGGAACTACAGACCGCACTTATAACAATGCCTGTGCCCTTGCCCGTGAATGCGGCGTAACTCTTAAAGAAGTTCGTATTGCAGATTCTGTTCGTCAGCATTTCAAAGATATTGGTCAGGATGAAAGCCTTCACGATGTAACATACGAAAACTGCCAGGCACGAGAAAGAACTCAGGTTCTTATGGACTATGCAAACAAAACAAACGGTATAGTGATTGGCACCGGAGATCTTTCCGAACTCGCCTTGGGTTGGTGTACATATAACGGGGACCATATGTCTATGTACGGAGTTAATTCGTCAATTCCAAAAACTCTGGTTCGCTACTTAGTTCAGTGGTTTGCCGATGAAAATGATTCAGCAGTTCTTCGTGATATTCTGGACACACCAGTTTCACCAGAACTCCTTCCTCCAACAGAAGGAAAAATTTCTCAGGTAACAGAAGATCTGGTTG
>JAEEGJ010021559.1_pt1 | contig 13838 bp, 16 predicted proteins | sample 8958761 | NCBI WGS metagenome assembly JAEEGJ01 (sample SAMN16246546, study PRJNA631951) | gut metagenome | biome: gut microbiome; feature: rumen; material: RS-attached | host: Bos | place: Iran: Karaj | collected 2018-10 | reverse complement strand
AGTATTTTTGAGGGTAAATTTGGGAGTATCTGAGCATAAAAATAACGTAACCATCTAAAAATCAGAATAGTTACGTTATCCCAGCGGAGAGAGAGGGTCAAACACGGTACGTATAATAGGCTATAATAGACTATACCACGAAATTCATAACAATTCTTAAATACCTGAAAATCAGGCATATTTTCAGAAGGTTCAATATGCAGGCCACATTGGACTACATTTGTTAATCACGAAAAATATCACTACTTTTGTTCCTACTAATTAGTGGACATAGCGTTTAACAATGCTTAACTTGATATTCCTAAACTATCTGTTGAGCAATGATTATAACCTTATAAACAATTAGTAAAACAAAAGATTATGGATAAGTACAATTTTCGATTATCATTTGTTCTGTGTAGGGACAAGAATGGAACAAAGAAGGAGAACCTCCAAATTAAGGCCTCTATAAGTTTTGGAGGTCAGCGAGTTTTATATTACATCGGCTATCGTGTTGATAAGGACAATTGGGAAGAAGAACGGCTAAAGAATGGAAAACGTCATCAGTATGTGAAAACTAACACCTTCAACCGTCAGGGTGTTGATTCGAAAACAATCAACTCAAAGTTAACCCGTGTTATTACGGCGTGTGATAATCTTTTTAGAAGATTTGAAGGCGAAGGAAGACAGTTCGTTTCCACCGACGATGTTCGTAAAGGGTTACGTGAAGAACTGAATGACGTAAAGCCTCAACGCCGAATACCTCTTAAGGAGTATTATCTTGACTTCATCAAGACCCAAGGCAAAACAAGGCGTTGGAAGCATAGTACCTACATTAAGCATCAAACCATCCTGAGACATCTTAATGAGTTTCATCCTGACCTCTGTTTCGAGGAAATCAACGAGAACCTTCTGAACGAGTTTATTGACTTCCTCCTCTTCAAGAAACAACTAACCAACGGATATGTATCCAAGCTTTATGACAATTTGAGATGGTTTTTCAATTGGGCGACGGAACGGGGCTTCAATAAGCGAGATGACTACAAAAAACACCATCCGAAGTTCCCCGGTACCGCTGAGACGGACAATAGCAACACTTTCGCTTTAACAAAACAGGAGTTGATGCGCATCTATAACATGGACATCAAGCAGCAATCAATCGCTCAGGTTCGTGATGTGTTCTGTTTTTGCTGTGCCACATCTCTTCGCTACTCAGACGTTAAAGCATTAAGGTGGGATGATGTCCATGATGGAATGTTGGATATTACCACAGAAAAGACAACAGACCACCTTGTCATCCCTCTATGTGGCATGGCATTGGAGATTCTCAAGAAATATGAAGAGAACAGAGGGTATACGGAGCAAGTCCTCCCTGTAATCTCGAACCAACGTTACAACGAGCACTTGAAGACCTTGGGAAAGATGGCCAACCTGTATGACACGGTCATTAGGACTACTTATAGGGGGAACGACAAATACGTTGAAAAGCTGAAGAAATGGGAACTCCTATCCTCTCACGTTGCTCGACGCACATTTGTAACTATCGGTATATCTCTTGGAATCCCAAGCGACATAATCAGGAAGGTCACAGGACATAAGACACACAAAATGATGGACAGATATGAAAGACTCTGTGCATCCGACATAAAGGAGGGTCTGAAAGCATTCGATACTATAAGCGATGACTTTGCAGACAAATCAACCGTTTTTGATTTCGACATCAGTGACGAAGAACGCCTTACCCTTGGAATCCCTGTTCAAGAAGTGTACGAGCACAAGGTTGAGCAAGATAGACAGTCTGCCATACTTGACCTCGCCCTACTCTTCTATATCCGCAAGGATAAAGCAACCTCATTTGATTATGCAACACATCTCAATGACAGGCATCGAGTACAATACATGAACGTTACTCATTCTCTTTAACCGATTGAGCGGGGACTGTAATGGTCCTCGCTCAATTATTATGGATGTTTGGGACACAAAAACTCATTTCCCATGAAGAAGGGACGTGCCGGGGTTAGGAGTCTTGCCCTCGTTTTTTGTAGATGTCTTCCCGTTAGACAAACTGTATCTTAGGAAAGGCACATGACCTCATGAACGCATAATTGTAGGCCATCAGGTTCAGGACCTTGCCTTCTGCGTATTCGGTCAGGACGAATTGGTTAGGATGAGCCATGTTCCACTCTGTGACCATCTGTACCCAATTGGGAATGGACTCAATGTAGTGGTTCTCGTTGAGCCATGTCTGTAATGCAACCTGTGCCAACCATAGGTCATCCCACGTACCTCCATCCTCATTGACAGTCTGTCCATGCTTGACATAGGTCTTGACAATCTTCAAACGGCACAGGCTGTACAATTCAATCTCAAGGGCGAAAGCATCAACCCTATGAAACTGTCCGTCGTCATTGGTACGCGAGATGTACAGGAAGGATGGTACAACCTTGCCCGCTGCCACATCCTCAGGTCTTAACTTGGTAGTCCACACTTCAGCGTACTGACCAATAGAGACCTTCGGATGTGTTAGACGGCAAGCCCGGCGGTGGAGGAAGGACATATCCATGATGACAAGGATTTAGAGGAAGTCACCGAAGATAAGTTCCCATATACCGCCGATAATGGCTACGATGATGTCAAACAAGAAGTAAACAATCCCGGCAATCAGCAGAATGATGATAACTGTAAACATGTCATTGCAGTTTTAATATTACACGAATTAGTGGCACTATCAACTTGAGGGTATATTTGGGTGTGCCCACTGTACCCGGATACCGAACCCCAATTGGATAATTGTCGTGATACAACTGATAATCCCCCATTAGGTTGAATTCATCACTGATGAAAGCGTAAGTATTCTCTTTATCGAACTCGGTAATACCTTTGAACTGATTTGCCAACACCTGATGGCTATCACTGCAAGTACCTTGTGGGAAAATGAATTCAGGATTAATCAAAATCTTCTGAAAGCCGTGCATCTGCTCGGCAATCATTCCACCAATTCCCACACCAACAATAACGTCAGGCTGCTCGTTGTTACATTGCTCAGTCACCTTTAATAGTACTATATCCGTCGGTTCCAAGTCATTTAGAGCCATAATCTCTGCTTCAGGAAGAGCAGCTCGGAAATCATCTGCTGTAATGGCAGTCCCTGTCGGAGATATACCATTCAATAATAATAATTTCTTCATAAAATCAAATTTTATATTAAATCGATCTTTTTCGAGTAGTTGGGAATTTTTGAGAAGACTCGTATGTCAGGGTATACGTCCCATTCAGCCCCATCGTCAGCAATCTGCTCATACTCCCTCAGTGGTTGGAGTCGCCACTTCCTAAGGTCTTTCCTGCGTGCCTTCTTCTCCATCGGCACAAGATACCACGTACCGCCACCATTAACGTACTTTACATAGGTCGCCCAATGATGATGCAGATATCGCCAAGTCGCAGAGATATGATTCCCGAGTTCCATTACACGTGAATAGTCGCCACGGCTCTCATCCCATATTATTTTGGATGACCACAAGTCAATGGAAACGTGCATCTTGGTCAGTTCCTTTTCCATCAATCGGTTCTGCTGATACAGGTGTTTGAGAACCTTTCCCCGGTTCTCTATCAGCCTTCTCCGCGTCCGTCGTTTGGAAGGCAATCTGTAGTCCATAATTATCTGCATCTCCTCCTGTCTATCCATGACTTAATCTATCTATAATCCTTTGTGCAGTCTGCCTGTTGACAGGTATCGCCTTACCCTCTCTGATGAGTCTAAGGTTGCCTTGGGTCATCGGATGCCCGGCAAGATGAGTACCACGATAGTCTATGGCGAAAACAGGCTTGTGGTTCTCGATGGCAGTCCTGATAGCATGCATACTGCCACCCTTCTTGTTGTCACTCTGCACCAACAGGACAGCATCTGCAAGACCTGCTTGCAGGCGGTCACGCTCTACCAAGTTAGTTGAACTCTCCTGAGTGCCGGGGACGTACTCAGACAGGAGTAGTCCGCCTTCTGCAACAATCTGTCTCATTAGATAATCGTTGTTCCGAGGTGTCATGTCAAGACCAAAGGCGGTGATGGCAGTTGTCGTTCCTCTTGCAGATAATGCGCCGTTGTGGGCAGCGGTGTCAGCACCGATGGCAAGACCGCTTATGATATTACAGCCTTCCTTTGCCAAGAACCGGGCGAAGAACTCTCCGTCGGCATAGCCTTCCTTTGTTACTCGACGGGTACCAATAACTGCTGCGCCGGGCATCGAACAGACCTTCTTGATGTCACCCTTATAGAAAAGGAGGACAGGACAGGATTCTTTACCTTGCTTGATGAGGCTTCGATATTGCATTGGAAAGTGGTCGTCACCGAAGATGGTGATGCCGATGTTGTGCTTGGCGCATTCTTCTATAATACGTTCTGCCTTCGCCCGACAATGGGTGAAGTCCGAAAGGTAGTACTCAGGTATATCGTTGATGTAACCTTCATCAAAGGCTGCGTCAACCAAGTCCATCAACTCCTTGTCGGTTGCGATGGACAAATCATTCTTTGCAGCGAACTTTATAAGCCCCAAAGCCTGGTCTCGCCCGAAATCAGGAAGATGCAGTGCTGTCAGTATTCTTCCTTTGCTAATTGCCATAATTCCGTCTTTTGCTTTACGTTGCAAAAGTCGGAAAAAACGATGAAACAGGAGGAAATTTTCCTACGTATAACGCACTTTAAACGCAGAGGGCTATACTTTATACAGACTCTCGTTGCCTTTTATTTCGTCAGGTAACTCAATGAATTTAGCAGGCAGACTGATGCTATACATATTCCCCAAATTGCGGTTGAGTTCAAGCACATACCAAACCAAATCGCGAGGGTCGTCAGTACGTCCGATGGATGCATTATAATCAGCGAACGTACTTTCAATTGTACGGTTTAGCGCAGGCCTGTACTGCTTAAAGAAGTATTCACTTCGCTCCCGGATGGTCTGCTCAAAGATGTCAGGGTCCGTGGGATAAAGGAGAGCAAACAAATTAGTGAATATGCGTGCATCGTGACTCAACTGTATACGGGAAAAAAGGAGCCGTGGGTGAAGAAGGAAAAACAGGTAAATTACCTTACATGGGCGCATATTGAAATTGATGGGCACCTCGTCTCCATTTCGAAACTTCAAGAAAATGGTATACCGACCTTCTTTAGATAGGTCTTCTTTTGTACTTTCCTTGACCACAACCGTTGCAGATGGTTCTCCTTTGAAGAGGGCTGACACCTCAGCCTCATCCATAAACTCTCCTTTTATTGCTTGAAGGCTCTCAGGCGTAGTTGCTACGTGGGTCAACAAGATTTGAAACAGTTTGTCATACCCATCCTGAGAGAGGTTCTGCCTTAGCAGAGCTCCCATCATCTGATAGTCGCCATTGCCTCGGATTAACTGTTCAAGAAGGTAATCGAGACGAAAATTCCCCGTATCGAACTCGGACTCCTCATCATAATTCTCAAAATGTTTGAGGTTATCAAACGGACCTGGGGGAAGTTGTCGGACATGTTCCATGATGACACTCATAGTTCGAGCATCACGTTGAGCAACCAAGCGGCTCAGGATGGAATTAAGCAGTCCGTTGTATTCCATGTGGTCTCAATTATACTGCAAAAATACGAAAAATAATTGAGACCGCCCCGTTATACGTGAGAAAGTCTCCGATTTTTATAATATTTTGGCCTATCTTCGCGGCAGAATTACAGAATAATGCAGATTTATGAAGAAAAAAGAAACAAGACGTGGGACCTATATTGATGAGAGTGGTGGCGAGTATAGCTTGGATGGCAAGACCCTTTACCATTACAGACAGCTAACTCCTGATGCCACTTTATATACGGTACAGGAAGGATGTGAGGTTATTGGACGAATGGCCTTTAAGAATAGCAGTCTGAAGGAGATTGTATTGCCCGACAGTGTGACCATCATACGAGACCAAGCCTTCTTCGGGTGTGCCAACCTGAATAGAATGAATGTTCCCCGGTCTTTGACAGTTTTTGAGATGGAGCATCCTCCCTTCCCTTCATCCTTCTCAGAGCTGAACGGGGAAAGTGACTGTTATCTAAACAAAGACGGAATACTCTACAACTCTGATATGAGCGAACTGTTCTTATGCTACAAGGATCGGGTAAAGGTTGAAGTACCGCTCACTGTGAAAAGGATAGCACCACAGGCCTTCATCAACCGCCTTCACATGAAGGAAATCATTCTTCCTGATGGATTGGAGACCATTGGTGATGCTGCGTTCATGGGCTGTGTAGCTCTGACGACACTTACCATTCCTCAAACCGTGACAAATATAGGGAAACGATGCTGTTGGGGATGCCATTCCTTACAGACAGTTTACCTATCCGAAAATATCAAGGAGATACCACAATTCGCCTTCTTTTCCTGCGGACTAAGGTCAGTCACATTACCTGACGGATTAAAGAAGATTGGCGAACATGCCTTCGGCGCGAACTTCTCATTGAAGACTGCCTACATTCCGCACTCGGTACGGTCAATCGGTGTATCGGCTTTTGAGAAGGACGAGAGCCTTGAAGAAGTTCATCTCCCTGAGCGGTTAACCACTATTGAAAGGTCTGCTTTTGAGGACTGCAAGGCTCTGAGGTCTATTGACATCCCATCGTCTGTACGTCGTATAAAGAGCCGTGCGTTTAGCGGTATTAAGGACATAAAAGTGAATATCTACAAGGGGCAGACCATCATAATCAGCGATGATGCGTTCGACAATGAAGACTGTCTGACAATAATAGATTAAAGAATGAAACACGGAATGAAAGTATATGAGAGCCGAGAGTATCGGGACCTAAGGAACTCCACCTGTCAGTTGATACGGAAGGGCACATGCGAGACAGCCGTTCAGAAAGGTCTCGAGCTTAGACGAAAGATGCTCGAGGATGCCTTCGGGTACACAGGCGAAAACAAAGAACTGCTTAGAGTCTTTTGCGCCCGGCTGAACGATGCCGTCATTAAGCTATACAGGAAAGCATGGCCCATATATGAGCAGTTGGCTCAGACCAATATGACGAATGACATTACCTTGGTTGCCAAGCTAAGAATGAGTTATCCCGAGTCCCATCCCATCCAAGATGAAGAAGAACAAGAAGTTTGGAAAGCCCTTCAGGTTTGGAGGTATAACTCGGGCTTCGATAACGCTTTTACCCTGATGTATCGCCAAGGGTATCAGGAAATATATGATGAGAAGGCTATCTTGCAACTACAGCCGAAGGGTGAGCCGTGGGATGAACAATTGCCCGATGAGTGGTGCTACGACCTTCCGCTAACTTCACTCTTTCATCATTGGCACTCCCACTCGCATTTCTCACTTTACGACCTCATGTATATCCGCAACATAGAAGGTCAACTTCGAATTGAACTTGACGAAATCAAACAAGATGCGACAATATGAATAAAGGTACAGGATTAGCTGTGTATAGCAGCAAAGAATATAAGGAATTACGTGTTGCCCTCATGGATGACGAATGCGATGACTATAATCTCAAACAACGCAAACACCTTCTCGATGATGCTTTCGTCTACAACAAAGACAATGCCGACTTGATGTGTGAACTGTCTGATTGCCTATGCCGTGCTATTACTGACCTCCACAAGAAGTGCTTGAAGGTTTACAAGGCTATTCAAGGCTCAGGTGTCAGTGGCAAGATTACTGTCACAGGCAACATTATGCCGACCTTTCCTCATAGCCATCCGAGATTCTCTGACGAGGAGGAAATTGTCAACTCACTCTGCGATGGCACTTACAACCCTTCTATAAACCTCATGCGAGGTATCTTCATTCAGGGTGAGGAAGAGGACTGTGAAGAGAGTGTATTAGGTATGGAGGAACTATACTGCTCGACGGCGGAATGGCTCTGTAACCAACAGGTTCCCCGGCTGCTGAACCATTGGTTAAGTCATACAAATTATGCGTTGTACGACCTACTATACGTTCGGGAATACACGTTTGAGATTGACGTGGACATTGATGGCATCCGTCTGTAATTGATGCACCTCATCGGAACGCAACTTAGGACGCAGACGGAAGAGGGAGTGACTTTGATGACGGTCACTCCCTCGCTATTTTATCAACAGATAATTATCACTTACTTACCTTCCTGCCATTGACAATGTACAAGCCCTTGGGCAATCCCTCGAGTGACGTAACCTTAGAACGAACCTTGATTCCGTCTATGGTATAAACGTCGAAGGGGTTGCCGTCACCATTGATGGTTACGATGCCTGAGGTCTCCTCAATTGTCAGGACTCCATTGACATAATTGAATGTGTAGTTCTGGGCGGAGCCCCCATTAACAGTGATTACATACTCACCCGCAGGGCTGTCCTTCTTGGCATCAGTTGTTGCAACCGGGAGAGTTATCAGGACAGACTCGGTCTCGTCCAACTTCCATCCTGAGTAGGTGAGCTCGAATGACGGATTGTCTTCACCTTCCTTGCGTGAGTAGGACTTGGCTGTTACAGTCAACGGAGCCTTGGTGATGGTCAATGTGCCCTCGACGAAGGTGGCATAGGTATTAGCCACGTCGCCCCGGCTGACGAAGATTGGATAAGTACCCGCAGGAGAGGTGGCTGTTGCATCACAGGTGATAACGGCATTACCATCAGCAGTGCCACCTGTCACCTCGTACTCAAAGGTCGGGTTGTCTTCGCCATACTCGCGCTCGTAACTCTTGGCTGTGACAGTGATGACATCGCCGCCGGGCAACTCTACGATATTGGTGAAGTCGCGCCATCCGACAGTTGCTTGGTAAGCCGTCTTCTTCATGTAAGGCACATACAGGGTAGCGGAAGTCAGAACGTTTGCCGGGAAAACATTGTAAATCGAGAAGGGCTCGTCGATGTTAGATGTGATAGTGGTCAAACCATTACAACCATCAAATACTTGCTCGCCGATGCTGACTATACTGCCCGGAATGGTCACTGCGGTCATGCTCTCACTACCTTGGAACGCTTGGCTACTGATAGATGTGACAGCGTAGGAGTTGCCTTCATAGGTAATAGACGAAGGTATAACAACCTCTCCTGAGTATTGACTGCTGCCACTTGTAAACTCAGCAGTCTGTTCATTGGTGTCAACGTTGTAAGCAAGTCCGTCAACCTCGGTATAGGTTACTCCATTCAACGAATAGACATAACTGTTGTTTTCATAGGTCTCAGGCGTGATTCCTTGATAGTAAATGGCCTTGCCACACACGACAACTTCATCACCCAATTGAACTTGCAAACCTCCTTCAGGATAAACCTTGTTACCAAGGTGTAGAGTCCTGTACACGTAGAATAAGTCGCCTGAAGTTGTTCCGTCATCAGAGATATAGAACGTCGCATTGCCATACTGAGTGGTAAACTCATTAACGATAGCACATATTTTACCCTTTACAACAATGTCGCTACTTGAGATGGCATCAGGAACAAGCCCTTTGATGAACGAGTTTGCTGCCGATGCATTATATGGGTCGGCTAACGTGCCACTTCCCTTTGGCTCTACGACTGTCGCAGTGTGGCCATTCAGACTGTATATAAAGCTACTCTTCTCCATGGTCTCAGGAGTAGTTCCTTGGTAATACTTTACCTTACCACATAGAATGACCTCATCCCCAACTGCTATCTGTGTGTCTCCATCAAGATAATTTCTGTTACCTACATAGAGAGTTCTATATGCGTACAATTGTTCGTCGGCATCAGTACCTGTCTCGGAGATGTAGAAAGTGGCATTACCATAACGCGAGGTGAACTCATTCTTAATCGAACAGATACGCCCTTTTATGTAGATATCTTTGTCAGAAACGCCATCAGGACCTAAGCTCTTGATGTAGTCGTTGGCGGCTTTGGGGTTGAAGGGCGAAGACAACGTACCGTCACCTGTAGCAACCTCTGAGCCGGGGATAGGTTTGATTGTGCCAAATCCGCTCCATGGTAATGTGTTGCTATAATCAATATAGCCTGCGACAGGAACATATAGCGTTGATGACTGCAAGGAATAGTTGTCAAATGCATTTGGTGCCGTAGTGGGTACCGAAGGTGATAAACAGTAGACCTCCGTTAGGTTTGAACAGCCATTGAAGATGTCATTCCGCACCTCAGTAACTCCTGCAGGAATTGTAATTTGGGATAGTTTCTCGCATCCGTAAAACAAGAAACCGTCTATAAGAGAAACTCCACTTGGAATGTTGACTGTGGTCAGATTCGAACAACCTTGGAACGCCCCCGGACCTAATACTGTAACACTATTGGGAAGTGATGCAGTCACTAAACCGCTGCATCCGCAGAATGCGGCATTGCCTATTGTGCTTACCCCTTCAGGGATGGTTAAAGAACTAATACCGCTAAGTCCATAAAAAGCGAAATCGTTTATAGCAGTCACTCCGTCAGGAATAACCAAATCTTTCACCTCCACATTGTTCAGGAACAGGTTATGGGCGTAGTACAAGGGATTATCTATTGGCTGTTTAAAGACAATCCTGCACCATGCGCTGAGGTCTTGGACAACAATAGATGACAAATCAACACAGCCTTCAAAGACATTGCTTTCTATCGTTGTTACTGTCTCAGGAATAGAGATAGTTATTACTCCCGTATTATTATAAAAGGCCAAATCGCCAATAGAAGTTACAGTAAACTGTTCTCCGTTATGGCTAACGGTAGAAGGAATGATTACGGTGCCCCCATACCCATTGGTCTTCCTGATAACTATTGCAGTTTTATCGTCTGACAGGTTATAGTTGATGCCATCAATATTAACAGACTGTGCAACGAATCCGTTCACGGAATAGACATAGCTATCCTTCTCATGTGTTTCAGGGATGTTCCCTTGGTAATAAATCACTTTGCCACATACTATCACTTCGTCACCTTGGAACAACCCCACATCACCATCAACGAACTGACGGTTTTCGAGGTACAGAGTTCGATAAACGTAGAAGGTCTCTTCGGGATTCCGCCAATCATCGGCAATATAAAATGTGGCATTACCATAGCGGGTGGTGAAGTTGTTCTTAATATACGAGATTTTGCCCTTCACATATATCACCTCGTCAGAAACAACGTCAGCTCCCAAAGACTTTACGTAAGCATTAGCGGCAGCTGCATTGAAAGGGTCTTCTTTGGTTCCGCTTCCTGTCGGAACACTCTCGGCAAATGCCACGATGGGCAGGATTGCAAGCAGTAGTAGATAGAGTTTCTGTTTCATATCATTTATGTTTTTTTGTTAATACTCGGCGCAAAGATAGGTCTTATGCTTCTAAAGTTGATGAATTATCACACGTATAATCGCACTTCTCATTCTCCATCATTTGTAGCCGGGCAAGAGCATCACGGTTTGGATGCCGTCCGAATTGAGCCAACGAATACCACGCTTTAGCACACTCTCGGTCCCACATCATCAGGTTGTGTGCATCGGAATATTCCATGGGTGACATATATGTGTTAGGAAGAGGAGCGTTACGTTCTATGGCCTGACCGATTTGGAATTGAATTGAAGGTTCATAAAACCGAGCATTGATGTCGGGGAACTGTTCGAGTGACTTCTTAACCTTTGGGTACTTCGACAGGAGGAAGTCGGCATCGTCGTGAACATAGACCTTCTTTGGTAAGCCTCGCTTGTCAAAGATATCTTCATCCAATAATGGGTAGTCAAAGTAATGGTCGAAAGCGACAGTGTGGAGCTTAGGGCATCCTGACAAGTTTCCGCCACCAATGACCTGTACAGACTGTCCAAAGATGACAAGATGGAGGTTGGAACAGCCGCTGATTGCGTAAGGATCGATTAACTTGGCATTGACAGAAAGTCCTTTTAGGTTGGACAAGTATGAGAAAGCATTATCCTTCACCACGTCGATGGAACCTGGGATGTCGGCGTATTGGACATCGGAAAGACAGGCAATCAATTCTGTCTGCCCTGCACTCCTGACAAAGAAGGAGTCTGCCAACACAGTATATTTTGGAGACGAGCAGGTTATCTTCTGAATAGGAGTAGCAGCAAAGGGATTGATTCCGACATCTTTCAAGTTGCATCCTAAATCTATCTCCCTGATATTGCTGTGAATGAAAGCATGGTCACCAAGTGACCTGAGATTGGGACAGTGTAACTTATCTATCCCGCTCGCTTGCCAAAAGGCGTTTTCTTCAATAATCTCGACAGAAGGCATGTCAAATGTAATGACAGCAGAACAACGCTCGAAGGCATGCTTTTTGATTACCTTCACGCTCTGGGGGATGTGTATCTTTCTTGCCGCTCCCAACCATGACATCCGATGACAAAAGGCCCCCTCACCAATGACCTCCGTCCCTTCGGGGATGAAGAATTCCTCATAGTCATACGGTCCCTGAATTAAGACCTTACTGTCAGGTGAATATCGGGTACCATCATCCATCTACACTGAATTCATTCTAAATCCTTAGGTTTGTTACAGCAAATCACATTAACGTCGGAAAGGTTAATTCCTCCTTCCATGTCAGCATTAAAACTGTAGTCATTAATAAGTAATAAGGTTGGAAGTGATGTCTTCTTGGATAGTCCTATCACGTAACGAAGATGCTTGCCCTGTAATTGCTCAAAATAACGATGGTAAACTATGACTTGGGTATTCTCCTTCAGATGGCTTGGAACAAAAACCGCTTCTTTAAGTTCAGGGTGTTCATCAAGCAATACAACCTCATGGTTCTTCTTATTGCCAATTATAGCACGTGTATTCCCTTGACTGAATGGATGCCCCTGAATACAACAGCATTCAAATTGAGAGCACAGCCAACGCTTGAACTCGTCCAAATCATCATTGGATGACCCATTTGATGCCTTGGGATAAAAGACAATCATCAATGGTGTCTTGCTTGGTCGTTTCCCAACATATTCGACGATTTTTTGCTTCAGACCCTCATCAATGTTATAGTTGAACTCGTAACCGATGACTTTATGACCATCGGCTGTAAAGATGAACCCATCTTCGTCCTTGTAGGCATTTTGCCTCTCTTCATCCGTAGTGGATGCCCATTCTTTTGACTTCTCCATATACCATAGTTTTTAAATCAACCATCAATGGGTGGAGGAATGCAAAAAGGTCATGACACAAAAAGTGTGGGGCCTTCCGCAGACGTGGCCTTAGGACAAGCCAATGCACCCGGATTGCGCCCACACTCGACCTACAATAAAAAGTAGGCCTATCGTGGGCGTTCTGCTTCCAAGTACCGAGTGCATGTTCAACAGAGTGTCCTAAGTTCCGTCTTTATCCTCGATAAGCTGAACGCTATATCTCCCGCAAAATAGACAGGTCAGACCGCTATCCAACGCTATCTGTTTGCAAAGATACGTATTTTCTTCCAACTTTGTTCAAATTCACTCAGAAAAATAGGAAATGTTAATATTTGCAGCATTTTAACATCGGCCCGCATTTATAAGCTATTATTGGCCTTCGTATTTAAAAAACTACAAAGATATCGATTACTTTTGCAGGTACATTAATGATAAGACGATTATGGATAATATGTTCGAATACATTAAGCAGATTCTATCATCGCAGCCGACAGTCTTGTCGGCCTGGGGATTCTATGAGCCTGTCCCATTCCCCGGCGGCATGCTCTTCCATGTGAGCGGCTTCAAACATCAGGGCTACGTCCAAATTCTGTACGACGAAGGTGACGATGCCTTCATTGTTGTTCTGCTTGATGAGTACCTGAACCCTCATGCCCGATTCGAGAACATTTACATAGACCAACTTGTTGATGTCATCGATAGGGAGGTTGAGCGGACGGATGACTATAACAAGCGGGTAAAAGAGTTCCTTCTTGAAGTCCAATTCTGATTGAATGTATTCAAAAAACAGTTCTTTGAATACTTGTAGTCAA
>JAEEGJ010021558.1_pt1 | contig 13839 bp, 9 predicted proteins | sample 8958761 | NCBI WGS metagenome assembly JAEEGJ01 (sample SAMN16246546, study PRJNA631951) | gut metagenome | biome: gut microbiome; feature: rumen; material: RS-attached | host: Bos | place: Iran: Karaj | collected 2018-10 | reverse complement strand
TATGCAGATGGCCGCCTATGGGTCCAATTTTGCGAGTCTGCCCATTGTGAAGGCGCTGGCGCGGGTGTCGGCAAGCTATTTTAAGTACCGCGATGACGTGCCTTATTACACGCAAGTGGCCTTTGAGTTGTGCCAAGCCGATTCGGCTTCGATGGCGGAGATTTTTGATATTAAAGCAAGATTCTACGAGGCGTACGCCTATCAGTATTACGACAGCGACAAGTTGAAGTTCAACACTTGTAATCACAACAGTATCAAAATGTTGAAGTCTGCTCTGCAGTACGAGCCCACGCTTACCCGCCAATACAATATAGCCGTAGCCTACGGGCGGATACACGACCGTGACAATGAGCGTCTTTGGCTGCAAAAAATCAAAGATTCCGACCAGCCGCGCACAAAGGCCAACCGCAACATATTCGAGTACGCCGATTACCGTCTCGACAAACTGAAGGAAGATGAGTTTTTCGAAGGCGGAAAGAAGACTGACGACGGCATTGGAATTGTTGAGGTTGAGGATTGAACCGTGTGGCTTGGATAGTTTAGCGGGGTTAACGTAAAGGTTTGGCAAGTTTAAATCACTGATTTCTAACTCCTAATTACTACATCCTAACTCTACTCGTTCCAAATCTCCCAAGCCCGCACAGCCTGGCCAATCAGCATATCCAACCCGTTTTTAATGGTTGCGCCACGCTCTTTGGCTTTTTGCAGGAACAGAGTTGTTTCTGGATTATAAATCAAGTCGAAACAGAGGTGGTCAGGGCCGATAGCCGAGTAGGGAATATCGGGGCAGGCATCGGTTTTGGGCGACATACCCAGCGGCGTGCAGTTGACTATAAGTTTATGGTTTTCAATTAGTTCTGCAGTGAGTTGCTGGTATGAGAGAATGTTGTTGGCGGCATCGGCGTTGCGCGAGACGAATTGGTAGTCAATTTCCAGTTTTTCAAGCACATAGCGCACGGCCTTCGAGGCGCCGCCAGTTCCCAAAATGAAGGATTTGGTGTGGCAAGGTTTCAGCAAAGGGCGTAGCGAGTTCTCGAATCCCACAACATCGGAGTTGCAGCCGCGCAAACGAATTTTGTCACCATTGCGGATAATCTTCACAACATTCACTGCGCCAACACGTTGCGCGGTCTCGTCAATCTCGTCAAGAAATTGCATCACCTTCTGCTTGTATGGAATGGTGACGTTCAGGCCTGCCAAACCTGGGGCGGTCAGCACCTTTTCGGGAAAAAGAGCAATGTCTTCAATCTGGAAGTTAAGATACTGGGCGTCAATATTTTCCGCCGCAAACTTCTTTGTAAAATAATCTTGTGAAAAAGAGTGCCCCAATGGGTAGCCGACCAATCCGTAGGTTTTCATAATTGTTCAGTTTTCGTTTTCTCCGACGACCTCTCAAGCGCCCAAAGAGCCGCCATTCCCGCCGCCATCAGCACAATGGCAATGGCCACTTCGGCGCTGAACTCTTGCGGAAAATACATCTGGTAACTCTGGATTATCGGCTTGCCGTTTTTCAGCACTTCGGCGCCGTCCTGCATCAGATAGACGGGGTTTTTCCACGGCCAAATGGTGCCAAGGCTGCCGAAAATGAAGCCTGTGAGCACGGCCATCGTCTGGCGGGCGTATCGGCTCAAAAGCCACGACAGGAAATGCGAGAACGCCAACAGTCCCACCACCACGCCAACGGCCACGGGGACAATGATTTTCATATCGAAATGCGACACGGCGTAAATCATTATCAGTTGGTAGTTGCCCATCAGAATCAGCACGAACGAACCCGAAAGGCCTGGCAGAATCATACTGCAGACGGCCACCGCGCCGCAGATTATCAGGTACCAAAAGGCGGTGTTCTCGGTTGCGGGATTCATCACCGAAAGGCCGAAGGCAACCGCGGCGCCAATCACGAACGAAACCGCCGCAGGAACATCGATTTTGCCTATCGATTTACCTACAAACCAAACCGATACGAGTATCAGGCCAAAAAAGAACGACCACACGTAAACGGGGTACGACTGGAACAGGAACTCGAGCAGTTTGGCCACCGAAATAATGCTGACGCCGACGCCAAGGAACACCGACAGCAGAAAGCCGAAATCGACGTGCTGTGCGAACTCGCGGAACTTGAATTTGAGCAGCAGCCTAACCGCCTCAACGTCAAACGATTTGAGCGCGTTTATCAGCCGCTCGAAAATGCCTGTAAGCAGTGCAATGGTGCCGCCCGAAACGCCTGGAATGACGTTGGCCACACCCATTGCAAAGCCTTTCAGGAAATTGGCTATGTGTTCCCTCATTCCTGATTATAAGTTGTAGATTTTCAAAATTTTGTCCCAAAGCATCGGCTCAAATTTCGAGCGGTCGAATTTCTCGCACTCGTCAACCGAAGCCACGTGCTTGGTGGTGTAGATTATGCTCTCGACAAAGGCTGGCGCGCGGCGCGAACCCTCGCCAAGGTTGATAAGCACATCGTCGCCGTTCTTGAGCAGGCCGTTCTTCAGCGACTCGAAGAAGCCGCCAACGCAGACAGCCGCTGCGGGTCCAATGCGGACGGTGGTCTCGTAGGCCACAAGTTTCGCCATATCAGCAAGATACTGTTCGTCGAAAGCAACAAAATCGCCACCCGACTCTTTCACGAGCGAAGCCACAATCGGGAAGGTTCCTGGCTTGCCTGTGGCCAAAATCGGAACGCTGGTCTTGGGGTTCTCGTAGCACGGATAGTCGTTCTGCCAACCCTCGGGGAAGCCTGCGGCCTTGGCTTTTGCGTAGCCCTCAACCATCGGTGTGCAACCCGACGGCTGAACCATTATGAAGCGTGGCAGACGGTTGTCGTAGCCAAGTCCTTCAAGGTCGGCGCAACCTTTGGCAATGGCAATCGGGCCAGTGCCACCGCTGACTGCCTGAATATAAACCGACGGCAACTTGCCCATCTGGCGCAGCCACTCAAAAACCATCGTCTTTTTGGCCTCAACACGCATCGGGTCGGTATTGCCGCCCGAAATCAGAATGCCGTATTTGGCCGAATAGTCGGCGGCCACCTTTTTGGCCATTGCGTAGTCGCCCTTCACGCGGAACAGGCCCTGGCCATAGGTGTTTATCTCTGCCTCATTGATTTTCAGTGTGTCTTCGGGCACAAAAACGCCCAAATTGATTCCCGCTTCAGCAAAATAGTGCGCAAAAGCGTTGGCAATGTTGCCCGTGCTGGCCACGCAGTAGTCCTTCACTCCGTTCTCCTTGAGCACGCTCGCTGTGACGGCTCCCGCCACATCCTTGAAGGTGCCTGTGCCCTGGTTCAGGTCGTTGCGATAGGCGCGGACGGTGATATCGAGATTGTAGTATTTCTTTGCGAACTTCTCCATAAACTCCCAACGGTCGACAGGAATGGCGCCCTCGGTGTGCGAAATCTCGTTTTTCTTGTCGATAAGTGGCAGAAAATCAAAATAATGCCAAACGTTCTCGACGTGTTCCTTCGTGTCGATGAGTTTCTTCAACTCGCTGTAGTCGCGATGGTATTTCACATCAACGTAGGTTCCGCCGCAGTGCGGGCATTTCTGATTGTTGGCAAACCACTCCTTGAAACCTGGAATGTCGGCGCCGCATTTGCGGCAGTGCAGATGGAATTTAGTGTTGTTCATATACGCGTAAATTAGTGATTGTCATTATTTTGATTCTTGATAATCTTCATTATTTCCGTCGGGATGGCCGATTCGGGCACAATGCTGATGAAATGCTCGCAAAGGTCGGGGTCCTGGCGGAAGGCCTTGCGGAAGTGGCGCAGGCACTCGTCGGTGCGGTGAATCAGCAGGCAGATGGCGGCCAAAACGTATAGCAGAATGCTGTCGTCGGGCATATAGTCGAGCCCCTCGTTGAGCACGTCGATGGCGGTCTGGTCGTCGTCGATAGCCGAATAGGCCAACGCAAGATTTTCCCACGCAATCGGCTCGTAGCGGTTGAGTTCGAGCGATTTCTTGTAGGCCTCAATCGCCCCCTCGAAATTGTTGTTTTGGGCCAAAATCCGTCCCAACTGATGCCATGCCGAATCGTGTTCGGGGTCGGCATGAAGCACTTTCTCAAGCGCGTCGATGGCCAAATCGAACTCGCGACGGGTACTGAAAATCATCGCCTTGCCAAACCATGCGTCGGCATTGTCGCTGAACATGCCCACAATGCTGTTGAAGCAGCGCTCTGCATCGTCGAGTCGGTCGAGATGGTACAGGCACTCGCCCAAATAGCACTGCGCCGAAACGCTGTTGGGATAGGCCTTCAGGTAGTCCTGATAGCACTTGAGTCCTTCCTCGTAGTAGCCCGCGTTGCAGCAGGTGTTGCCCTTGTTGAACACGGCGTCGTAGAACGTGGGGTCGATGGCGGTGGCGAAATTGTAGGCCTCAATGGCCTTGTCGTACTCGCCAATGCTGTTGTAAACAATGCCCAAATTGTACCACGCGCTTTCCGAAAACGGGTCAAGGTCGATGGCACGGTTGTAGGCGGCGATGCTGTCATCGAATCGGTCGAGATTCTCGTAGCACACACCTATTTTAAATAGAAAATCGATGTTTTCGGGGAACTCGCGGGCGGCAACCTTGTAGATTGACAGCGCGGGTTTGAAGAACTGTCCGCCTTCGAGCATCTCACCAATGCTCATAAAGATGTCTTCGCGCTCTTCGGGGTCCACATCGGTGCTCAATTCGAGCGCCTTCTGGAAACTTTCGATGAACAGTTCCTCGCTCTTGCCCAACTGAAGCAGTGCCGACGCTTTGGTCAGGTAGAACTCGTAGTGGTCGGACAGCAGCGGCTCGAGTGGCAGAATGGCTTTGATGGCGGCCTTCACCTTGCCCTGATGCACCTGAATCTGTGCCTGTTTGAGCAGCAGTTCGGGGTCGTTGCCGTGAACTTTCAGAGCGGTCTCGCAAGCCTCAACGGCCTTGTTCTGCATATCGCGCTGCATGTAGTAATCGACAATCATCAGATATTCGTCAACGTCGAAATACTGCGGCACGCCTGTCTTTTTCATAGTCTCGTACCGCCTGACGTTCGACGCCATTTCCTTATCCTCGTACAAATCGCCTGATTCTCGCATAGCATAGAATTTTGTGCAACTAAATTATTACTTAATAATGGAATGCTGCGAAACTTTTTTCTGTGCAATTAACACTTTAATAACAACGCAACAGCCGATGTTTCAACGTTTTACAAACCATCGGCTGATAAATGCCCGAAAAACAAAAAATGCGAATGAGCCCCCTTGACGGAAGCCCGTTCGCAGTCGCATTTTTGGATGGCGGTTTTCGGTTGCGGCGGCAGCGCTAATTGCTGTTCCGCACCTTGATACTGCCGTATTTTGCTGAAATTCTGATTTTTCCGCCTTCGGCAACATTTCCTGCCTGTCCTTTGGCCGACTTGCTGCTGTCGTGCGACACAATCTCTTGCGACAGCAGATTGTGAGTTGGCGTGGTGATGTTGCCGTACTTCGTGTTCAGGTCGAACGAATAGTTGCGCACTCCCTTCAAATCCACGTCAGTGTCAGTGTATTTGGCGTTGACGGTGATGTTCTTGAATTCCCTGTCGACGCTGTTCACAACCACACTGCCATACTCAATTCCGATGTTGGCCATCACGCCCACGTATCCAATCTGCAGTTTCGAGTAGCGGGTCGAGATGTCGATTTTGTCAGTGTTGGCGATGTTCAGGTTGTCGTAGGCCGACTCGATGGCTATTGATGCCGCCGCGCCCACCGTCAGTTTCGAGTATTTGCTCGACACGGCCACTGCCTGACCGCGGTCGATGGTGATGCCCGAATAATTCATGTTGACGCCGCCGATGTTCATCTCGTTAATCTCCGACTCACGCGAGTAGGCCAAATCAACCACTGGGAAACCGCCCGTCTTATCGTTCAACTCTTTGATTTTCAACTCGCCGTAACCAACCTTGATGCTTGTGCGGCCGTTGAGTCGGTCAATCATCACATTGCCGTATTTGTTCGACAGGTTGATGTTGGTGTAGGCTGGCATCACAATGGTGTAACTCAAGTCGAAATACTCGTATTTGAGCGAACTGGGCACTTCGGCACCGACCGTAATCTTGTTGTCGGTCATCACTGCCGATGGTGTGATTTTCAGGCATGTACGTTCAGCCTCGTCATCGCTGCTGCCGCGTCCTGTGACAACGGCCTCAATGGTCACGCGGTCGTCGTCAGTGTTCTCAATCACAATGTTGCCGTTGCGGTTCACTATTTCGAGAAGCGTGTTCTGGTCGATGCTGAAGTCGTATCGGAAGACCTTCTTATACTCTTTTCGTGCGGCCTGGGCGGGCAATGCCGCTATCAAGACGACCGCCATCAAACTATAAATCAACTTTTTCATCTTGTTTTGTATTTAATTGTTTGATACTGTTCAGATTATTAATTATTTGGTTCAACACTTCAATTTTGGTCTGATAGTGATTAATCATGGCGTCGATGAGCACAGGATTGTCGGGGTTGGCCTTCAGTTCCTTTTGCAGATTGGCAAACAGTTCGTCCATTTCTGACATCTCTTTGAGCAGTTCTGCCTTCTGTTCCTCTTCAACGTTTTCAGATGTACGGATTTTATCCAACCGATTGTCAACCAAACCGATGTAGTATTTCTGCGTCTGCTCGTATTCAGGCTCAACCTTCGCCTTCACATAGCGAGTTGTACGCTCGACGAGTTTCATCGGTGTCTCACGGTCGGCGTTGGCCATTTCGGTCTCTATCAGCCTGACACTGTGGTGGACAAGATTTCCCGCCACGGTTGCGCCCAACACAACCACAACGATGGCTACGGCGGCTATGCGCAGCAGTTGGCTGCGGCTGCGGCCGATGGTGTGGCGCTGGTCGGCTTCGAGTTTCTGTATGAAGCGGTCGAAGTGTCCGTCCATTGGCTCGCAATCGTCGAACTGACTGCGGTTCTGTTCAATAAAATGTTTCAACTCATCCATATCTCAAATTTTTTCGTTTCCAAAAGTTCCTGTAATTTTTTCCTCGCCCGCGAGTAGCCGGTGCGGACGGCAGCATTGCTCAACCCTGTTATCTGGGCAATCTCCTCGTGGTCGTAGCCCTCGATAAGGTGCAGAGTGAGCAGGGTGCGGTAACTGTCGGGCAGCGAGCCGATGGCCATCTTCACCTGCCCCACCTTGAAATCGACCTCGTCGCCATCGTAGCAGTCGGTGTCGACAACCGTCCGCCCCTCTTCAAGCGGGTCAAGGTCGAGTTTCCGTTTCCGCAGCGCATCGAGCGACCGGTTCACCACAATGCGCTTCAGCCACGCGCCGAAACTCACCTCGCCGCGGAACGAGTCGATGTTCCGGAACGCCGCAAGAAAAGCCTCCTGCATCACATCTTCGGCCTCCATCGAGTCGCGAACAAACCGCAGACAGGTGTTGTACATCGCCTTGTAATACAGTTTGTATATCTCGAACTGGGCCTTGCTGCTCCCGTTCCGGCACTCATCAATGAGTCGACTGTTAATATCTACGTAGTTCGATTCCAAAATCACTTATCAAATTACACCATAAATGACGGTGCTTTTTTTCAAATGTAACACTTGTGGGGAGAATTTTTTTAAGGCATTAGGTGTTAGGCATTAAGCACTAGGTTTTAGGTGTTAGGTGTTAGGTGTTGGGTGAAAGAATAAAAAACACGTAGAGACGCCATAATATGACGTCTCTACCACATATTCAATATTTTACAATAATATCAATTCACCATCACACGTTGCACTGTTCCTCCGGTCTTTACAATATATACGCCGGCGGTGTTAACGCGGATTTCGGTAGAGACGCGCCATGGCACGTCTCTACAAATAAGGTGTCCCATGGTATCGTAAACACGGATTTCATCGGTGGCGTTCTCAACCACGATAGTGTTGCCGTGGGCGTAGATGTTGATGGCGTTTGCGGCTGATTCGGCAACTGCAGTGCCGGGATTGGTGTTCTCGTTGCCGCCTTGGTTTTCGTTACCACCACCTTGGTTTTCGTTGCCACCTTGGTTCTCATTTCCGCCTTCATTGTTTCCTCCACCTTGGTTCTCGTTGCCGCCCTGATTCTCATTTCCTTCGTTGTTGCCAGATCCCCAAACGACCTTTGCGTTAGAAGACTTCCAATCATTGCTCCAACCTTCAGGCTGACTTGCAACCACGCAGTATATGGTTGTATTGTCGCAACCATAGAATGCGCCACTACCTATGCTCAAAATGGAATTAGGTATAGAAACAGAGACCAAATCCGAACAATCTCGGAAAGCATTTTTCTCAATACCGACAATTAAATACTCTGTCCCATCAATGGTTACTTTTTCAGGTATAACAATAGTTGTGCCGCTGCCTATATATTTATAAATCATGGCAGTAAGAGATTTTGATGTATTATCAATCTCGTATATGAAGTTCTCGTCAACCACGACTTTCTTACCCCAAACAACTGTATCGGCATTTATGCACCAATCAGAATACCAACCATTTGGTCGGCTTTCCGGTTCACAAAAAACGGTTGCATCCGGACAATTAATCGCTGCTCTCCAAATAGTTTTAACTGAATTATATAAAACCACCAACTTCAAACCGTTGCATCCATCGAAAACTTGAGAACTAATGAATTCGACCGAATTGGGAATTACAATAGATGTAAGACTACTACAACCGGCAAAAGCTTGTTGATTTATATTTATGACCGAATTAGGTATATTAATTGAAGTCAAACCACTACAACCACAGAACGCAAATAAGCCGATACTTGCAACCGAATTCCCAATGTTTACTGATGTAAGGCCACTGCAATAATAAAATGCATTGTCACCAATGCGCGTTACTGAATTAGGAATAGTTACAGAAGTCAGTCCAATGCACATGCTAAATGCGTAAGGACAAATTAACTTGCAACTACTATTTATCTCGCATGATGTTATATCTGTAGATTTTGCCTTAATCAAACATAAAAATGGGTTTTCACTATTACCTAAATAATATGCATTGTCATATTCATTAAATTGCAGTTTGCTACAATTATTAAACGCATCCCGACCCACGTAATCTACTGAATTAGGAATTGCTATTGATGCAAGATTACTACATTGGTCAAACGCAAAATCATCGATATTCGTGACCGAATTAGGGATGGTAACCGAAGTTAAACCAGTGCAACGACCAAATGCACCCATACCAATTTTAGTAACCCAATTCGGAATATCATATGATGATAGGCTAGTACAATTCTGAAACATGCCGGGGCTAATGACGGTAATAGAATTGGGAATATTAACGGATGTTAGATTGGTACAGCCTTCGAAAGCGTATTCACTAATGCTGGTAACAGAATTTGGTATTACAACCGATGTCAGTTTTTTGCAACCCGAAAATGCACCCATACCAATTCTAGTAACCCCATCGCCAATAGTAATTGATGTTAAGCCACTGCAACCCGAAAAAGCACTTTCGCCTATAATTGTAACGCTTGCGGGAATTGTCATTGACTGAAGACGGCTGCAATCAGAGAAAGCGGAAGCACTAATTATCCGGCAATTACTGTTTATTTCGCAAGAAGTTATATTGGTGGCCTTTGCCTTAATCAGACATAAATATTGGTTTTCACTATTACCCAGATAATAAGCATTACTTTCTTCGGCATATTGCAACTGATCACATCCGTCAAACGCAAAATCACCAATGCTGGTAACCGAATTAGGAATGTTAATTGATTCAAGGTTGCTGCAAGATCCAAAAGCTATTCTTCCAATGCTTGTAACTGAATTGGGAAGGTCCACTGAAGTCAACCCAATACAACTACAGAACGCACCTCCACCAATGCTAGTAACCGAATTAGGAATATTAATGGATGCAAGGTTGCTGCAATCAGAAAAAGCATAGTCGCCGATGCTAGTAACCGAATTAGGAATAACAACTGATGTTACACCGTCACAGCCTTGAAATGCAGATTTACAAATATTTGTTACCGTGTTTGGTATATTAACTTCTCCGCCTTCTCCCACAAATGCGGTGAGTTGCGTTTTTTCTGTGTCAGCATAAATGAAGCCATCCGAATCGGGTGTTGAATTTATATTAAGAGCACCCCAAGGACTTCTTGCAGCCAAGCCGGAATAATTAATATTCTTCACACCATAAAACGCACCATCACCAATGCTTGTAACTGTATTAGGAATGTCCATCGACGGAATGTGGTAACAACCACTAAATGCACTGCCGCCAATGCTTGTAACCGAATTAGGAATAACTACTGATGTTAAACCGACACAGTATCCGAACGCAAGATTGCCGATATTTGTAACGGATTTGCCCAAGGTAACCGATGTCAAACCACTGCAATAAGAGAATGCCTCGTCACCAATTTGCGTTACCGAATCAGAAATAACAATCGACGTAAGACCTACACAGCCACTAAACGCACTGCCGCCGATGCTTTTTACAGAATTACCTATGACAACAGAAGTAAGTTTTTCACAATCTCTGAACGCACATGCACCAATGCTTGTTGCATGATCAGGAATAACAATTGATGTCAAATTTTCGCAATACCAAAACAAGTAATTACTAATGCTTGTAACCGAATTGGGAATATCAACCGACGTCAGGTTGACGCAATTTTGAAACACTCTTTCACCGATACTTGTAACAGAATTTGGGATTGTTATCGATGTAAGATTATAGCAACCATAGAACACTTGGTCGCCAATGCTTGTAACTGTATTTGGAATGGTTACCGAAGTAAGTTGGCAACCAAAGAAAGCGTAGTCGTCAATGGCTGTAACATAATAAGTTGTGCCATCGGTTTCGGGGTATTTAACATCAGAAGGAATTATAATGTCCCCTGTAGGTCTCGTTGTATTTTGAACAACTGAAACAGTATTATCACCCGTTACGGTGTATTTCAAACCGTCAATTACAAAACTTGTTTGTGCCAACGCTTGTCCGACAAACAATACGCCTAAAAAAAGTGTCACAAATTTCCTCATATCAAAAAAGTATTAAGTTAAACATAAAATTCAGTACAAAAAAGCCGCTCCGCCTTATGACAGTGTGACTTTGTGATTGCAATTTATTTGGTGAAAACCGTTGCGGTTCTGCCTTATGCAATAAAGAAAACGGGGGGGGTATTTTGTTGATTTACAATAAAATAATAATCGCCAACAAAACAATATCCTGCAAACGCAAAACGTTCGGCAAACCGCAACGCGCCAAAGGCGGCAGCACACAAAAGCATCGGGATTGCAAGCGTCAGTAATTCCATTTTTCAGTCATGTGACAATGCAAGTATAAGGAAATTACTGATTGGTCACACCATAAACACAAATGGTGAATAATAAATATTTTGGGCACGGGGCATAAAAAAGTCGTAAAACATCAATTTTTTCAACCTTTAGTAATTCTATCAGCAATGAACCGCTTCAGTAAAAATGTCATAAAATAAGGGAACGTATAGAACTGTCCGTTAAAGCCTACATTCTTGTAGCACAGCTTAATACCATACTTGATATTGTCGTTTTGTTTTATCAGTTTGACAAGCGATTTTGTGGCGTTATCGGTAGCTTTCACCTCAACAGGAATCAGTGTTTCGGCATCGCGAACAAAGAAATCCATCTCAACGGTCGATTTTTCGTTTTTGTAACAATACAGCCCAAAGCCCGCTTTCACAAGCATCTCACCCACAACATTCTCATAGATGGCGCCTTTGTAAGTGTTAAAGTTACGGTTCCTAAACAAATCAATCTGCGCCTCATCTTCCATTGAAGCTACCAGCAACCCTGTATCGTGATAATAAACCTTGTAGTTGTTAGGATTGTAATTGCCCTTCAGCGGCAGTTCAAGTGAGTCTAAATAGTGGCAGATGTTGACAATACCCGCATCGCAAAGCCAATCGACGGTACCGACATACTCACGGTTTCGTGCCCCTTTTGCAACCTTCGAAATCTGAAATTTCTTGTTGTCTTTTGCCAGATAAACGGGAATATGCATATAGATATTTCTGACTTTTGCTTTATCGATTCCGATAGCATATTTGGTAATATCTTCTTCATAATCAAGCAAAAGTTTCTTTTGAATTTTCAATATGCCCGAAAAATTGCCCTGTTTTACAAACTGTTTCACCACTGCCGGCATTCCGCCTGTCAGCATAAATTCCTTGAAATTGCCGAACATTTTTTCAAGAATGGCATCAGGCAACGGCTTCACATCGCGCATATAACTGTAAAGGTCATCAATCTGCTCGTCAGTATATCCCTTTGCCCACAGAAATTCTTCGAAATCAAGCGAATGCATCTCATACTCTTCTTTATAACCAACGCTATTAGATTCTATCTCGCTGTAACTTATACCCATCAGCGAGCCAGAACATATAACATCGAACCGTCCGTCGATGTCAAAAGGTTTCAGACTTGTCGCACAATTCGGACAGGCTTGCAATTCATCAAAGAAAATCAATGTTTTATGCGGCACAAATTGGAATTTCGGATTGATGGCGGACAACTGCTTTATGATTTCATCGACAGAAAAACCGTTGTCGAAAATAGTTTTGTAATACGGCTCTGTCGCAAAATTCACTTCAACCAAATGACTGTACGTTTTGGCAAATTTCTCTATAGAATAGGTTTTGCCAATCTGCCGTGCACCTTTTACTATCAATGGCTGACGTTTTTCTTTTGATTTCCAATTTATTAGAAAGCTGTCAATTTTTCTTCTCATCGTTATTCAGCAATTATTCATCACAAAATTCCGAACAAAAATGAGTTAAAAATCACAAAATTCCTAACTTTTTAGAGTAAAAAATCACAAAATTCCTAACTTTTGGGGGATAAAAATCACAAAATTCCCATACAATTGTGTAATGTTTAAAGAGTAATGAGTAAAGATTAGTTTACGTTTTAATGGTTGCGTTTAACAATTCTCCGATTAAACAAAAATATATCTTTGCTACAAACTGATATTGAAAACTATGGCATTGGATTTAAACAAGTTGACTGGCGGCGGCACGTGGCGCGACGCGGCAAAGGCGGTCGTCTATATTCTGGTGGGCACGTTTGTGCTGTCGCTGGGTTTTGTGCTGTTCATCAACCCCTACAAGATTGTGCCGGGCGGCGTTTACGGCATCTCCATTGTCATTCACCACTCCACCAAAGGCCTGTTCGACTTGTTCCCCGACGGCACACCCATCGGTCTTGTGTCGGCCTGCCTCGACACCATTCTCACCATCATCGGAACAAAGATTCTTGGGCCGCGCTTCGGGTTCAAAACGGTGCTGGGCTTCATCTCGACGGCAGTGTTTATGGATACGCTCACAGCCTTCATTGGTGAGAACGACCCGCTCGGCCTTGCCGACGACTTGCTGCTGGCATCGGTGTTTGGCGCCACCATCATCGGCATCGGGCTGGCCATTGTGTTCAAATCGAAGGCCACATCGGGCGGCTCCGACATTATTGCGGCTGTCATTGCCAAATACACGCACTTGCCCATCGGCCACTTGTTGATTTATGTGGATAGCGCCATTGCCTTGCTGGGACTTATCGCGTTCAGCGACTGGAAGATACCATTGTACTCGTGGCTGGTGATTTTCATCACGGGCAAGGTGGTGGATATGATTCTGGAAGGCGCTGGGCACGAGAAAATGCTGCTCATCATATCGGACCATCACGAAGAAATCCGCGAGCGCCTGCTCAACGACCTTGGCCGCGGCGGCACCTATCTGAACGGCGAAGGAATGTACGGCGGCGCGCCTAAAAAGGTGATTTACACTATTGTGGACCGGCGCGAAGTGCTGATTCTTGAAGAGCACATCAGCAAAATCGACCCGAACGCATTTGTGGCCGTGATTGAAGCCAACGAGATTCTG
>JAEEGJ010021552.1_pt1 | contig 13843 bp, 2 predicted proteins | sample 8958761 | NCBI WGS metagenome assembly JAEEGJ01 (sample SAMN16246546, study PRJNA631951) | gut metagenome | biome: gut microbiome; feature: rumen; material: RS-attached | host: Bos | place: Iran: Karaj | collected 2018-10 | reverse complement strand
GGATGTCGGTGAGGGTATCTTTCATGTGGTAGAACGGGCGGGCGCCGCCGTAGCTCTCGTCGCCCATCATCATTGCGCTCCACTGGCGGTCGCTCATGGCGCCGGTGCCGCTGTCGGTCAGCAGGTCGATGTAGACGTAGTCGCTCTTCAGCATGAAGATGTTGTTGTGGGCCTCGAGGAGCCACTTCTCGCGCTGTTCGCGGGTGCTCTTCTTGATGGGCTCAACCATTTTGATTTTCCAGGCTTCTGCAAAGGGGAGTTCCATTTTATATTTTATTTATTATTTTTAACTTTTTTTAGGTTTTTTTTCTCTACAATCTAAAATTTTTCTCCCCGTGAACGGCTGTGTGCCACGGGGAAAATACCCTTTTTCGTGCGTGCGAAATTAAATCCCGCGCACGACCTTTATTCAGTGAAAGAGTCTCTGTCCTTGATGTTTGCGTATGTTTTTTTGGCAGGCATATCAATTATTAGACTTCACATTTAACGTGCAAAGATACAATTTTTTTTGATTATAGATGGAAAAACTCCGCCCGAAGGGCGCACCATCGGTGGGGTGGGGGGAGGAGAAAAAAGAAATAATATACAATAAATTGTGTTGCGTGCTCGTTATTTATTTCAATGCGTTTAAGGCGGATTATAGCTCTTGCGGCAGCATTCGTGCTGGCCTTGCGGCTGTCGGCACAGACGCCCTGCGACTCGCTCACCGTGCCGTTGCGTGAGGCGTTCGACACCTACGGCGCCGGCTCCGAGGTGATGCCTCCGTGTTGGTTTGCCACCCGCAACTACGACATGGGCTATCCGCCCCACGTCGACGCCCTGCAGCACTACAGCGGCACCGCCTCGCTGGTGCTCTATCCCGGCACTTTGGCCGAGAGCCACTACAGCATGGTCATCGCCCCGCCGCTGGCCGGCCTCTCCTCGCTCGAGGGGCTCTACCTCCGATTCCGTCTTCGTTCGCCTTCCACGTCGGCCCGCCTGTTGGTGGGTTTCTGCGCCGACACCAACCGATACACCCGTGCCTTCGAGCCGATTGACACGCTCCATGTCGACCGCGGCTCGACGTGGCAGGAATTTGCCATCGACCTCTCGTCCTACACTGGCAACGGGCGGCGCCTGGCGTTCTGCATGCGTCGCAGCCTCCAGCCCGACGGCAGCGAGATGCACATCGATGACGTCAGCATCGAGAGCTGCGGCACCTCGGTGCCATGGGTCTCCCACCTCGGCAGCGACCGGCTGACGCTGCATTTCGATGTCTTCGGCATGGGCATTGTCGACGTGCGCTATGGACAGACCGTCATCAGCCCGGCACAGAGTCCGCTAGTCATTACCGGCCTCGAGCCCGAGGCCGACTACACCTTCAGCGTGGGCTGCACCGACGGCCACCGCGAGGAGGTGATGGTGCGCACTCTCGAACGTGTCGGCATGGTGCCCGCCTACTATGAGACCTTCTCCCTCGCCGGAGGGCAGTTGCCGCCGCGCTGGCGTACGCCGCTCTCCAACCATCCGCAGACGGCTTCCGGTGTGCTGCGCATGATGCCCGCTACGGGCGACAGTTGCCTGGCCGTCCTGCCGACACCTGTCTGTGCCGACACCCATTCCTCCTACCATTCGTCACGCCTGGGCGAGCTCACCCTCGCGCTGTCGCTCGGCGGCAGTGGCGATGTGCGGCTGGTGGTGGGAGCCATGGAGTTTGCCGGCGAGCCCGAGGGCTTCACCCCTATTGACACGCTGCTGCCCTCGTCATCGCCGCAGTTGCTGTCGTTGGCGCCTTACATAGGCACTTACCGCTATCCAGCGCTGCTGGCGCTGGGCAACGGCACCCTGACCGTCGACAACCTACGCCTGGCCCACTGCCTGCTCGACAACGCGCGGCTCTACAACATCACCGAGGAGGGAGTCACCGTCGAGTGGGATACCCTCTACCTGGCCGACAGCGGCGCCGTGCAGCTTGAATACGGCCCTGCGGGCTTCACCCCCGGCAGCGGCTCCCGCTTTGTGCTGACAGGTCCCGTCAACACCGCCACCATTCACTTCGACGGCACACGCCTCGCCCTGCACGACCTCTCGGCCGATACCGAATACGACCTCTACCTCTGGCCCACCTGCGGCGACCTCCCGGCCGACTGCGACCGCCACCGTTTTCGCACCTTCGCCCACGAGGTGATTCCGCCCTATTGCACTGGCTTTGAGGAGGGCGGCGCCCTTCCGCAGGGATGGGTCGGCACCGCGGGCGTCACTGTGGGCACCAACGCCAGCGAGGGCTCCCGCGCCTTGTCGCTGGCCAACGGCGCCGTGGCCACCATGCCCCTCATGGGCGATGCCGCGCCCGATACCGTCTTCCTGGAATTCTACGCCATCGGCACCGGCTCACTGATAGTGGGCCGCCAGAGCAGTCCCTACGATCCCTTCGTTCCCACCGACACGCTGGCGGGCACCGGCGTGTGGAGTCGCTACAGCGTGGCGCTGGCCTCCACGGCCGGCAGTTGCCTCGCTTTGCGGGCCGTGGGCGGATGGAATGTCGATGCTTTGGCACTGCGCAACGCACGCCTCTTGCAGGCGTCGGTGGGCGCCATCAGCGCTGTGTCGGCCCGCATCGACTGGCTGCTGCAGCGCGGCGATAGCGTGCACATCGAGTATGCCCCCGTGGCCACCGAGGGCGTCGACTTCACCCCGGGCCACGGCACCTCCCTCGTCTCCGACACGGCGGTCGTCCTCGCCAACCTCGCCTCCGGCACCCCCTATTGTGTCCATGTCAGCCCCCTCGAGGGCGACGGCTGCCACTACCGCTCGCTGTGGTTCACCACCCTTGACGGTCCGGTGACGATTCCCTATTGCCAGTCGTTCAACACGGTGCCCGTCAGCGGCTATCCGCCCAACTGGCGCCGCCTCTCCACCTACGGCGAGTATCCCATCGTCAGCACGGTGAGAAACCTCACGGGAGGCCGCTCGTTGCAGTTTGCCGCCGGTGCCGGCGCCCCCACGGTGGCCGTGCTGCCCGACGCCCTCTCGTGCGCCCCCGGCCGCAGCATCTCCTTCTATGCCAACCTCACGCAGGGACTGGGCGCTACGCGCCTTGTCCTGGGCTTCCTCGGCGATGTGTCCGACCTCGCCACCTTCACCCCGGTTGATACCGTCCTCTTTACCAGCGCCGAAACATGGCTGCCCTACCACCTCCATGTCGACTCGGTGCAGGGGCATCTGGCCCTGATGCTGCAGACCGACGCGGCGGCGGCCCAGGTCTTCGTGGAGAACCTCGCCATGAACACCTGCGCGGCCAAAAATGTACGTCTCGCCGCTGCCGACAGCACTAGCATCACCCTCACTTGGCAGAGCGACGACAGCCTGACGTTGCACTACACGTTGACGGGTGGCGGCGAACTGCTTACAGGCACGATTACTCATTCGCCGGCCGTTATTGATGGTCTTGTCCCGGGGGCGAACTACATCATCACTCTTCTGGCGACCTGCAGTTGCGGCGACACCGGTGCCGCCTACTATGCGGGCTACGGCCCTTCCGACAACAGAATCCAGCGGGTGAATACCAGCAAATACACCGCACCGCCCTCAGCTTCCATCCCTTACTGTGTCAACTTTGAGAGTCTCCCCACAGGCCGCACACCTTCCTATTGCCGCGGCATGGTGACCACCGACCGCAACTATCACGGCGGCAGCCATGCCGGCCAGCTCACTGGCGGCCAGCAGGTGGTGTTGCCGCCGATCAATGACGTCCAGCAGCTGACCGTGAGCCTCTGGCTCTACGGCTCCTCCGAGGCGCTGATGGCCCAGGATGCTTTCGTGGTGGGCGTCATGGACGACCCCGACTCGCTCCACACCTTCGTGCCACTCGACACCCTGCGCCTCACGCAGCTCGGCGTATGGCAGCACCGCGTGGCCGACCTCTCCGCCTATGTAGGCACCGGCCGCTACATCGTGATGCGCACCGCCGCTGCGGCAGGCACCTTCTTCATGGACGACCTGAGTGTGGCGCGCTATGCCATCGGCGATGTCGCCGTCACCTCCGCAGGGGTGGCCACCTGGCGCACCTGGCACGATGTCAGCCGTGTGGCGGTGGAATACGGCCCCGCGGGCTTCGAGCCCGGCACAGGCACCGCCGACACCGTCGACGCACCCCTCACCACCTTCGCGGTGCCGGGCGTGGTGGAAGGCAGCAACTACGACCTCTACCTCAAACCCATCAGCCTCACAGACAACAGTTGCCAGCGCCTGATGTTCTCCTTCGGCAGCGCCATGTCCACGCCCTACTGCGAGAACTTCGACGACGCCCCCGAGGCGGGCATGCCCTACCAGTGGGCGGTCAGCCGCACCTATAGCAATACCCCGGCCCTCACCACCGCGGGCGGCACCCAGGTCATGCAGCTCCGTGCCGCCGCGGGCAACCGCAGCATCGTGGTGCTTCCGCTGCTGGCCGCCGACAGCCTCGCGGCTCACCAGCTCACCCTCAGCCTGCGCACCCCCAACCACAACCGCGCCCGACTGGTGGTGGGTCAGATAGGCCTCGACGCCAACCCCAACAGCTTCCAGCCGCGCGACACCCTCGTGCCCTCCGTCAGCAACCGCTGGCACACCCTGCGGCTGCCCCTGACGCGCTTCGCCCCCGGCGCCCGCCTGGCCCTCGCCTGTGAAGCCACTGTTCAGACCGCCGAGCTCCTCATCGACACCCTCGCCGTCACCCACGGCCTCACCCCCTCGGTGGCCGTCCTCTCGGCACGCCGCATTGAGCTGCGAAACACTGATACCGATTACTATATAGAATATGGTCCCGTGGGCTTCCTCCAGGGACAGGGCACGGTGCGCCACGTCACCGACAGCCTCTTCCGCCTCGAGAACCTCACCCCCGGCGCCAGCTACTGGCTCTACTGCCGCCACGACGCCACCCCCACCTGCCTCGCACCTCTCTCCGTCACCATGCCCACCGAGGAGAGCCTGCCTTACTGCCGCACGAGCGACACCGTCGCCACCCTCGTCCTGCCCGAGTTCTCCGTCGACAGCGTCTCCCGCCTGCACCTCTACTTCAGCCTCCGCGGCGGCAACCCCGTCGAGGTGGGCGTGCTGCAACGCGACGGCGACTGGAGCAGCTTCGAGTCCCTGGCCACCGTCAACGCGCCCGTGAGCACCTGGGTGCGCCGCCATGTGTCGCTCGCCACCTATCAGGGCGACGGCCGCTTTGTGGCCCTGCGCACCACCGACGGCGGCAACGCCCAGCTGGCCGACCTCACGGTGCTCCCATGCGAACTGCCTTCGGTCAGCCTCACCTCTGACAACCGTGCCGTCGTCAGCGGCAGCGGTGCCGTGGAATACGGTCCTGCCGGCTTCACCCTCGGCAGCGGCACCACCGTCCGGGCCCCCGACACCGTCATCCTGGCCAACAACACCCTCTACGACTTCCACCTGCTCTGTGATTCGGGCGCCGCCACCTGTACGCCGCCCCAGCAGCTGCGCACCGCCATCGACCGCTGCCCGCTGCCCGACAGCCTCACCGTGTCGCAGCCCGGCAACGGCCGCGTCATCCTCTCCTGGCCCTCCACCTTCAGCGGCTTCTGGCTCGAATATGCCCATGCCGGAGCGCCCCTCGGCAGCGGTGTCACCATCCCGGTCGGCACCCCGCCCCTGACCCTCGTGCTCGACCCCGATACGGCCTACAACCTCTACCTGCGTTGCGACTCGGCCGAGCGCACCGCCCGTCCGCCGCAGCGGCTGGTCACCCTCTCCGCCTCGGTCGCGTTGCCCTATTGCAGCACCTTCGACAGCGACCTCGCCGGCTGGCGTGTCCTCGTCAATCGACCCGCCAACTACGCCCATATCGAATCCGGACACCTCACCGTCAGCAACTACTACGGCACCACCTACCTCGTGCTGCCGCAGCCTGATGTCGACAGCCTGCGCCGCCTGGCCATCAGCTTCTTCGCCCGCTTCCGCCACAGCAACGGCCACACCCTCACCCTCGGCGCCATGAGCGACGCCTCCGACCCCTCCACCTTCGACTCGCTGGCCTCCTTCACCTCCATGCGCACCAACTACACCCGCTGCTTCCACTCCCTCGCCGACTACTATGGCGGCGGCCGATTCCTGGCCCTCCGTGTGACCGACGACGATGTGCTCGACCTCGACGACCTGCTGCTCTCTACCTGTGCGGCCTACGACATGCGCATGACCGCCATGGAGACCGACCATGTCGAGTTCCAATGGCAGCAGCTGGGCAACCCCACGACATATATTATATTGTATAGCGCGCGCGAGGCAGCGGCCTCCGAACAGCGCCTCCTCGCCCTTTCCGACACCCTTCCCTCCGGACTGCGCACGGCCCGCGTCGACAGCCTTTCGCCCCTCACCGACTACGTCTTCTATATCAGTTACCTCTGCGACGGCGCCTGCGACTCCCTCTTCGCCCATCCCCACACCACTTGGACCGACACCTTCTACACCTTCACCCCCCAGGGCGGTGAGGGCTGCATCGACTATACCGACCTTCACGCCTCCTATGTCACCTGTGCCTATGGCAGTTACCTCAACCCCATGGAGCATCAGGGCAGCATCGACTACGGCTACCTCAACGGCGCCAGCCGCCATACCGTGCATATCGACACCGCCGAGCGCGACGCCCGTACGGGCGGCCTGCTGCGCACCATCCCGCCCGGCGAGCATGCCTCCGTGCGTCTGGGCAACTGGATCACCGGCGGCAACGCCCAGCCGCAGGCCGAGAGCATCACCTACGGCTTCACCGTCGACGCTGCCGATGCCGACTTGCTGGTGCTGCGCTATGCTGCTGTGCTACAGGATCCTGAGCACTCGCCCTCCTACCAGCCCCGCTTCCGCCTCGAAATCCTCAACCAGCAGGGTCAGCTCATCGACTCCTGCGCTATGGCCGACTTCATTGCCGACGCCTCCCTGGGCTGGGCACAGGCCCCGGGCGAGGTGCTGTGGAAAGACTGGACCACCGTCGGCGTCGACCTCACCCCCTACGACGGACAGACTGTCTTTGTGCGACTTACCACCCACGACTGCGGCGAAGGCTCCCACTTCGGCTATGCCTACTTCACCCTCCGCTGCGCCTCCAAACGCATGCAGACCGAAGGCTGCAGCGTGGTGCCCGACAACCGCTTCACCGTCCCCTCGGGCTTCGTCTACCGCTGGTACTCCTCGCTCGACACCACGGCCACCATCTCCGACTCCTCCAGCCTCTGGGTGCGCTCTGACAACAGCGTCACCTACTACTGCCGCCTCTCCTTCATCGACAACCCTCAGTGCCACTTCACCATGAGCGCTTTCGCCGGCGCCCGTTACCCCCTGGCCCTCTTCGACACCGTGCTCACCGTGGCCAACTGTGAGTTCGACCTGCGCCTGCAGAACCGCAGCACCATCTCGGGCGACGGCGTCACCCCCTTGGGCACCGGCGAGCCTGTCGAGACCCTGCGCTGGATCCTCCCGGGCGGCGCCGAAAGCAGTGCCCAGGCGCTGCAGTTCCACCTCGACGACACCGTCGACTTCCCCGTCACCCTCATCGCCGGCATCGCCGACGACCAGTGCACCGACACCCTGCGGCGCACCATCCATGTGCGGCGCCCCTATCCCGCCGCCACCCTCGAAGGGCCTGACGAGCGCTGCATCAACGCCGTGCCCGATACCCTCCGCGTCCGCGGCGCCACCGCCTACCAGTGGGCCTCGGGCGCCACCGGCCCCGCCGTCGTCAGTCCCTCGGCCGACACCGTAGCTATCTGTTACACAGTCGATACCAACGGCTGCCCCGACACCCTCCACCACTCCCTCATCGTCCATTCGCTCTACCTCCGCCACTATGCCGATACCCTCTGCTCGTCGGCCGGCACCTACCCCTGGCTCGACACTGTGGTGGCCTTCCCGCCGCGACCCGCCGCCGACTCCCTCGCCGCCACCCTCCACCGCCTCGACCGCTATGGCTGCGACAGCACCATGACACTCGCCCTCAGCCTGTTGCCCTCCTACCAGCCCTTCCACCGCGACACCGTCTGCGCCGACTCGCTGCGTCCCTTCTTCGACACCCTCCTGGCCACCTCGGGCATCTATGTACACCCCGACACCACCCTCTTCGGATGCGACAGCACCGTCACCCTCGACCTCACCGTTATGCCTCTGGAATTCAGTGATGAACAGGTTGAACGGTGCGACTCCCTGCGCTGGTATGACGGGCGTCTCTACCTCGCCGACACCGTCGGCCCCACCCACACCTTCGCCACCGTCTTCGGCTGCGACAGCACCGTCACCCTCCACCTCACCCTCCACCACTCCACCCTCGACACCGACCTTGACACCTTCTGCACCGGCCAGCCCTACCTCTGGCGCGACCATACCGTCGGTGCCGCCCCGGGCACCGTGCCCACCGTCACCGACCACCACCTGGCCGACACCCTGGCCACCCTCCACGGCTGCGACAGCGTGCTCGCCATCGACCTCACCGAGATGCCGCTGGTTACCCTCGCCGTCGACACCCTCTGGCACTGCTCCGAGCGCACCTATACCCTTGAGGCTCACTCCAATGTGCCCTATGTCAGGTGGATGTATCCTGTCGAAGGAAGCCTCTTCGACCGTGTGGTTGAGGACAGCATCGTCACCGTCGCGCCCGCCCGCCGCACCACCTACTACCTCTATGCCGACTACCACCCCGACCCCCTCTGTCCGGTCTCCCTCGCCGTCACCCTCCAGCCCCTTGTGCCGCCCCAGGCCGAGATGCGCTACGGCCCCTCTACCCTCAGTGCTGAACAACTTGATTTCGAGGCGCGTGACGTGAGCCGTGTGAGCTATCCCTACCGCTACTGGTACATCAACGGCGAGCTGCAGCCCGAGACCTCGTGGCTCCTCCAGGGCCGCGCCGACGACCATGCCGACACCGTGGGCATCATGCTCGTCGTCTCCGACGGCCACTGTGCCGATACCGCCCTCGCCCTCATCCCCGTGCAACGCTCCGGGCTCTTCATTCCCAACGCTTTCACTCCGGGACTGTCCGAAAACAGCACCTTCGGCGCCGAGGGTGTCGACATCGCCCACTTCGAGATGAGCATCTACGACCGCCGCGGCATCCTCGTCTTCCATACCGACAACCTCGCCGACCGATGGAACGGCCTCAGTATCAACGGCGAGACCTGTCCCGCGGGCGCCTACATCTACCTCGTTCGCTACGCCGACCGCTACTTCCCCAACGTCTTCCAGACCCTCCAGGGCACCGTGCTCCTCATCCGCTGAATGCCCCCCCCATCTCACGTCTCACAACTCCCCTTAAGTCACCCCCTACTCAGCCCCTAGTCAGCCCCTAGTCAGCCCCTAGCCAGGCACCTTAAGCGACTGACAATCAGCAAAAAGAATCATTATATGACTCGTAATTAACTGATGCTCAATCTGATAGGTTTCTAAAAAACTTGTTGATTTTTTCGACTTTTTTATCTCAATCAAAACTAAAAAAACTCGTTGACTGATTAATATCTCAATCGGATTTTAAAAGAAAACTTTTTGACTTTTGACTTTATGACTTTATGAACTCTTCCCCTCCGGTCCCGCTCCGCTCCCGCTCCTATCATCTTCGGACGAATTGCGGAGGGGATCCGGAGGAGATGCGGAGGGGTAGGGGAGAGGGTATTATATAATTATTAACATCTTGGACGCGCGTATATACGAGAAAAGTCGTATATTTGCAGTTTGAACCTGACACTATGTCCGCGGCTTATCGCTATGGCCGTCAGTGCAATAGGTATGATAAGAAAGGTATGCAAAACAAGATAATATTACAGACACGCGTCCGTGCGGGAGCCTCCGCGCGACGTTTCAGCCGTGGCGCAATGCGTCTGACGGTGCTTTTTTTGCTGCTGGTGGCCGCAGGCATGCTGCGGTCGCAGACCACGGTCACCGACGTGGCCGGCCTTAACGCTATATCCACTACCGGCAGCTACATCATCACCGCTAACATCGATGCCTCTTCCTACACCACCAAGACCTCCTTCACCGGCACCCTCGAGGCGGCCATCGACCCCGCGACCCACATGCCCTACCGCATCACCGGCCTCACCGTCCCCCTCTTCGAGACTCTCACCGGCACGGTGCGCAACCTGGTGCTCGACAATGTCACTATCAGCGGCCATAGCGGCGCCACCGGTGCCATCGCCGGCACCGCCAACAGCACCGCCCGCATCTATAACGTCGGCATCCTCTCCGGCTCTGTGGGCGGCACCGGCAACACCGGCGGTCTGGTGGGCCTGCTCGACGGCACTGCCCGTGTGGTGAATTGTTACAGTTTTGCCACCATCACTGGCGGCACCAACGTCGGCGGCATCGTGGGCAACAACAACCAGACAACCACTGCTGCCAGCATCAAGACGATGGTGATGAATTGCATGTTCTACGGCGACATCACCGGCGGCACCACCGTCTCGCCCGTCTTCGGCGGCACCAACATCGCCAACCTCAACAGTGGTGGCCTCAATACCTTCAACTACTACGCTTACGACGAGCTGCAGACTACAGCCATCAGCAACAACAAGTACAACAGCGCCCTCGCCGTAGAGGAGAAATACCTGAACCGCCACGAGTTCTACCGCCTGCTGCTCAACAGCAACAAAAAGCTGGCGGCCTTCTACGTCACCGGCGATGTGGCCGACGCCAATCTGATGCTCAAATGGGTGCTCGAGACCGCCGACCGCACCATCGACGACCCCAAGCCCTACCCCATACTGAAAGCGCAGGGATACTACCCCTCCATCATCAACCCCGACATTGCCAACGCCCCCGACAGCGCCACCGTGGGACGCAACCACGGCGGCAAGCTGGGCAGGACGCTGGCTGTCACCATCAGCAACACCAAGACCACCGGCGGCCAGAGCTGGCCGACGGGCGCCAACATAACCACCACAAGCCTCACCTTGCAGCGTACCGACAAGGACTTCGACCGCTTCAACTACAACTACGACAAGGTGCAGCTGCCCTACTACAACGACATCGGCGACGGCAACTATACGGGCAACCGCGTGGTCACCGGCTGGAAGATCACGGCCATCACCGCCGTTCCCGGCGACCCCTACACTTCGGCCAACTACCCCACCACGGGTATCAGGGACTTTCCCGACCACAACTACGCCGACCGCCGCAGCTCCAACAAGGACCTCTACAGCGTCAGCAAGCGCGTCTTCTCGCAGGGCGCCTACTTCGACGTGCCCTACGGCGTCACCTCCATCACCATCGAGCCCTACTGGGGCAAGGCATACTATCTCGCCGACCAGTACTACGATGTAGTCTATTCGGCTAATTATAATACAAAACAGGGCGTGAGCCAAACCGGCACACAGGTGAACACGAGTACCACGCTGTTTAATGGACAGGCTGTTGAGACGAGTATTGAACGAGCTTTAAACAACATAAACAACAACATGGGTGGCTGGGGTCCTACCGTCTACGACAACGCCCTCGTGCTCGTGGGCAATCTTCATTTGAACACTGTGCCACAAAACGGAACCACACATTTCACCATGATGTCGGTGGACACGGATAATGACCATGAGCCCGACTACAGCCTCATCTATCACCATACGGGCAGATCGAGCATCACCCCTATACGCTATGACTTCTTGAACATCATCGGCACCGCGCAGGCACAGAAGCCCAACGGAGCCAGCCTCATCTGCAACTTCACCATCTTCAAGACCAGAGGCTGGTTCGAGGTCACCAATACAGCACTTTTCTACACTTCGCAGCTGGAGTATGAGAATCTGGACAACAACACCAAGACCGACGCTCCGTTCATCCTGCTCGGCGGCGTGGTCGACCAGTTTGTGTCGACGCAGAGCAAAGATGTCACAGGCAAAACCATCTACATCCATGTGGGCGGCAACGTGTGGATCAAGGAGTTCGGCATGGGCACCCACAGCGACGGCGCCAAGTCGACACCCCATGTGCCGGTGTCGGTGACGGGGGGGGAGTTCCCAGGCTTCTACCTCACCGGTACCTACAAGGCCGATGCTGCGGTACGTACAGACAACGCCGAATGCTACATCAGCGGCGGCTATATCCACGAGGCGGCGGGAGCGGCGCTCGAACAAATCAACGGCAACGTGCGGTGGCAGATATACAACGCCGACATCGACAACTTCTTCGGTGGCGGCATCAACGACGCCAAGCCCATCAAGGGCGATATCACCACGGAAATCTACAACAGCCACGTGAAGCTCTTCTGCGGCGGCCCCAAGTTCGGCAACATGCAAGACGGCAAGACGGTCACCACCCGCGCCGAGGGCTGCGTCTTCGGCACCTATTTCGGCGCCGGATACGGCGGCACCTCCCTTGCCAAGAAGAAATACTACGACCTCGACACCTATAACTGGAATACGCTCCAAGGCTACTATACCGCCGACCGAGGCAAATACTTTGACGGAAGCACCACACCGTCCTCACAGAATTCTGGCAAAGACTACGGCAAGAAAGGCCCCGGCGTGGCCACAGACTTCGACTACGAGTTCTTCGTGTGGAGTAGCGGTAAGACGGGTGCACGATTCTTTGTCAAGTTTGCCGCCTTCTCGCTGGCACAATGCAACAAGGTGTCGTCAAGCCTGAAGAAGTGCACCGTCGACAGCAACTTCTACGGCGGCGGCAGCCTCGGCAAGGTCGTCGACTCGGTGACCTCGGTGCTCGACAGCTGCATCGTCAAGGGCAATGTCTTCGGCGCCGGCTTCTCGGCCTCGCTGCCCACCATACAGGTGAGGGACGGAGGCTTCACCCAAAACCCCAACTACAACAGCGCTTCAGGTATGTTTGAGCCCGGTGTGTTTTCCGGGACTACCACATTCACATGGAAAAATGCCACCGAGGCAGGCGTGACACTGACCAACGGTCAGTCCGGCAGCGATTTGACGACGAACCACAACATCTACACTGATGTCGACCTGAACAGCCTCGGCACCGTCAACGGCCACGTAAACCTCACCCTCAAAGGCAATACGATAGTAGGTACCGAAGGAGATGCTACCACTGGCAACGTCTACGGTGGTGGTGACGAGAGCTCTGTTGATGGTAACACCACCGTCAAACTCCAAGGCTCCGCCAAGGTCCTTGGCAACGTCTACGGCGGTGGCAACAAAGGCCAGGTCGGCGGCAGCTCCGAGGTGAAGATACAGGACGCTACAACTACACCATAAACACAGCACAACCTCGCATGATATGAACCACAAAACGACGACACACAATATGAAACACCTCCTCCGCGCGGCCACCCTCCTCGCCGCACTGCTGCTATGCCCGGCGGCGTGGGGACAAGTTGCTGATGGTATTTATTACATTCGAAACAATGGCACTAATCAAGGGTATCTTTGGCCGTCATTGACTACTAATGCCACTACAGGTTACCGGTATCTGACTACTTCTTTAAACACAACTGCGGCCGAGGTTAATAATAATGGTGTCACTTACCCTGCACATGACAAATCGTATAGCCATTGGGTGGTGAAAAATGTTACTGGAGGATACATCCAATTGATTAATCCCCGACTCAACAAATATGTTGTCATACGAGCATTTCCAAAAGCCGATAATACTAAGCAAAATACATACGGAGACCGAGATGTATGGCTTACCGATGAACCGGCTGCCGGGGATATTGACTATACCTATTTCGTATTAAACAACAATAACAGTCCCTACAAGATATCACCTAAACCGGGACTAAACAACGTGGCTACCACTTCGGGGTATTCGTTAAACAGCGCCGCAGGAGATGATAGAGTGTGGTTGACTTGGTCTACGACAGATAACAAACCACGAAATGGAGAAGGCCGCGAGGGCTTAATCCAATTCTATTCAGGAGGTACACCTG
>JAEEGJ010021550.1_pt1 | contig 13845 bp, 11 predicted proteins | sample 8958761 | NCBI WGS metagenome assembly JAEEGJ01 (sample SAMN16246546, study PRJNA631951) | gut metagenome | biome: gut microbiome; feature: rumen; material: RS-attached | host: Bos | place: Iran: Karaj | collected 2018-10 | reverse complement strand
AGGAAGGAGATATCCTTTTGGGCGGAAAACTTGCGGAAGATGCGGAATTCACCTTCTTCGCCCCGACGGAAGGCAGGACTTTTTTCGATAATACAAGCGAATTTTTCGCTAGGATTCAAAACGGCGACGGCGCGGTGTTTAAGGTGGAAAGAAACGGCGAGGAAATGGATTTTGCACTCGTTAAAGAAGCCTACGAAATGTCCTACGTCCTTTACGCCGACAACGAAAAAGGTTACGAGTTTTCTTCGGAAGACGACGGATTTAAGGGAAGAGAAACGGAAAACGGCATAGCGGAACTTGCCGAAGATACCGCATATATACGCCTTACGGCGTTCGAAGGCGGCGCAGGCAGACAGTTCGGCGAAGCGGTAAAGTTTATGGAAAATCGGGGAAGGACGAAACTCGTTTTGGACCTTCGCGACAACGGCGGCGGACTTCTGACGGTGCTTATAGAAGTGGCGTCGTATATCGTAAACGATAACGATAAAGACGAGATACTTATCACCAACGTAAAGGAAAAGACCCGCGGGGCGCAGTATTACACTTACGCCAACAATTTTTATACGGAACTCACGGATATATGCGTTATCGCAAATTACAACACGGCTTCGGCGTCGGAGAGCCTTATAGGGGCGTTGATGTCTTACGGCGATCCCGCCGAATATAACGGCGCGAACTTCAACTACGATAACCTTATAATCACGACGAAACACCCCGAGCGCGAAACTTACAGCACTTACGGCAAGGGCATAATGCAGACCACCTATCTTTTAAAGACGGGCGGCGCGCTTAAACTTACCACGGCGGAACTTTTCTGGCCGGTGTCGTCGATCTCTATTCAGGGCACGGGCGTTATTCAGGAAAACCCGTTAAATCAGGTGAGCGACGCCGTCGCTTTATCCCGCGCCGCGGAAATTCTTTCCGCTTACTCGTAAGAAGAAGAAAGATACTTATTTAAGGCGAACACCACTTCTTTGTCGGCAAGGTCGGATATGGGCGCAAGACCTTGCGGGGAAAGAGCGTTCGCGTCGCAAAATATCCCGCTTTCCGCAGTCTGCGGACGGGATTTTTCTATTTCCGAAAGAATTTCGGAAACGTTTTCGGGCGTGAGATTCGCTATCGTCTTTTTTATATCGAAAGAATTGTCGCCCAAAAGTTTTAAGATCGCCCTTAAAGGCTCTCTTCCTTCCGACAGGAGTTTCAAAAAGGTTTGCAGAATATCCATTATATTTCCCTGACATTATATTATATGTGCGGCATAGAATAATATTGAAAAATTTTTCGGGGGATATCATGCAGGATTTCGGAAAGTTCAGCGAAGAGATGAAAAATAAGCGCGTTTCGGGCGGGAATTCTTTATACGATACCGCGGTAAATATCGCGAAAAGTTTCGACGGCAAGGACCAAGGAGAACTCTTAAAAGCCGTTTATAAGGAAGCGGAGCGGGGCAAAAGGGCGGGAACTCTGACCAACGCCGAGATAGATAATTTCGTCGCCGTGCTGTCGCCCGCTCTCGACGCAAAAAAAAGAAAATACCTTTTGAAAATCGCGGAAGAGTTAAAGAAAATATAAAAAATCCCCCGCCTTTTAGGCGAGGGGAAATCATACGCTTTAAAGTTACGGTTTCAGCACGGTTTCGCCGCCCATAAAGGGACGCAGTACTTCGGGAATAGTTACCGAACCGTCTTTATTCTGGAACTGCTCTATTATCGCGGGGAAAACCCTGCTGGTCGCAAGTCCCGAACCGTTAAGGGTGTGCACGAATTCCGTCTTGCCCGTTTTAAGGTTCTTAAAGCGGGTGTTGTTTCTTCTTGCCTGATAGTCGTTGGCGTTGGAAACGGAACTGACTTCCTTATAGATACCCATAGACGGGATATATACTTCTATGTCGTAAGTCCTTGCCATAGAAGCCGAGCAGTCGCCCGCGGCAAGTTTAGAAAGCCTAAAATGCAGTCCTAATTTTTCCATAAGCGAGCAGGCTTTGCCGACGAGTTCCTCGAACGCTTCGCGGCTCTTTTCGGGGTGTGCGTATTGCACCATTTCCACCTTGTTGAACTGGTGTCCGCGTATCATACCGCGCTCTTCGGCGCGGTATGACCCCGCTTCTTTACGGTAGCACGGGGTATAGGCGAAAAATTTTAACGGAAGACTGCTTTCGTCCAAAATTTCGCCGGCGTACATGTTGACGAGTGCGGTTTCCGCCGTGGGAAGCATAAAACGGTTTTTCGTTCTGTCTTCGGCGACGTCCAGCCAGTAAACTTCGTCGGAGAATTTCGGAAACTGTCCCGCGCCGAAACCGCAGTTATAGCCGAGTTGGTGCGGGGGCAGAATAAATTCGTAACCGTCTTTTAAGTGTTCGGAAATAAAAAAGTTGAGAAGCGCCCACTCTAATCTCGCGCCCTGTCCGCGGTATATCCAGAACCCGCCGCCCGAAAGTTTCGTGCCGCGCGCGTAGTCGATAAGTTTTAAGTCGGTGCATAAATCGACATGATTTTTTAAGGGGAAGTCGAATTCGGGGATAGTGCCGAAGACTTTTATTACTTTATTGTTTTCCTTTTCGCCGGCAAGCAAATCTTCGTCGGGAACGTTGGGCATAACCGATAAAAGTTCGTACGCTTTGTTTTCGGCGGCTTTCGCCTTTTCGTCGAGCTCGGCTATCTTTTCGCCGAGCGTTCTCATCTCGGCGAATATCCCGTCCACGGGTTTTCCTTCCTTTTTAAGGGCGGGGATAGACGCAGAAACTTTGTTTCTTTCGGCTTTAAGTTTTTCCGCTTCGCCGAGATATTTTCTCCGTTCTTCGTCGGCTTTAAGTATCGGGGCAAAATCGGCAGGATAGCCCTTGCGGGCTAAAAGTTCCGTTATTTTTTCTTGGTTTTCCTGAATTTTTTTAAGGTCAAGCATAGTAAACTCCCAAACTTCTTTCAGCAATATTATACATTTTATCGCCGCTAAAATCAATGATTTTAACGCCGAATTTGCAAAAGCGGTTTCTTTTTGGGCTTATATATTTTAAGCAGGTCAAAATCGCTTGCAAAAAAGCACTCAAAAATGTTAAAATATATCGTAACATGGTATTAGATATCGGCGGCTTACCGCCGCCGGAGTTTACGGGTTATGTTTAAAAGACTTCGTCAGGACATAAACGCCGCCAAAAAGTTCGATCCCGCGGCGAGAAATAAGTTCGAAATATGGCTTACCTATTCGGGGGTGCACGCGCTCTCCTGGCATAGGTTCGCCCATTTTTTGTTTAAGATAAAACTTAAACTTCTGGCGAGAATAGTCAGCCAGATGGCGAAGTTCTTTACGGGCATAGAGATACACCCTGCGGCGAAGATCGCGGGCGGGGTATTCATAGACCACGGCGCGGGCGTCGTCATAGGCGAGACCGCGGAAGTGGAGACCGACGTCGTTATCTATCAGGGCGTTACCTTGGGCGGCACGGGCAAGGAAAAGGGGAAACGCCACCCCACCATAAAGCGCGGCGCGATGATATCCGCGGGCGCGAAGATACTCGGCGGGTTCACCGTCGGCGAATACGCCAAGATAGGCGCGGGCGCGGTGGTACTTAAAGAAGTTCCGCCCTACGCCACGGCGGTGGGCGTTCCCGCGGAGATAGTGAGAGTAAACGGCGAAAAGCCCGACCTTATGCAGGAAAAACAGGATCCGAGACACTTGGAAATTTGCAGGCTGCACGAGAAGATATTCGAACTCGAAGAAGAGATAAAGAAACTGAAAGGCGAAAAGGGCGACGAGTAGAAAATGAAGATATTCAACACTTTATCGGGCAGAAAAGAAGAGTTTACGCCGATACGCGAAGGCAAAGTCAATATGTACGCTTGCGGGATAACCGTTTCCGGCGAAGCGCACATAGGGCACGCGTATCAGGCGATAATCTACGACATAATAAGGAAATATCTCGTCAAAAAGGGTTACGCCGTTACCTATGCCAGAAACTATACCGACGTGGACGACAAGATAATAGCGAAGTCCAACGAAACGGGAATTCCCGCCGACAAGTACGCGGCGGATATGATAAAGAATATCGACGGGGAAATGAAACGCCTGAAAGTCGGCGAGCCCGATATATGGATAAAAGCCACCGACTGCATAGGCGATATGATTTCCTTTATAGAAAAACTTATCGGAAAGGGGCATGCCTACGTTACCGAAAAGGGCGACGTGTATTTTTCGGTGGAAAGTTTCCCGTCCTACGGCGCGCTGTCCAACAGAAACCTTAAAGACGCCATGGACGGCGTAAGGGTGGAAAACGACGAAAGCAAGAGATACCCCCTTGATTTCGCGCTGTGGAAGTCGGCAAAGGCGGGCGAACCGTTCTGGGATTCCCCGTGGGGCAAAGGGAGACCGGGTTGGCACATAGAGTGCTCCTGCATGAACTACAAGACTTTCGGCGAAAGCATAGATATCCACGGCGGCGGCAGAGACCTTATCTTCCCGCACCACGAAAACGAAATAGCGCAGTCGGAAGCGTTGACGGGCAAAAAGTTCGTAAAGTACTGGATACATAACGGGCTTATAAAGGTCAACGGTCAGAAAATGAGCAAGTCCTTGGGCAACAGCCTTATGCTTTCCGACCTTCTCGATAAGTATTCCGACGAAACGATAAAATTCGCGCTTTTATCCACCAACTACAGGGGGGATATAAACGTAACGGATAAACTTTTTTCAGACGCCGAAAAACACCTTGCGGATTTCTATTCCGTGTTCATCGCCGCAGAAAAAGCGGGAATAGAAATAGCGGGGGAAAATCCCGAGATAGACAAAAAGTTCAACGACGCCATGGACGACGATTTCAACACCGCGCTCGCGCTGTCGGACCTTTTCGGGTATTTTAAGACGGTAAAAGCAAAAATCGCGGTAAAAGACGCTTCGGCGGGAAACGATTTAAGTCAGATAAAAAAGACCTATTCCCTTTTGGGGCTTTTCGGCACTAAACCCGAAGAGTTCATAGAAAGGGTGAACGCAAAAGATAGAGAAGATATCCCCGAAGAAGTTCTCGATATGGCAAAGAAACGCGCCGAAGCGCGGAAGAATAAAGATTTTAAGACTTCCGACCTTTTAAGGGATAAAATCTCCGATCTCGGCTACGAAATAAAAGACTCCAAAGACGGGTACTCTATAATAAAGAAATAACGGGCAGACTATGATAACATCTAAACAGTTAAGAGAAAAGTGGATAAAGTTTTACGAAAGCAAAGGGCATCTCGACATCGGCGCGGTGTCTCTGATAGGCGACGGCACGACGGGCGTTATGTTCAACGTTGCGGGTATGCAGCCTTTGATGCCGTATCTTCTCGGCAAACCGCACCCTTCGGGCAAAAAACGCCTTTGTAACGTGCAGGGTTGCGTGCGCACGGTGGATATAGACGCAGTGGGCGACGCCACGCATTTTACTTTTTTCGAGATGATGGGAAACTGGTCGCTCGGCGACTACTTCAAAAAGGAAAAGACCGCCTGGACTTTCGAGTTTTTGACGGAAGTTTTAGGCTTCGATAAAGACAAGATATGTTCCACCGTTTTCGAAGGCAATTCCGCCGCACCGAAAGACGACGAGACCGCAGAACTTTTAAAAAGTCTCGGGATAAGGGAAGAAAATATTTTCTATCTTCCCAAAAAAGACAACTGGTGGGAATTAGAAGGCACGGTGGGTACGCCCTGCGGGCCCGATAACGAGTGGTTCTATCCGAGAGAAGACGGGAAAGACTCGTCGGACTTTCTTACGGGCGACAGGTACGTCGAAATAGGCAACGACGTTTACATGCAGTACAAAAAGACGGCGACGGGCTACGAAGAACTGGAAAACAAGAACGTCGACACCGGTTTCGGACTGGACAGGCTTCTGCTCTTTTTGAACGGGCTTGACGACGGCTATAAGACCGACCTTTTCGCGGAAGCGGTAGAGTATCTCGGCAAAGTTTCGGGAAAAGATTACGATAAGGACGAAAAGGCGAGAAAGGCGATAAGGATAATCGCCGACCACACCAGAACGGCGGTCATGCTTATCGGCGACAGGAACGGGATACTTCCTTCCAACACGGGCGCGGGGTATATATTGAGAAGACTTCTCCGCCGCGCCATACGGTATTGCAGGTCTTTGGAAATAAGTTCCGAAGAGATATGCGCCGTAGCCGAAATATTCATAGATAAGGTTTACGACGTCGCCTACCCCCTGCTTAAAGAAAAGAAAGGGTATATTCTAGACGAGATAAGAAAAGAAAGCAAGAAATTCGAAGCGACGCTGTCCGCGGGCATAAAGGAATTCGAAAAGTGCATCACGGGGATAGAGCGCAAGAACGCGTTTATGAAGGAAAAGGACGCTTCTTTCGTTCCCGAAACGGAAATATCCGGAAAGCAGGCGTTCAGGCTTTACGACACTTTCGGGTTTCCTTTGGAACTTACCGAAGAACTTGCCGCGGAAAGGGGACTTTCCGTCGACAGAAAGGGTTTCGACGAGGCTTTCAAAGTTCATCAGGAAGTAAGTAAAGCGCAGGTCGCCGCCGCGAAAGGCGGACTTACCGAACGCACGGAAATGACGACGAAATATCACACCGCCACTCACGTTATGCTGGCGGGGCTTCGCAAGATGTTCGGCACGGGTACGGAACAGAAAGGTTCTAACATCACCGAAGAGCGTATGCGTTTCGACTTTAATCTCGACCACAAGATGACGGAAGAAGAAATAAATGAGTTGCAGGACTTCGTCAACGGCGTTATAGAAAGAAAAATTCCCGTCGAAAGGGAAGAACTGCCGTATAATAAGGCGATAGAGAGCGGGGCGTACGGCGTGTTCACGCCGACCTCTCCCGACGAGGTGGTTTCGGTGTACCGTATAGGCGACGTGGACTTGCAGATATGCGGCGGACCGCACGTCGAAAACACCGGCAGTCTCGGAAAATTCAGAATAACGAAGGAAGAAAGTTCATCTTCGGGCGTAAGGCGTATAAAAGCCGTGCTCGAATAACGATAAAATTATGGAAAAGACCAAAAACAAAACCGACAGGAAAAGCAGGATATTTCCCGCCGCAATTACCGCGCTTTCGTTTGCCGTGGCGGTGTTTATAGCGGCGCCTCTCGATATCTATCTCGGGAATTCCGAAGAGTTCGTATTCGGGCTTTCGGATTTTTTCCCGCTATGTATCCTTTTCGGACTGTTGTCGGGGGCGGCGGTGTTCTCGCTTCTGTTTTTTACGCCCGATAAGGTCTACCGTCCGTTACTCGCGCTTTTTGCGACGACGGACTTTCTGCTGTTTTTGCAAAGTTCCGCGTTAAACGGCGGTATGAACACCCTTGCCGGCGACGAAATGGCGGGCACGGGGATAGTTTCTTCGGCGATAATTTTCAACTTTATACTCTGGATATTGCTTAAAGCGCTTTTCGTCGGCGTGGCGTTCGTAAGGAAAAACGTCGTGCAGTTCTTTTTAAGGTACGTCTGTATCCTTATGGCGGCGATATCCCTTATAATGATGCTTATAAGTCCCTTATCCAGAATAGGCAAAAACGACTCGGGGGTAGCGGCGGGAACGTTCTTTTTATCCAAGGCGAACCTTACCGATATTTCTTCCGATAAAAACGTCTTTTATTTCGTTGTGGACAGGTTCGACGAAGAATTTGCGGAAGAAGCGGCGGAAAAATACCCCGAGATTTATTCTTCGCTTACGGGGTTTACCTGGTTTCAGGATAATATTTCGCTGTACGGGCATACCTTCCCGTCGGTACCGTATATGCTGACGCTTAACGAATACGACGCGGAAAAGAGCAGGGCGGAAAACCTTAACGGCATTTACGACGGCGATACCCCACTTAAAACGCTTGCCGACAACGGATACGGGATAAATCTCTACACGCAGGCGTTTTACGCCTATACCGACGCAAAGTATCTGCCCGACCATATAAGCAATAAAGAAATAGTCGATTATAAGAAAAACACTTCGCCTTTCGGGCTGTCGTTCAGTATGGTGGGGATATCTTTGTACCGCAGTTTGCCGTTCGCGGCGAAAAACCTTTTCGTCAACATAAATTCCAACACCTGTAACGGCTACATAAAATCTGTTTCGAGAACGGGCTATGAAAACTATTCGACGGACAATAAAGACGCCTATTTTTCGGTAGCGGACAAAGAATTTAACGTAAAAACGGAAAAGAACTTTTCCTTTATACATATAGTCGGTTGCCACAGTTCCGATTACGACGACGACTGGAACGTGGCAAAGGGAGAAGACAGGCACGACATGGCGCTTGCCGTAAAGACGAGTTTCAAACTCATAGACGAGTATATAGCGGAGATGAAGGCGGCGGGCGTTTACGACGGCGCGACGATAATAATAACCGGCGACCATTCCGCGCCCGTAAAGGACTACACCGAAGTGGACGGACCTCGGCTTACCGCGCTTTTCGTTAAAAAATCGGGCGACGGCGGGGATACGCCGCTTAAAACTTCCGCGGCGCAGGTCTCGCACGAAGATATCTGGGGCACTATCGTAAAATCCGAAGGGATAGCCGCGGACTACGGCGATTCCGTTTTCGATATAGCGGAAGGGGAAAATAGAGAACGTCGCTATGTATGGCAGACTTATATGGCGAGCAGTTTAGATCAATACGTTTACAGAATAACGGGCGCGGCGAAAGACTTTTCGAACTGGGAACAAGAATCTCACGTTCACTACGACAAGTGCCTGACCGACTGACAAGGAGAGAGTATGTCTTATATAAGTATTCCTTTCGGATACGTTATGAAATGGCTTTGGGAGTTTATAGGCGATTACGGACTCGCCATAATTTTGTTTACGCTTGCGACAAGGCTTATAATTCTGCCTTTAAATATATGGATACAGAAGAATTCCATTTTAATGGTGAAGATACAGCCGGAAATCAATTTTCTCAAAGCCAACGCCTACGGCAACACCGACGCGATAGCCGAAGGGCAACTTAAAATCTACAAAAAAGCGCACTATCACCCGATGCTGAGCATAGTGCCCTTAATCATACAGTTATTCCTTCTTCTCTGCGTTATGGAAATAATCTATCATCCGATAGAATACCTTTTTTCCTTCGACGCGCAGTATATCACCGCGATAGCGGAATTTTTGGAACTCGACGTTTCGTCGTCTTCCTATCAGATAGGCATTATAAACGCCGTTAAAAACGGCACGCTTACCGCAACGACTTCCGTTGCGGGCGTCCCGCAGGAAGCGGTCGCCGAAATAGTAAACGCGCTATCTTCTTTCGACACGAACTTTTTGGGCATGAACCTGTCGGTCGTGCCGTCGGAAGCGTGGGGGCTCTATATTCTCGTACCGGCGTTCGCGGGATTTTCTTCCTGGCTTTTGGCGTTCACGCAGAACAAGTCCAACGTCTTACAGAAAGAGCAGAGCAGCTGGAATAAATACGGACTTATGGCGATATCCGTCGGCATATCGCTGTACTTAGGGTTTTTCGTGCCCGCGGGCACGGCTGTCTACTGGATAGCAGGAAACCTTATCGCCATAATTCAGATGTATTTATTGAACTGGGCGATAAACCCCAAAAAATACGTCGATTACGAAGCGTTGGAAGAAAGCCGCACCGCGCTTTCCGCGGCGAAAGAGTTCGGCGCGCAGGATAAAAAAGATCCCAACTACAAGGAAAACCGTCGCCGTGAAAAGGAAGATTACAAAAAGTTCAAGTCGGTCGCCGGCAGAAAGATAGTTTTCTATTCCGAAAAGAGCGGGTTTTACAAGTACTATAAGGAACTTATAGAAGAACTGTTAAAGCGTTCCAACTTAAATATCCATTACGTTACCAACGATCCCGACGACGTTATATTCGGGCTTGCCGAAAAGGAACCCAAGATAAAGCCGTACTACATAGGATTAAAGAAGACGGCGGTGCTTATGATGCTTGCCGACACCGATATGTTCGTTATGACGACGCCCGATCTCGACAAGTTCTATCTTAAACGTTCGTACATAAGAAAGGACGCCGAATACGTCTATATCCCGCACGACACTTACAGCGCGCACTTGGCGGCGAGAGAAGGCGCTTTCGACGCTTTCGACACGGTTTTCTGCGTGGGCGAACACACAAAACGCGAACTGCAGAAAATAGAAGAAGTTTACGGATTGAAGAAAAAAACGCTGGTCGAATTCGGATTCCCCTTTATAGAAACGCTGATAGCGGCGGGAGAAAAGGCGAATAAGGAACGGGCGGAGCATCCGTCAGACAAAAAAGAAATACTTATCGCCCCGTCCTGGCAGGAAGACAATATTTTAGACTCGTGTTTAGACGATTTGATAAAGGGGCTGTACGGCGAAGGCCGTCGCGTTACGGTACGCCCGCACCCCGAATACGTCAAGCGTTACGGATACCGCCTTTCCAAGATTCTGGAAAAGTATAAGGATTACGATCGGGACAAACTGGTTTTCGAGACGGATTTTTCCGTCAACAAGTCGATATATACTTCCGACGTGATAATAACCGACTGGTCGGCGGTGGCGGTGGAATTCTGTTTCGCCACCAAACGCCCCGCGATATTTATCGATACCAAGATGAAGGTCATAAATCCCAACTGGGAAAAGATAGGCATAACCCCAGTCGAAATAACGCTCCGCAACGAAATAGGCGTTTCTATCGCCAAGGATAAAGCGGGCGAAATAATGGGCGTTATAGAAGAACTTTCGGGCAAAGAAAAAGAGTATAAGAAAAAGATAGAAAACCGCCTTTCGACGTTCCTTTACAATTTGGACGGAACGGCGGCGAAGAAAGGCGCGGACTATATTCTGTCTTCGCTGATGCAAAAGCAGAACGAGAGAAAGAAAGCAAAGGAGCAAAAAGATGATAAGTAATTTCGCTTACGTAGACCCCGCAATGATATCGGTCGCGGGAACGTCTATTCTCGCCATCGTCGTATCGATATCCGCGTCGTTCACGATATTCTGGTCGAAAATAAAGAAGAATTTTTATAAAGCCCTTAAAATGGACGAAAACGCCGACAGAAAAACGGAAGAAGATCTCGTTATCTACGACGAAGAGACCTTGAAACAAAGAGAAGCGGCGGCAACGGAAGATATTTCCGACGAAAGGAAAGAATAATCCCGCCCGAAATTCGGTTTTTAAAAAATTTATGTTTTGCGCCCCTGAACGATTCAGGGGCGCAAATATTTTAAATGTTCAAAAATAAAAATATTTTCGCAAATATTGAACAAAACGTTTGACATAAATGCCGTAATATTGTACAATGTAACAGTCATACGACAAAAATTTGAACAAAATTTTTCAATTTAAGGAGAAATTTATGAAAAAGATCACGGCAATACTTTGCGCGATTTTATGCGCGGCGGTATCTCTTTGGGGCGCGGCTTGCGATTCGAGAGAAAAGGTTATTATCTACACGTCGACGGAAGATTATAACGTCGAACTTATGCAACAACGCTTAAACGAAAAATTCCCCGACTATAAAATAGTTATCGATACGAGTAAGGGGACGAGCGAAATCGCGTCTATAATACTTGCCGAGGGCGAAAAATCCGATTGCGATATAGTTTATGCCGAAGAATACGGCTATCTCGAAAAGATGATAGCGGCGGGGGTTTTGGACAGCATAAAGGGCGATTACGATCTTACTAAATACGTAGACGACACCGTTCCCGCAACTGTTAACGAATACGTTTTACCCGCTATCCGTACGGGTGGTGCGGTCATTATCAACAAAGATATCTTAAGCGCGAACGGAATAGCGGAACCTACTTCGTATAACGATTTGTTAGATCCCGCGTATCGCGTATCCGACACTAAAAAACTGATTTCGATGGCGTCGCCGAACGCGTCCGGCACGGGATATATGTTCTATTATTCTCTGGTTAAGGCGTGGGGCGAAACGGAAGCCCTTAACTACTTCGACAGCCTTACCCCCAACGTATTGAAATACGAGAGTTCGGGTTCGAATCCCGTTAAAAACTTAAAAGCGGGAGAAGTAGCGGTAGGTTTCGGTATGATATCGCAGGCGGTCAACGAAATAAATTCGGGCAACACGGCGCTTGAAATTCTTATATTCGAAGAGGGTGCGCCCTACAATCTTTACGGTAACGCCATAGTTAAGGGCAAGAAGGTAAGACAAGCGGTAAAAGACGTTATGGATTATCTTGACGCGGAGTATACCGACGAATCGAATAAAGCCTTTTATCCCGAACCCGTTTTAAAGGGCAAGAATTACGAGATAGCGAATTTCCCGACGGATATCGTTTACGCCGATATGAGCGGGAACAATCTTACGGCGAAAGAAGAATTGCTTGCTAAGTGGACGCACTAAATAAAAATGAAACTTGAAGTAAGAAACGTTTCAAAGACGTTTGACACGAAAGAGGCGGTAAAAGACGTCTCTTTCGGCGTTGAAGAAGGGGAATTTTTATCCATTTTAGGTCCGTCGGGCTGCGGCAAGACGACCCTTCTTCGCATGCTTATAGGTCTTATAAAACCGTCTTCGGGCACGATACTTAAAGACGGCGAAGATATAACTTACGCCGCCCCGTCGCAAAGGAATATGGGTTTCGTGTTCCAGAACTACGCGCTTTTTGAAAACATGACGGTATTAGGCAACGTCGAATACGCCCTTAAAATAAAAAAAGAGACGAAAGCGGTAGCAAGGGAAAGAGCCCTTGATCTCATAGAAAAAATGGGGCTGACGGAACATAAGGACAAAAAACCCTATTCGCTTTCCGGCGGGCAGCAGCAAAGGGTGGCGATAGCGAGAACTTTGGCGTTAAATCCCGACGTTATTTTATTCGACGAGCCTATGTCGGCGTTAGACGTCGCCACGAGACTGTCTCTCCGCAAAGAATTAAAACATATACAGAAAGAATTCAACACGACCATGGTGTACATAACGCACGATCAGGAAGAAGCGTTCGCCATGTCGGATAAAATTCTCGTTATGGACACGGCGGTAGCCGTTCAACTCGACACTCCCGAAAACATAATAAAGCACCCCGCCAACGAATACGTCAAGAATTTCGTGGTGGAAAATCTTAAAATAAAAATAGATTCTCTTTCGAAATATATAGGAGTCGCAAATGAGTAGCGCAGTTTCGGGAAAGAAGGGCTTTTCGCCCAAGGCGTTATTCGGCGGGAGAAGTTTAAGTAAACTGCTTATCGGCGTTATTCTGTTCATCATGATAATAGTGCCGATAGTAAGGATGATATTCTATATCGACGCAGAAACGCTTAAAGACGTTTTCGAGTCGGGCGCGTTTTATTCGGCGCTTGTAAACTCGCTTACGTCCACTACCGTAGCCACCGTTATATCGGTGGTTTTGGCGTATCTTCTCGCCTGGGCGATAGTGAGAACGGATATAAAGTGCAAGTACCTTTTTACCGTACTTATAACCCTTCCGATGCTTATCCCTTCCATTTCGCACGGTATGGGTTTAATAGTGCTTTTCGGTAATAACGGCGTTATTACCCGCCTTTTTGATTCGTCGCAATCCATTTACGGTTTTTGGGGCGTGGTTTTCGGTTCGGTGCTGTATTCTTTTCCCGTGGCTTTCATTATGATAGCCGACGTATTGAAGTATCAGGACCAGACGCCTTACGAAGCGGCGGACGTTTTGGGAATACCCAAAAGCCGTCAGTTTACCGCTATCACTTATCCGTATATAAGAAAACCCATGATATCCGTGTTTTTCGCGGTGTTTACCATGATACTTACCGACTACGGCGTTACGCTTTCCGTCGGCGGGCAGTTTAAAACTCTGGCGGTTATGTTGTACGAAGAGGCGGTGGGGCAACTTAATTATTCTACGGGCAGCGTTATAGGTTTGGTATTATTAGTGCCGGCGGTAGTCGCGTTTTTATTTG
>JAEEGJ010021548.1_pt1 | contig 13845 bp, 12 predicted proteins | sample 8958761 | NCBI WGS metagenome assembly JAEEGJ01 (sample SAMN16246546, study PRJNA631951) | gut metagenome | biome: gut microbiome; feature: rumen; material: RS-attached | host: Bos | place: Iran: Karaj | collected 2018-10 | reverse complement strand
GGACTTGCAAAGGAAATCATCTGCTCAAGCCTCGTAAAAGCTGCTATGTTCGGAAGCGATGCAAACTTTGGACGATTCCTCTGTGCAATGGGCTACAGTGGAATTCCTTTTGATCCAGACAAAACAAGCATCTGGTTCACAAGCCGTCCAGACGCTAAACGATATTTTGAAAATTATGATGATTTTGAAGTTCATGGAGAAGAATCTGTTCAGGTTTATAAGGACGGAGTTCCTACAAACTTCGACGAAGATCTTGCTAAGAAAATCATGAGCCGTGAAGCCGTAGAAATTCTTGTTCAGTGCCATGACGGAGACGCAGAAGGTACTGCATGGGGCTGCGACCTTACTTATGATTATGTAAAAATCAACGGCGACTACCGCACCTAGGAGATAACGATGGCTAACGAAACAAACAATATTGCAACAGAACAGTGGTCAGAAGTACTTGTTCAGGCACTTCCATATTTTAAGCAGTGGTGCGGCAAGGTTGTCGTAGTAAAATACGGCGGAAATGCCATGCTCAACGAAGAACTCAAGCAGGCTGTAATGGAAGACATCGTTCTTCTTAATACAATCGGAATTAAGGTTGTACTCGTTCACGGCGGCGGACCAGAAATCAACCACATGCTCGAACGCGTTGGAAAGGAAAGCAAGTTCGTAGACGGACTCCGCTACACAGACGAAGAGACAATGGAAATTGTTCAGATGGTTCTCACAGGAAAACTGAACAAAGACATCGTTGGTATTCTTTTGCAGAAAGGCGGTAAAGCTGTTGGACTTTCTGGTGTTGATTCAGGTCTTCTTCGCGCTGTAAAAACTGAAAAAGATCTCGGTTTTGTAGGTGAAGTTACAGAAGTAAATCCAGAAATCATCTCTTCACTTCTCGATAAAGGATTTATTCCTGTAGTATCTACTGTTGCTCTTGGAGAAGACGGGGACACAGCACGTTACAACATCAATGCTGATACAGCCGCTGCTAAAATTGCAGTTGCTCTTCACGCTGAAAAGTTCGTGCAGCTCACAAACGTTCCGGGCATTCTCCGCAACATTGACGATCCTACAACACTCATAAAGAGAATTGAACGCACTGCAATCGGTTCTCTTAAAGCCACTGGAGTTATTGCCGGTGGTATGATTCCAAAAATCGACTGCTGTGAAACTGCCCTTAAAGGCGGAGTTCCACGCACACATATTATCGACGGCCGCGTTCCACACTCACTTTTGATCGAGATGTTCTCTGACCGTGGTATTGGAACAATGATTTATTAGTCGCAAGTCAATTCTAAAGGAGAGCTTCTATGGGGGATACATACATGAATGAACAGATACAAAAATTCGAAGAAATGTGTCTGAACGGCCATGTTGCCTTAAACACTCTTCTTTACGATGGCTGGATTCTTAAATTTTCTGAAGGATACACTGGCCGTGCAAATTCGGTCAGTGTACTCTACCCTTCTTCTAAATCTTTTGAAGAAAAAGTTCCTTTCTGCGAACAGGCTTACAAAAAGCAGGGACTTCCCTGTCTGTTTAAAATCACTGAAATAGATTCTGAGTTAAATGATTTCCTTGCAAAGCGTGGATACGAACCTGTAACTCCAACAAATCTGATGATTTGTGATCTGACAACAAGTCCTGTTACATCTGAAAAAGACTCATCAATTGAATACATTTTTTCATCTGTGCCGGATGAATGGTTGCCTGTCTTTCTTAAAGTTCATGAAATAAATGATTTACATGATCAGGATGTTTTCCGCAGAATGATTTCAAAAGTTCTGGTTGATACAATTTATTGTACTCTTATATATGAAGGAAAACCCGCCGCATGCGCATCTGCTGCAATTGAAAATGGATATATGCTGCTTCAGAATGTTGTTGTTTCACCAGAACTTCGCGGCCATGGACTTGGTAAAAAAGTATGTTCTGCACTTCTTGAAAAATCACAAAAAGAAGGTGCTCATCATTCTTTCCTGCAAGTAGTTCAAACTAATGATATTGCAGTGAATCTTTATAAAAAACTTGGTTTTGAAAAACTTTATTCATACTGGTATATGAAAAAGAATCAATAACATATTCTTTTATCAGCCAGTATTATTTGGAAAATCTTACAATCTTATCTGCAATAGCTTCAGCTTCATTAACATCATGAGTTACCATGATTGCTGTAAAGCCGATTTTTTTCTGCCATTCACGGATTTGTGCAGCAAGACGACGACGCAGATCGGCATCTAGAGCAGACAAAGGCTCATCAAGTAGAACAAGTTTTGGCTCTGTAATCAAAGTACGAGCAAGTGCCACACGCTGGCGCTCTCCGCCACTTAAAGTCTGAGGCATACGCTTATCAAAATCAGTAAGTCCAAATTCCGGTAAATAAGCAGAAGCCTTTATCAGAGCTTCCTTTTTTTTCATTCCCTGGGAAATCAATCCGTAAGCGACATTATTTACTACATTCATGTGATTAAAAAGAGCACCGCTCTGAAATACCATTCCAACCCCACGCTGACGAGGAGGAAGTTTTTCAATACGCTGACCGTCGAGTTCCACTTCGAGTTTTGTTTCGTATTCCGGGTCGTTTTTTTCAAGCCCACTGATTATATTCAGCACAGTTGATTTTCCACAGCCACTTGGACCGAGCAGACAGGTCATACTACCCTTTTCACATTCAATAGAAAAATCAACTGTAACTGTTTCCCATGTTTTATGGATATTTTTTACGCTGAAGTAACTCATTTTTTTCCAAGCGAGAAAATCAACATACTAAGGGCGGCAACAATACCACCACAGGCACAAGCCTGGCTGAAACGATATGCACCGGCAAGTTTATAAGTGTACAGTGCAAGAGTATTAAAATTACGGATTGAGAGTACCAGAGGCATAGTAGCATCTCCAAGGCTTATTGCAAAGCAGTAAGCAAAGGCTGATAACAGAACTGGGCGGCAGGCTGGCAGATATACTCGCACCACGCTGTCAAACCACCCGTGGGATAAAAGCCTTGCCGCAGCATCCGTCTCATAAGATATCCGGTTAATTCCGTTCTGAATCTGCCGGTAAGCGATTGGCCAGTACAGCGCCGTCTGCAGCGCCACAAGTAAAGCCGGAGTTCCGCGATGAAAAATCATCGTGGCGCTCCACGAAATCACGACCGACGAAATCGCCATCGGAAGCACCGGCACCGTCTGCAAAATCACGCTGGCCTGCCGCCTCATCAATTTCACCGCCACCGAATAAGCAAAGCCCAGCAAAGTACATGCCGCGCCGGTCGCCACCCCGCACTTCACCGAGTTCGCACAAGCTTTCCAGAAGCCCCGGCTCCTAAGTACTTTACCGAGTTCCCCCGCTCCGTTCACAAAAACGGCTCCCAGCGGAAAAATCAAAAAGATCAGAATCAGAAAAACAAGCGGAACAAAAACGACCGCCGACCCGCGAATCCGTCTTCTCACAACCGGCACATAATCCACGCCGCTCGAGGTTGTCTGACTGCGGCGTGCCACGTAACTGTAAGCCAGTACAATTCCAAAAGCCGTTACGGTTTCCAGAAGCGCAAGTTTAGCACCGGCACTTACATCAAGAGTTGTCCTGATTGAATGATAAATTTCAACTTCAAGAGTAGAACGTCCAACCGGAGAAAAAAGCAGGACAATCATAAAACTAAAATAACAGAAAAGAAAAACCGGAATACAGGCTGCACCGATTGCTCCCGAAAGCTGACGGAGAGTTACGGTACGAAGAATGCGGGTTTCACCGGCGCCTAATAAGCGTGCGGCGTTTTCCTGTTCCCGTGGCAGACGTTCCCAGTCCTCACTTACAATTCCTGTTATAAACGGAACATTGTAAAACCCCTGAGCAATTACAATTCCTGCTGTACTATATAGAAAGGAAAAATGAGTTCCGAAAAAACGGTTCACAGTGCCGTTCATTCCCCAGAAGCTAACATAGCCTAGTGCAACAATAAGGGAAGGAACGCACAGTGAAACCGCAGAAAACGATAGAAGTATCCTGCGGCCGGGAAAACGCCGGCGCGCAGTGAAGTATGCAGCAGGAATACCAGCCGCTGCTGCAATTAAAGTTGAGAGAAGCGCAATTTCTAAGGTGTAGAAATAAATCTTAAACACTATTTTAAAATCTTTGGCATCTCAATTGTATCGTAGCTTGCTGGAAGCACTACGTCTTTATTAGAAGGGAACATCCACTGAGTTCCTGGAATTACATTCTGAGCACTTTCGCTGATAAGGAATTCAATAAACTTCTTAGCTCCACCAGGATTCTTTGCACCCTTTACAAGACCAGCGCCTTCAACCTGCATAACATGACCATCAGAGAATGTAAGGGCTTTATACTGATCCCCTTCACCATACTCAATATGATAAGCGGGACTAGTTGTATAACTGATTACAAGAGGTGCCTCGCCATCAGTAAACATTCCATAACCTACACTCCATCCAGGAGCCATAGTCAGAATAGAAGGTTCAAGTCTCTTCATATAATCAGCTGCTTTATCACCGTAAACTTTATTTACCCAGGTTTCAAAACCAAGGCCAGGAGTACTTGTGCGGGCATCCATCAAAATCAGCTTTTTCTTATAAATATCTTTTGTAAGGTCTTCAAGACAGGCAGGAGCTGGAATTCCAGAAAGTGAATTCCAGATGATTGCAAACGGACTGTAATCATAAGGAGTCATAATCCAGTTTCCACCGAGTTCATCTTCAAGACCGTCTGCAAGAACTGATGCATTTGAAGGCTTAAATTTTTCAAATACTCCGCTTTCACCAGCTTTTTCTGTAAGATTATTATCTAGACCAAGAAGAACGTCTGCATAAGGATCATTTTTTTCAATGAGAGCCTTTGAAAGAATCTGAACACCATCACCACAGTCAATGAAAGTTACTTTGATACCAGTTTTTGCTTCGAAAAGACGTGCAATTTCAGGACCACTTCCCCATTCGCCACAGAAAGAATCGTAAGTGTAAACGATAACCTCGTTGAGTCGAGCAGCGTCAACTTTAGATGATTTTTTGCAGCCCATAAGCATGGGGCAAACCAATGTAAAAATGAAGATTGATAAAACGATGAGAGTATGACTTTTTTTCATACCTACCTCCGCCGGTATTATCCGGATCAGGTTCGAAGGGTATAATCTCAGGCGGGAATGAAACGACGTTTCATTATGCTCCGCCACCCCCGGTTTGATTGAAAGATAAATTACAGATATTTCTTAATCGCGTCAAGCAGTTCCGAGTATTCTGTAAATGCAGGATACTGTGGATAATCCTTGATGATTTTTTCTGTAGAACGGAAAAGGAAGCCGGCTTTTGATGCTTCAATCATTCCAAGATCGTTGAAGCTGTCGCCCGAAGCGATTGTTTCAAATCCGATTGACTGAAGAGCCTTTACAGTTGTGAACTTACTCTTGTCGCAGCGCATCTTGTAGCCTGTAATTTGTCCTGAATCAGAAACAATCAGTTCATTACAGAAAATTGTAGGCTGTCCGAGCTTTTCCATGAGAGGAGCTGCAAACTGGCTGAAAGTATCACTCAAAATGATTGTCTGACAGCATGAACGGAGTTCGTCGAGGAACTTCTTAGCTCCAGGAAGAGGATCAATCTTTTTGATTGTTTCCTGAATCTCCTTAAGACCAAGTCCATGCTCCTTAAGGATTCCGATTCTATATTTCATCAGTTTGTCATAATCCGGCTCATCGCGGGTAGTTCTTCTAAGCTCTGGAATTCCAACAGTATCAGCAAAAGCAATCCAGATTTCCGGTACAAGTACGCCTTCAAGATCAAGACAAGTGATAATCATTTTTTCTTCCTTTATATTAATTTATATTTAAGAAAATACAGTATTTATTAAAATATATCAATGAGGGCGGAGTCCCGCCAAAAGTCCTCGGTCACTCTGTTCACTCTGGTCTTTTCCGCTACCCACCCTAAAACCTTTTTTTGCGAAAGCTCTGAGCTCCATCATTTTTATCTCAAAAATTTGTTGACATCCCCCCCCCTATCTCAGATAAAATAAAAAAAAATTTAGTTAATAAATTTGGAGGCTTTATGAAAAAAAGATCTGGTCTAATATTGCTGCTGATTTCAGCAATATTTTTATTGGCAAGTTGCGGAGCAAAACTTAATGTTTCTGTAAATGTGGTAAACAACGAAAACATTGAAATTTCAAACGTTGGTAAAAAAGATGCTACAAATATAGAAGTTATTTTATACAGTGATACAGATATGTCTGCACGTGCGTATAAAAAAGTAATAGAAAAGATTTCTGCAAATGAAACAGTCACTATTTCTGCACAGGAACTGCTCAACAAAAAAGGAGCTTCTTATCCTACAGGTGAGAAAATTAAGTCTATAAATTTCTATGACGCAAAATCTGCAGACAAATTACTTTGCTCTTGGAAATATACACCAGTTTATTCAAATCCTGCTGGTTATACTTTTTCAGATAAAACTGTAAGGATTCAGTTTTATAAATATTTTAATGATGGTAAAACATTTAAAGTATCTTACCGTACTGCTTCTGGTTCATGGTATGACTCTGACTCCGGACATTATTTGTATGACGGTACATATTCAATGGAAAACGGCACTATCATTATGAAATGCGGAGACACAATTTGGGAAGGTCTTCTAGAAGATGATGATTTAACACTAAAACTTAACGGAAAATATCCCGAAAATGCTACAGCAGGCATTATGCTTTTGGATAACTCTACATTAAAAAGAGAAAAAGGCTTAGATATAAATGTTAAAAATCTTCAGGAAAATGAAAAATTTTCAAATTATGAAGATACACTTCTTCTTATGATTGTCCAGAATTTTAATGGTGAAGAATTAATAAATAATTATGCAGACATTTATCATCATGATGAATATACAAAATCAAAAGATGATGAATTTATCTGGCATGATTTGAAAGCTCAATATAAAAAAGAACTGAACGAGAAAATTGCAAATGTAAAAAAAGACCTGACAGTCAGAGTTAAATGGACATTAGGCGACTACGATTTTGCAAAAGAAAATTTTAAGGTAGATTTTAGTGATGGACTCAAATCAACAAAAGCTATGCTACCATTTGCATATAATGAAGTTGAAGGTTCAGATTTGAACCTTAAAATTCTTGAAAAAAAATATCGATTCCTAACTCAATCAGTTACTATTACAGTACCTTCACGTTGGGGACCGAAGCCTTTAACATTTTATCTTCCAATGGAAAAATCAAAAGCTCAGGAATTCCTTAACAACAGAAAAGACGAAAATGGTAAAACTGACAAATCTGTAATCTGTGTTATTCATTACAAAGCTCAAGATTATTATCATGAAGACATTTTTGAATCTCTCAATGGAAGATCTTATGATATCCTCGGTACATTCTATAAAATTGATGTATACGACAATGAAGATGACATGAATCTTCTTTACACAGGAAGTGTAAAATAACAATTTTCAAAATTAAATAAATCAATATTTGAGTCTGTCTAAGCAAAATAAGTTTTATTCCGCTGTAGACAGACTTTTTTTTTGAATAAATGAAATCATATTTCACTCACTTTTTTATTACCCAAAGATGTGCTAAAATCTGAATATGCCACAGAAAAAAACAACAAGAAAAACCAGAACAAAACGAACTACCCGCACAACCCGCCGCTCATCAAAAAAGCCTAAGGTATATATTCCGGCTTATAAGGCAATTATTTTCTGCTGTGCTATTATCACAATCTGTATGGGCTTACTGCTCGTTACAACACTTCATGAACCGAATAAAAAGCTTCCAGACAGTATAATAGAAAGATATAAAGAAGAAATTATTGATTCAAAGAATAATAAAGAAGCTGAAGCTGAGTCTGCTAAAAAGAAAAAGGATGAAAACAAGCCTAAAACTGAAAACAAAACAAAGGCAGATACTAAGCCAAAAACAGAAAATCAGCCAAAGTCAGAAACAAAAAAGCCAGAAACTCCTAAAAAGCCGCAGTCTTCAAATAAATCAGAACCTGCAAAAACAAATAAATCAGTAAAAATTGAAACACCTCAGGCAAAAGATAAAACTCCTGAAAAGGATTCACAGAATACTCAGAAAACTCAGGATACATCTACTGTTCCAGCTCCTGTAACACCATCATCAAAATACAACTTTCCAAAAGCAAAAAATAATGCCCAGCTGATTTTTGTTTTTGATGACGGCGGACAAAATCTTTCGCACCTTACACCGTTCTTAAAGCTGCCCTTCCCTATAACTGTTGCGGTTCTTCCTCAATTGGCACATTCAAAAGAGACTGCAGCACAGGTTCGTAAGGCTGGCTTTGAAGTTATGCTTCATCAGCCGATGCAGGCTGTAAATGCATCTGTAAATCCGGGACCAGGTGCCATTAAACCTGAAATGAGTGAAAGTGAAATAAAGTCTGTGCTTTTTCAGAACATCACAGAAATCGGCCCGATTTCCGGAATGAATAATCATGAAGGCTCGGCTATTACAGCAGACGCGGAGAAGATGGCCACGGTGATGCAGTTCTGCTCTCAGGAAGGTATTTACTTCCTCGATAGCCGCACTAACGTAGAAACCAAGGTGCCGTATGTTGCGGGCGAACTCGGTTATTCATACTACGAACGAAACATCTTCCTTGATAACGAGAAAACAAACGCAAACGCTCTTAAAGAGCTTAAAAAAGGCCTTGACCTTGCAAATAAAAATGGAAGCGTTATAATGATAGGCCATATCTGGAGTGCAGATTTTCTGCCGGCCTTTTTACAGGATGTGTACCCTGAGCTTAAGGCACAAGGATACACTTTCAGTACAGTAAGCAAGAGCCGCGCCAAAAAGAACTAGAGGAACCAAATGAAAGTATTAGGTATAGAAAGCAGCTGCGATGAAACAGCCTGCGCAATCGTAGAAGACGGAAAAACAATTCTCAGCAACGTAGTTGCAACACAGATCCCTTTCCACAAAATCTATAAGGGTGTTGTACCAGAAATTGCAAGCCGTAAACATGCAGAATGGATTCTTCCTGTAGTTCGCCAGGCACTCAAAGAAGCAAACATGACCCTAGATGAGGTTGATGCCATTGCCGCAACAAACCGCCCGGGCCTTATGGGTTCCCTTCTCGTTGGTTTTACTTTTGGAAAAACTCTTGCATGGGCTACAAACAAACCTTTTATCGCAATTAACCATATGCTAGGTCACCTTTATGCAGCACAACTCCAGTCAGATGTTGAATATCCGTTTTTGGGACTTCTCGTAAGCGGCGGCCACTCAATTATCTGTAAAGTAAATGGTTTTGATGATCTTGAAATTTTAGGAACTACTGTTGATGACTCTGTTGGAGAAGCTTTTGATAAAGTTGCTAAGTTCTATGGCCTCGGCTACCCTGGAGGAGTTATCATCGATAACCTTGCTAAAAAAGGAGATCCGAAAGCAGCCCGCTTCCCTGTTCCAAAACTTGATGAAAAAGACCATCGTTATGATGTTTCTTTCAGCGGCTTAAAAACTGCAGTAATTCACCAGTGCGATATGTTCTGGCAGCCAGGCTACGAGCACAGCACAGAAAATATGTGCGCCGCCTTCCAGGAAACCGCAATCAAAACTCTGGTTGGAAAACTCCTGAAAGCCGCCGACGATACCGGCCTCAAAACAGTAGTCTGCGGCGGCGGTGTTGCAGCCAATTCCCGCCTCCGCGCCATGCTCGCAGAACGTACAGACATCAACTGCATTTTCCCGCCTCTGAAATTATGCGGCGACAACGGAGCCATGATAGCCGGAGTTGCCTATCACTTCCTCCAGCGCGGCGACCGCAGCGACATGAATACTGTAACATGTGCAAGAATCCCGCAATTTAAGCGAGGCCTGGAGCAGGTTAGACATACTAAGTAAAGAAAAATGGAAATAGCAATTACTTCAATTGAAGAATATCTGCAGGCAATTAAACAAATAAAGCTTTCAGAAAATGTTCCTTTACTTTGGTTTAGAGGTCAAAATCGATCTGAATACAAACTATTAACTCCTGAAGCTCGATTTTACTTAAGAACAGAAGATTCTTATCATGTTATTCCTAGTTTTTTACATCATTTATATGATTTTAAGAACTTTTGTAAGAGGAAATGCCGTAAACAACTAAAACTTCTTGGACAGCCAAAAGATGATTTAGAATGGTCTTTTTTAGCCCAACACTGTGGCGCACCTACAATCTTACTAGATTGGACAGAAGATCCAATGATAGCGCTTTTCTTTGCTATAAATAATTTGAATCCGACAGATACAGGGGTAAATGTATTTGTCTGCTCTCCAGAGAATCTGAATCATTGTGTAAACACTGATCCTCTAGTCCAAAGTTTTCACGGTCCAGTTCCCGTTAACGAAGAAACCCGTAATTATTTACTAGAATATATTAAATTTGAAAATAACCGATCTCTACCTCTATGCATAAAACCATCAATCCAGAATTACAGGCTTACAAGACAATCTGGAAATTTTATCATTCAGGGAAGCGATTTTAGCCCATTTGATTTACAAGATTGTGGAAGTTTTTTCCATAAAATTATTATTCCACAAGAAAGATTTTCATATTTCATAGAACAATTGGAAATTCTCCAATTAAACGAAGAAACAATCTATGGTCCTCCAACTCCAGCAGATAAATATGCTAACGAACTTCGGACGCAAATTGAGAAAAATTTTGAAGAAGTAAAAAAACTTTTTCAAAACTCATAAATCCTGTTTCAAAGCTTTTCTATTATTTTGAAACTGGATTGTGAGATGAAAAAAGTTATTCTCTTAAATTATTCTTTAAGAACATCATCAAACTCATTCAAGCGATTAATAAATCTTCCATAACATTCATCTTCAAAAGGGGAAATTGGTTTTGAACAAAGAAGTTTTGATGCCAATTTATTAGAGAAGCCATTCTCTTGATTTGATTCATTCACAAAAAATGCAAAATTTTTATACTTATTTTTTCTTAAATCCAATTTATCTACTTTTGTAGATGCATAACATATACCATCGATTGAATTAGATCTAGAATGAATAACTTGATAAAACAGTTGAGGAATAACATATTCTGGCTTAAAAGGATCATCTTTTTGTTTTACAGATAATTCACATGCAACAATTAACGGATAAAAAACAACAAAATTATATTTTTGATCAAAAGTTAAAATATTTAGATCTTCTGGCAATGTTAAATCTATAAATACAAACCCATCTTTGCTTTTATTTTTAAATGCACAACAAGTAAAATTCTTATCTTCTATCAAAGTCTCATCTAAGGCAGTTTGTAATGAACCTGCCAGATAAAGAGAAGGATATCCCGGCATACTAAATCTATAGGAACCACACTTGCTTCTTAATTCAAATGGAATATGAAATAAATCTTTCCTAACAGAAAAATCCCGACCTTTTCTAACTCGAAATAATTCTGCCTTAATAGTCAATTGAGGAAGCAATAATAATAAATGATCCTTATTCTCAGAGAAAGCGTCATATAATTTATTAAATGCTTCTCCTGGATATCCTGCGAAATAAACATCTATTGAGTTTTCAATAGTTGAACAGACTTTATATATTTCACTTAATATATCAAAACTAAATTCACCTTCTGGATGAGCATTTTTCACTAAATTATACATTTTTTTATTAGCATAACTAAATATATTTTTATCTAACGAATTGATATATTTTATATATTTATCAAAATATTGATTATAAAATGTTAGTATGTCATTGTCATTATCATAATAATCATTAAATGGAGGAGCAAGTTCTTTTATATCTCCTTCAATTAAATCGTTAACAAACTCATTAAACTTTTCTTCCAAAATATTAGCCATAATCAATTCCTTTTTTAATTATTTTGTTACTTAATATAAAATATTGAATTTATTATACATAAGAATACATAGAAAATACAAATCTATTTTTCAAATTATTCTTTTTTCTTATACTTGACAAAGTTTCTACGTAACAGTACAGTAACAACAAATGAAAAACATCACTTACGCATACTATTATTACTGGTATTCTCACAAAGCTTGCAGAGTTCTGGCAAAGTAGATGCTGATGTATATAAATCGGTAATTTCAAGGAACTCTGAAAAAGAGTTCCTTTTTTTTTGGCTTCACGGCTAATTACCAAGAGAGGACACAAATGATTATTACACTTAAACACGGCACATCTGAACAGCAGATGAATGAGTTCATTGACTCATGGAAGCAGAAGGGCTTTGGAGTTCATGTATCAAGAGGTGAAAACCTTACAATTCTCGGACTCCTCGGCGACACAAGTTCGCTCGACACAGAAATGGTCAGCGCAAATCCTTTTGTTGATACAGTACAGCGCGTTTCTGCCCCTTACAAAATGGCAAGCCGCACTTTCCATCCAGAAAACTCTGTAATCAAAGTTGGAAACACAAGCTTTGGTAACGGTGAGATTCCGGTAATCGCAGGACCTTGTTCAGTTGAAACTGAAGAACAGGTTATCTCAATTGCAAAGGATGTAAAGGCTGCCGGTGCAAAACTTCTCCGTGGTGGTGCTTTCAAACCTCGTACTTCTCCTTACAGCTTCCAGGGACTTGGTGAAAAAGGACTTCAGTTCCTCGTAGCTGCTAAAAAAGAAACAGGACTTCCAATCGTAACAGAGCTTATGGATATCCGCCAGCTCAAATACTTTGATGACGTAGATGTAATTCAGATTGGAGCACGCAATATGCAGAACTTTGACCTTCTTAAAGAGATGGGAAAAACAGGAAAGCCTATCCTCCTCAAACGCGGTATGGCAGCAACTGTAAAAGAACTTTTGATGTCTGCTGAATACATTATGGCAAGCGGAAATGAACAGGTAATTTTGTGTGAACGCGGAGTTCGCACTTTCGATAACTACACACGTAACTGTCTGGATGTAAGCATTGTTCCTTACCTCCACAAGGTAAGCCACCTTCCAATCATCATCGACCCAAGCCACGCCTGTGGTCAGCGCTGGATGGTTCCAGAACTCGCAAAAGCAGCAGTTGCATGTAACACAGATGGACTTATCATCGAAGTTCACAACAATCCGGAAAAGGCACTTTGTGACGGTGAGCAGTCTCTCCACCCAACAGAGTTTGCACAGCTTATGAAAGTTCTTCCACAGATTGCAGCTATTAACGGACGTAACGTATGATTTTTGCAATTGTAGGACTTGGAATTATGGGCGGATCTATTGCAAAAGCAATCCGCTCTTCTGCTGACACAAACGATAAAATCTACGCGCTTGATAAAAACAACGAGTCGCTGTATGCAGCCCTCACCTCTGGTATTATTGATAAAGCGTTCACTCCTTCGGAAACTAACAAAATGCTTGCCGAAGCCGATATGCTTTTTGTCTGCCTTTATCCGCAGGCAACTCTGGAGTTTTTCAAGCAGCACAAAAATGATTATAAGAACGGCGCAATCATAACTGATATCAGCGGTGTTAAGCACGAACTTGCTGTCAGCATGGAAGAAATCCGTCCTGCAAATGCACATATGATTTTAGGCCATCCTATGGCCGGTGGTGAAAAAGAAGGCTTTGCAGCCTCTAAAGGCGAATACTTTTTGAATCACAACTACATCCTCATTAAGCCAAAAGATGGTTATGAAGATGAAGCTGCAGTTGAAAAGCTCCGCACCATCATCACAAAAATGGGCTTTACCCGCATTACCGAAGTTGATGCCGACACTCACGACAACAAGATTGGCTTTACCTCTCAGCTATGTCACGTTGTTGCGAGTGCCATGGTAGAAAGTGCCGGAGACCCGGAAATCACAAGCTTCGGTGGCGGCTCCTTTGAAGACCTCACCCGCATTGCAATGATTAATGCACCGCTTTGGACAGAGCTCTTCC
>JAEEGJ010021547.1_pt1 | contig 13845 bp, 14 predicted proteins | sample 8958761 | NCBI WGS metagenome assembly JAEEGJ01 (sample SAMN16246546, study PRJNA631951) | gut metagenome | biome: gut microbiome; feature: rumen; material: RS-attached | host: Bos | place: Iran: Karaj | collected 2018-10 | reverse complement strand
AAAACCAGGTACTTCCAGTATAGGAATACGGTATGCCTCAAGTATATGTTTGATAACGGGAACAGACTCACGTATTACTTCAGGCGTCTCCTCACGCTGCGCCTTGTATTCCTTGTACAGTTCATGACGGAATGTACCGCCCTTGGGATCAAAAGCTACGCCTATATGGGTAGGTTTCTCATTGTTCAGAATATCTTCAAGAGTATTTACAAAGCCCAGTACGGCCGATGTGTTGAACCCCTTGGAATTGATTCTGGGAGCCTTTAGGAAAGCATAATATGCTCTGTATATCAGTGCGTAGGCATCAAGCAGGAACAGTTTCTCCATATAGATATGTATTGATACGTAAAAGTACAAATTTTTCTCTAAACGGACATTTATTGCTAATTTTGCGGCCGGTATGGATCTTAGAAAGCAGATATGTGCTCCTATTGAGTTGGAATTTCAGGAGTTCTCAAAAAGATACTCCCGGTTGTTTACATCGTCTAATCCCGGTGTTGACCTCTTGCTCAAATTCCTGCTTGAACGCAAAGGTAAACTTATGCGTCCCATACTTGTATTGCTTGTGGCCAAGTGCTATGAAAATGTCAATGACAGCACTTATCATCTGGCTTCGGCAGTAGAGCTTCTGCATCAGGGCAGTCTTATCCACGATGATGTTGTTGATGAAAGTGACAAGCGTCGTGGCAAGAAATCAGCTAATGCGGTTTATGATAATAAAATGGCCGTACTTTTGGGTGACTATGTGGTTTCCATGGCGCTCCGTCAGATTACGGCAACAGCCAATGTAAAGAGTGTAGATGCACTTTCCACACTTATAGGAACCTTGTCTGAGGGTGAAATCACCCAGCTGAACGCCCTTGATGAAACTACCCTTTCTGAAGACCTTTACTTTGATATCATATCCAAGAAGACGGCTATCCTGTTCTCTTCATGCACATCACTTTCTGCCCTATTGAGCGGTGCATCGGAGCAGGAGATCAATGCTTTCAGACAGTTCGGTCATGTGGCTGGACTCTGTTTCCAGATAATGGATGATATACTTGATTATCATGACAGCAGCGAGACCGGTAAACCCTCAGGTAACGACCTTAAAGAGGGAAAGTTCACACTACCAGCTATTTATGCACTGACTCACAGTGATTTGGATTGGTCAAATCACATCAGGGCCATACGTTCTCTTGAAGCTACCCCGAATCAAATCCGTGAGGTTACGGAGTACTCTGTTTCAAACTGCGGAATAGAGTATGCCCTATCCAAGATGGAGGAACTGAAAAAGCAGGCAATCCAAGGTCTGCCTGTTTTCATATCCCCTGAACTCCGTAGCGCATTTATTGCCTATCTGGAGTTAATCACCAATAGATCTAAGTAATAATAATTAAGTATCTGTATTTCAGGCAATGATCTCCTGTAAAAGGGTGTCTGCCAACCGGCTTGCGCCAATGCGGAAACGGGTATTATTTAGCCAATCCTTTCCTAGAACTATCTTTGCTATAGTCCAGTAGAGCAAGGCATCTTCTACTGTGCTGATGCCACCCGCGGCCTTTACTCCGATTGTACGGCTTGTTTCATCGGCATATTCCCTTACTGTCTTGCACATAACGCAGAATGACTCAGGATCTGCTCCAGGAACTTCTTTTCCTGTTGAGGTCTTAATGAAATCAGCACCGGAGTACATTGCTATAAGAGCAGCTTTCTTGACATTGTCAAGTGAGCCCAGCGCACCTGTTTCAAGTATAACCTTGAGTGTCTTGTCAGCACAGAGTGACTTGAGTTCATCAATCTCATCGGATAAGGTCTCGTAATCAGAGTTAAGGATATGTCCGGCGTTCTGTACTATGTCTATCTCATCGGCTCCGTCATGCAGGGCTAATGATGTCTCAGCTATCTTGACTTCAAAGAATGTCTGTGATGAAGGGAAACCGCCTGATACACAGCATGTTTTTACGCTTTCTACCTCAAGTGAACTGCTTACTGTCTTTGCGTAGAGCGGCCAGGTGCAGATGGATGCAACTGACGGCAGATCAGGATACTTGTCCTCAAGCTGGTTGATTTTCTCAACAAATGCAAGAACAGTATCTTCATTGTCAGTGGGTTTGAGCGTTGTCAGGTCTATGCAACTGTAGATCTTTTTGAGGGTTTCCTTGTCATGAACCCCAGCAATCTCCTTTCTGGCTTTTTCAACGGTTGTTTTTACCCATGCAGCATCAACCTTCATGTTATATTTGCTGAAAGCTTCATTGAACTTGTCAGTAGTTGGCTGATTTACTGACTGTTCCTCCATTTCATCGTAGATTTCCATTATTTATTCCTTGTTTTTTGTATCCATTATAATCGTTACAGGGCCGTCATTTAGCAACGAAACCTTCATATCAGCTCCAAAGATACCTTTTTCAACCTTAATTCCTGACTCTTTTTCAAGTGTTTGACAGAACTTTTCATACATAGGTTCTGCAACAGGTCCTTTTGATGCCCTTATGTATGAGGGTCTGTTTCCTTTTTTTGTGCTGGCCATGAGAGTGAACTGGCTTACGGCAAGCAGACCACCCCCTATTTCCATGACCGATCGGTTCATTACGCCGTTTTCATCATTGAAAATCCTGCATCCTGCAATCTTTTTTGTGAGCCACTCTATATCCTCCTGTGTATCCGCATCCTCTACACCTACAAGTATCAGCAGACCCTCTTTTATTGCGCCTGTAATCTTGCCGTCCACCTTTACGCTGGCCTCAATTACTCTTTGTAATACCGCTCTCATTTATGAAACCAATTATATACTGTTTCTGCCTTGGCTTTACCTATCTCATTTGAAAGTTCCTCCAGATTTGCTTCTGAAATCCTCTTCACACTCTTGAACTTCTTGATCAGAGTTGTGGCTGTATTCTCTCCGATACCCTTTATGTCAGTAAGTTCTGAGTGGGTCTGGCGCTTGCTGCGCTTCTTTTTGTGGAATGATATGGCTACCCTGTGAACCTCATCCTGCATCTGCTCCAGCAGGCGGAACAGCTCACTGTCAGGTTTGACTCCCACCTCCATCTGCGGGAATCCGTACAGAAGCCCCGATGTCTTGTGGTGTGCGTTTTTGACCAGACCTGCTATGTTTATGCTGATATTCAGGTTATCGATCACCTCTTTTGCTATTGACATCTGTCCTTTTCCGCCATCCACAATCACCAGATCCGGCATGGCACTACCCTCCTCTACGGCTCGCATCCAACGGCGCATCATGACCTCATACATTGAGCCGTAATCATCGCCTCCTGCGCCGCTCTTTATGTTATACAGGCGGTAATCCTTGCGGGAAGGTTTGCCATTTTCATAGACAACACATGCGGCTACGGCATCTGTTCCTGATATATGTGAGTTGTCAAAACATTCTATGCGCAGCGGTGTTTTCTCCATTCCCAGCAGTGTGCCCAATTCTTTCAACAGGCGTACATGTTTCTGTTCAGGGTTGAGCTTGTCACTGCGTTTCAGGCGATCGGCCCGGTACTGCTTGACATTAAGAGCAGAGAGTTCCAATAGTTTTTTCTTTTCTCCTTTTTGAGGTACGGTCCACGTAACGCCGGTTATTTCCGCTTCCGGTAAAAAAGGAACAATTATCTCACGTGCTGTACTATGATAACGGTTGCGCATCTCCACTATGGCCAGCATAAGCATCTCATCCAGGGATTCATCCATCTTTCGCTTATACTCAAATGTAAAAGCCTGGTTTATGCAACCGCCTGCTACATGCAGATAGTTTACAAATACCACATCCTCATCATTGTCTATGCTATAGACATCTACATTGTCAAGGCCTGTATCCACCACACGGCTCCTTTCACGGAACTCCATGATAGTATCAAACCGTTCTTTTACAACCTGTGCCTCCTCAAACCGCATTTCTGATGCCAGATGTTTCATCTCCTGCATCATCGATTTGGTCAGTTCCTGGCTGCGCCCTTTCAGAATCTCCCGGATCTCTGCTATCTGTGCGTTATATTCCGACCGTGAAATTTGCCCCATGCATGGAGCCGGGCATTTTTTTATGTGATATTCAAGACACTCCTTGAATTTACCTGCTTTTATGGATTCCTCAGAAAGCGGCAGACGGCATGTCCTGACTTTATAAGCTTGCGATACAATCTGTAACAGGCCGTTTAGAGTTCCGATATGACTGAACGGTCCATAATACTCTGATCCGTTACGTATTATTTTTCTTGTCTTGAATACCCGTGGATACTCCTCACGCGTAATACAGATTGACGGATATGTCTTGTCATCCTTTAGAAGAATGTTATAGCGTGGTTTATACCTCTTTATCAGGTTATTCTCAAGCAGGAATGCATCCCACTCCGTTTCTACCACTATATATTTAAGGTCCGATATCTTGCTTACCAGCATTCGGGTCTTATCGGTCTGATTCTCTTTTATAAAATATGATGTGACCCTCCGCTTAAGGTTTTTGGCTTTGCCTACATATATGATTGTACCCTGTTCATCCAGATACTGATAGCATCCGGGTTTTTCAGGCAGATTCTGGACAATCAGTTTTAGCCTTTTATCGTATGCCTCTTTACCTTTCAATTACTGAACTCCGTCAAATTCGTCAATTGCAATAAAGCTGTCCACCGGACAATCCTCTGGAAATCTCTCTTTTGCGTGAAAGTTTGTCAGCTCAATGATGCAATTTACCATTACCTTCTTTGGCTTGAATGTCTTGACCAGTTCACATGACGCCTGCAGAGTACCTCCTGTAGCCAGTAGGTCATCGTGGATCAGAACGACATCGTTTTCAGTAATGGAATCCTTATGCATCTCAATGCGGTCAAATCCATACTCTTTCTTGTATTCCAGGCTTACCTTCTCATATGGCAGTTTGCCGGGTTTGCGTATGAGGATGAATCCTGCATCCAGTCTGTATGCCAGTGCTGCGCCGATTATAAAGCCTCTTGATTCTACTCCGCAGACTTTTGTTATGCCTTTGTCCTTATAGAATTCATAGAGTGAGTCAACAATCTCTCCAAGATCTTCCGGGTTCATGAACCAGGATGTTACATCCTTGAACTGAACGCCTTTCATAGGGTAATCAGGAATATTCCTAAGATGGCTGATAAGTGTCTCTTTACTCATATCAATATAATGTTTCACGTGGAACATTTTTGTTTTTATCTGTTCAGAAGTACCAGCAGGACGTTGATGTCGCTGGGTGACACTCCTGGAATACGGCTTGCTTCAGCAAGGGTCTCAGGGTCATGTTTGATAAGTTTCTGACGGCACTCGGTAGAGAGTGACTGAAGTGTGCTGTAATCAAAGCGTCCCTTTATGCGTATATCCTCCAGACGTTTCATCTTATCTGCAATAAGCTTTTCGCGACTTATGTATCCGCTGTATTTCATCAGTATCTCGGCGGCCTCGGTTATCTCTTCCCTGCGCTCCGGCTCGGTTTTTTCAAGTTCAGCCTTAAGAGCCTTAATGTGCGGGGTCAGGTTTTCAAGTGTCAACTGAGGTCTTTCAATAAGGTCGGCCAGTTTACATCCCTCACGCAGCGGTGTGGTGCCAAGAGTCTCAAGTGCATCGTTGATCAATGCCGGTTTTACGGAGAATCCTTTTGCAAAATCCACTATACGGTTTATCTCGTCACGCTTGGTACGCATCTTGTCGTAGCGCTCCTTTGTGGCAAGACCTATGTTGTAGGCACGTTCGGTGAGTCGGATATCGGCATCATCCTGACGCAGCAGTATGCGGTACTCGGCCCTTGATGTGAACATACGGTAGGGTTCATCCACTCCCTTGGTTATAAGGTCATCTACCAGAACACCTATGTATGCCTCGTCACGGGCCAGTGTAAACGGTGCTCCGCCGTGGCAGGTGATGTGTGCGTTTATGCCGGCCAGAATGCCCTGTCCGCCGGCCTCCTCATAACCGGTGGTTCCGTTAACCTGTCCGGCCATGAACAGACCCGATACAACCTTTGACTCAAGAGTGTGCTTAAGTTGGGTAGGATCAAAATAGTCATACTCTATGGCGTATCCCGGACGGTAGATAACCAGGTCGCGGAATGCGGGAATCTCCTTGAGCGCGCGTATCTGGACATCCATGGGCATGGATGATGAGAATCCGTTCAGGTACATCTCATTGGTATCCTCACCCTCGGGTTCCAGGAACAGCTGATGCTGGTCCTTATCGGGGAATGTCACCAGTTTGGTCTCTATGCTGGGGCAGTAACGGGGGCCGATGCTCTTGATCTGTCCGTTAAACAGTGGTGAGTCGGCAAGTCCGGATTTGAGAACCTCATGGACACGCTCATTGGTGTAGGTAGTCCAGCAGCACATCTGCTTGAGATGACGCTCGGAGCCCATGAATGAGAAACGGTGAAAATCGTTCTCGCCGTCCTGGCGTTCCATGTCCTCAAAGTGGACGCTTCGGCTGTCTATACGTACGGGTGTGCCGGTTTTCATTCGGCCGGTACGTATTCCGTGACGGGTTATGGATTCGGTAAGCAGGTATGACGCGGGTTCCGATATGCGTCCGCCGGGCATGGTGACGCGACCTATATGCATTAGTCCGTTCAGGAATGTTCCGGCGGTCAGAACTACACATTTACAGGAGAATTCAGCACCCTCAAGTGTCTTTAAACCAACGACTTGGCCATCTTTTACCAGCAGTTCGGTCACTGTGTCCTGCCAGATGTTCAGGTTGGGCTGGTTCTCCAGTACGCTGCGCCAGGCCCAGATGAATTTGGCCCGGTCACACTGTGCGCGGGGGCTCCACATGGCGGGGCCTTTGGAACGGTTAAGTATTCGGAACTGTATGGCTGTGCGGTCAGTGACAAGTCCCATGTGTCCGCCAAGAGCATCTATCTCTCTGACAATCTGTCCTTTAGCTATGCCGCCAACGGCAGGATTACAGCTCATTTGGGCAATCTTGTTCATGTCCATGGTTATCAGACAGGTCTTGGAACCCATCTGAGCGGCAGCGGCGGCGGCCTCACAACCCGCATGCCCTGCGCCTATCACTATCACATCATACTTAAATTCCATACAAACTCCAAATATTGAGCCTTTAAAGGCTTACTTTACCAGGACCTTGACAGCCTTACCTTCTGAGTTGCGTATTATATGGATACCAGGGTTGTTTTCCGGAATCACATTGCCGTTCAAATCATAGTTGATATCCCGGAGAGCATCCTGACGATATACAGGATTTATGCCGTTCAGGGTGTTTATAACCTTATATGGATAGGTTGACGATGTGGCGCTGTCGGTGTTGCGGCTGCATACGCTGCCGTTACCCAGAAATTCATTACTTACAGCCATTGAATATAAGCCGCCGTAGCATTTGACAGAATGACCTTCAGCCGCATAGAGAATCCTATTGTCGGCTTTCAGTTTGCAGTTGTTGATAATAACGTTACCTGCCGAAAGAATTCCTACCGATCCGTAATTCTCAAATGATCCGCCGTCTATTAAGGCATCACCGTTAATAGTAACAGTCTGGAAATAACTGATGAATACGCCTCCTGTAATGTGTGTGTAGGTTTGGGAATCAGTCCATACAGCCCTGCGGTAATTACCGTTATTCTTTAATGAATTTCTGAATGTTCCTCCATTGATTGTAAGGGTTCCTGTCTTACAGTAATTGACAATTGTGGTTGCATCGCCGGCACACCTGAACTGACCGTTGTTGATGCTTGCATCACCGTTCAGACAAATGACAGTTTTATTACTCAGGAAAGAGCCTCCGTTTATGATAGTTACGGTCTTGTCTGCTGTCCAGATGTTTCTGCAGTAATTTCCGTCTACTGTGGTCTGGAAAGATCCTCCATTGACGGTAAGAGTGTCATTCTGTGAAAAATTGACCAGAATGTCACTGTCGTCTGTGCATTGGAACGAACCTTTATCAATGGTCATTTTGCCGTTGTTGCAAACTACCTGTCCGTTGCACGTGAATTTTCCGTCCTTGACGCGGACTGTCCCATGTGAATCATTCCAAATGCATCTGCGGTAATCCGTACTACTGCTCTTTGCCATCAGATTGGTAAAATTACCTCCTTCCACCGTCAGATTTCCGTAGTTGTTGAGAATGGCTGTGTTACCTTTTGCTATATTGATTTTTCCGTTTCCATCGGTGTCTTTTACAGTGAGAGTACCATAATTGAAAAATCCCCATTTATCAACATCAAGCGTGCAGCCGTTAAGATCCAGTATAACGTTCTGGCTGTTCTTGACATATATCTCATCCGTAACGCTGTTCTGTACCAGAGTTATCCTGGCGGGTTGGTTGACAAGAGAAACAACACCCATAGCCGCCTCAACTGAAGGGCAGTTGATGCTGTCATTTACGACAGCGACTGTAGGCATGCCGGCAGCCGACTGGAAATCGAAATAGGCACTCTGCAGGCCGTTGTAATCGGTAAAATCCAGATCCATGGCATTAAGAGCAAATACTCCGTTATATTCACCTACCCATCCCCAGTTTATGCAGAAGTAGTCGTTTTCGGCATATCCGTCTATGATAAAACTGTGGGCACCGCTGTTATCGGAAGTCTTTGCATTATAAAGCACAGGACGGTTATTGTCCAACTGGCTTTTAATCATTGAATACCATTCCTGGGCAGAGTAATCGCTTTGCTGCCTGTATAAGCCGTTATTATACCCGAAGTGAGCAAATATGGCCGGTTTCTCATAACCGGCCGATGTCTCGTCGGTTCCGTAGTCGGCTTGTATGGCAGCCCCTATATCTGCCATTAACATTGCTATTTCATGGAACTGTTCAGAAGATGTTTCTTGTGTTATTTCCAACGGCATCCTGTCCCACTGATATGAGTGGTTAAGGTCTCTGGGAGCGACAGAAACTCCGGTTTTGGAACTGATGTATCCCTGAGTACGGCCATTTCCTCCATAAGGAGAGCCATAATATTTCATGAGGATGGCATATGATGTGGCCACGCAACCGGTTAAGCAGGTCTGCATACCAATGGAAGGACAATATAAGTTGAATGGGAAAGACTGTCCCCATTGGGCAGTTGTCAATTGCTTGATTACGTTTACCGAGTTATAAGGAAGGTTCTGTTGACGGATAGCCTTGTCCGGCAATCCGCTGTTGCGCGCAAAATCAATCTGTCTTTCCATTTCATCCAGCCAATCCTTCATGGCAGGCGGATAATTGCCGTCAGCATCCTGATCGAGACTGAATGAATATCCCAAAATAGGACGGGCCATGTCATCTCCAGCAACTACAATGACTGCCTTATGCTCCCTGTCACTGAAAATATGGTATGCAGGAGCCTTGCCATCAATAGATGGAGCATGCATAACCGCAGGATCCGAATCCTGATGGACAGGAATCAGTTCCTTTGCTTCAATACCTTTTGACAACAGAAAATCGTTGGCAACACTTTGTGCGGTATTTTGGTTTACAACCTTGGCATTGAGTTGAACGCCAATAAGCATTATGGCCGATGAAACCGAAAACAGAATGGATTTGTATTTCATATTTAAAGACTATACAGAGTCCAAATTTACTGCAAATTCTTGGAATGGAAGATAATTTGTGCAATTGTAGTACTTTTGCCTGAAACAATCAGTAAATGGATATCGATATCAGACTTGCCGGCACTAACGACCTTCAAACAATTCATGAGATGGCCGAGGTAGTTTTCAGGGAGACCTACAAGACCATACTGTCACCTGAGCAGATGGATTATATGATGGAATGGATGTATTCCTTACCTAATCTGGAGGATCAGGTGCTACGCGGACATGTCTATTATATTGCTTGGGCTGGTGATGAACCGCAAGGGTATGTGTCGGTCAGAAAGGATTCTGTGGATGCGGATGGAACGGAGGTTTGGCATCTGGAAAAGATTTATGTCATGCCGTCGGCACAAGGTACAGGATTGGGTAACAGGCTTTTGGAAACTGTAAAGCAGCATGTGCGTGACAATAAGATGTCTGTCAAGGCCAGGATTGAGTTGAACGTGAACCGTAACAATCCGGCGGTTGGATTCTACCGTAACCAGGGACTCTCTATACTCAGACAGGGTGATTTCCCCATCGGAAACGGATTTTACATGAATGACTACATAATGGGTACAGATATCAGATGACAGATTATCTTCTCATAGCGTTGCTTGCTGTAGGAGCCAGTTTTGTGGAGCGTACCACAGGATTCGGGTTCGGGATATTCATCATGACGGTCCTGCCGTTCCTGATGCCGTCATACGGTGAGGCTACGACACTGTCCGGATTGTTGGCACTCACTACAACCTTGATCATATGCAGCAGGATGTGGAAACTGATTATTTGGAAGCATCTATGGCCCATTCTGATAACATTCATCGTGGTTTCTGGCTGTGCGGTCTACATGCTGTCCCGCATGCAGCTCAGGTCCCTTACCGTGTCGCTTGGCATCATCCTTATCCTGATAAGCATATATTTCCTCACTCTGGGAGGCAAGATTCGCATAAAACCTACGGTGAAAGCGCAGATAATCACCGGTAGCCTGAGCGGACTCATGGGAGGTTTCTTTGGCATGCAGGGACCGCCGGCAGTGCTTTATTTCATATCCTCCGAGAAGGATAAGGACCATTACATGGCCATAATCTCCATGTATTTCTGCCTGGGCAATCTGGCTATGACCTTTTTTCGCGCAGGTAGCGGATTCCTTACCATGTCCGTTTGCAAGGCCTACGTAGCAGGTATTGCGGGAGTCTTTCTGGGCACTTACATCGGAACCAAGGTCTTTGAACGTATTCCCGCGCAGGTGTTCCGGTACGTGGTCTATGCCTATATAGGAATCTGCGGCATAATAATCCTTTCAACTATGTAATAACCAATAATCAGTAATATGAGAAAGTTTCTCAATTCAGTCCTTGTGTCCATTATGTTTGCGTTAATTGCCTGTAAGGGCAGTGTCTCTGTGGATAGTCCGGAGGCGGAGACAATCCTCTATGATCCGGACAGTACCGCGGTATTGAAAGTGGATGATGTCTTGGAGCTTACCAGAGTGATCCAGTTGGAGACTGCCGGTCCCTCCAGCATGATAGGTGAAATTTACCAGTTGGCCTATACCAATGGTGTTTTTGTCGTCTTTGATATGAGTAATAAAGCCGTGAAGATATTCGATGAAAACGGTAAATTCGTAAGAAATATATCATCACACGGCAATGGCCCTAAAGAGTATATTGATATCCGTAGCATATGCATCACACCCAACGGCAATATTGCCATTGTCGATGATATGAAAAAGAGGATTACGGAGTTTACGGTCGACGGCAAATACGTATCCGATTTTTCTATCCAAGGCTATCCTCACGGTGTTGAATACCTGAACAATGACACCCTTGTATATGAATCTGCTTGTGACATATCAGCTGATGACGACAGGATAAACGCCAGTGAGATATATATAGCTGACCGCAAGGGTGAGATAATAGGATGTTTCGGTGAAGACATGTATTTTAAGACACGCAGGAGTGATTATGGTATGTCCAGAGGCCTGCTTTACAGGTATTGCGGCACAATCTTCTTTACGTTGCTGGAAAACAACATAATCTACAAAATGAACGATGACGGTACAGCGGTTCCCAAGTATAACCTTCAGCTGCGTCCCAAAAACCTGGTTCCTATGTGGGATAAGGAGTATCACACAGAGGATAATATTATGAATTGGCTGCCAACCTTTTTTGAACAGCCCAACTTTGGCGGAGCCTTTATAGAGTTTGAGGATTACTCAATTGTAAGATATACCGATCATTATCATTATCTGCCGATGTTGGTATATGACCATAGGAAAAAGCAGACTTTTGCGGTCGATGAAACCGGAGATGACGGTGTTTTCAGCTCTTTTTTCAATTTCTCATGTGCTGTCATGGACGATGGTCACAGCATTGCATGCTGGGTAAGTCCGGATGTAATCCGTAGTTTTCTGCAGTATGGAAGGATTCCTGATAATGAACTGTTCCGGAAAGCAGTAAGCGAGATGGATGATGAGTCCAACCCAATCCTTCTGGTATTCACTTTCAAATAAAAAAATCGTGGTGGAATAGTCTATACCACCACGATTTTTTATAAGTCAGCCGGTATTGTCATTTCCTTTTCTTCTTGCCTTTGGCAGGAGGATTCAATTCATCCTTGGCGGCCTGAAGCAGTTTCTGGAACTCAGGCATGGTATGCAGGTGGGCCAGTGTGGCCGATGCCCACAGGCGGGCGGTCTGTACGTCGCTGGGGTAGTTGTAACCGGCAATGACGCGGCTGCGGCCATACTCGAATCCGCGGTTCAGGATATCGTTGGCGGCCTCACGCGGACCTATTTCTACAAGCAGAAGGGCAAGTCCCCATCCAATCTCTGAATGTGTTGAAGGATAACTGGTTGTAGTTTTTAAAGAATCCTCATTTTCACTGATCAAAGTCTTGTTCCTGCGGGGATTAAGCTTTACATAGGGGCGCTCGCGGAATGTGGTACCGCCCAATTCTCCGGCTGTTTTGATAAGGTTATCCCTTGTATAATCCATAAGAGCCGCAATGGCGGGATTGGACTCGCGGCTTATTTCAAACGCAGGTGTGCTGAAAGCCTTCAAGATGGCCTCAACGCTGTTGTCGGCATCGGCCTTGGCCTGCTCTCCACGCTCTGTTTCCCTTTCGGGCAGTGTCTCGTAGTACTTGATTATATCTCCGTAGAAACGGTGGCTGTCCTCTGTAACGGGACCGTCAAAAACCTTGCTTCCATCGGGAAATCCCTCTGTCTGGCTTACGTTCTTGATTCCCTTTATCTTGCAGTATTCCTTACGGGCAGCAGCAAGGTCTTTCTGGAAATACTCACTGGCGTGCATTACAGCAACTGCAGTACTTCCGCACAGGTAACCGGCATCTACGTCACTCTGATAGTGGGCACCTACAATCACGCGGCTCTCACCGTACTGGAATCCGGTGCGCAACAGTGTATCCTGAAGTTCGGGAACCATCTCTGAAAGTACCAGAGCGGTTGCCCAACCAAGGGCAGTATGTCCCGATGGATACGAGCCGTTAAAGCGTAACTCGCGCTCATTGTCAAAACGGCCCCATGTGTGCTCGTTGTACTGGGCAAACGGGCGGGTACGCATATATTTGCGCTTGGCATTGTGTGTGCTCTGATTCTCTGTCCAAAGCACGTTGTAAAGCAACTTGTATATGGCAGGGGTCTTTTCCTTGGTGATCTCAAATCCCAGGGTCTCCTGATGTATCCTTATCATTCCTTTTATACCCCACTGCGAATCGTCGTTGGCCTGCTGGCCGCGGTCTGTGGGACGTACGGTCTTACCCCACTGCCACTGTGCAAAGTCATCGGCATATTGCGGACTGAGCATATCGGGTGGTGGCGGCAGATAGATGCCTGCATCAGGCATGTCCTGAAGGAATACGTAGACTGTGTCTTTTTCAGTCTGGGCAAAGCTTTTGCAGCCAATGAACAGCAATGTTACAGCCGCAAACAGTCTTGTGAGTTTTCTGATCATATTTCTTTGGTTAAAGGTTTAGCATTAACTGAGTGTCTCTATGAAACTTGACAAAGATAGTTCTTTTTTCACTATTTTGAGTATATTTGCCGCTGTGCCTGCCGGCCGTACATTCCCTAAACAGACAACTAACCTAAATTATAACCGATGAAATCATTAAAAATCCTTCTGTCCTTTTCTCTTTTGTGTATGTCTTTATTTTCACATGCTGAAAACAAAGGCAAGTATGAAAATTTCAAGGTTTCAATCTACACCCGTGCCTATGAAGTTCAGAGCATGACCGATCCCGCCTGGCTGGATTCAACATGGAACATCATATCGTCACAGATGAAGGTTGACAAGATCTATCTTTAGACTCACCGTGACCG
>JAEEGJ010021542.1_pt1 | contig 13849 bp, 8 predicted proteins | sample 8958761 | NCBI WGS metagenome assembly JAEEGJ01 (sample SAMN16246546, study PRJNA631951) | gut metagenome | biome: gut microbiome; feature: rumen; material: RS-attached | host: Bos | place: Iran: Karaj | collected 2018-10 | reverse complement strand
CTTTTGCTATGGTTTTGTAAGACGCAGTGATTGGGGCTAAGAGGCCGTAGTGCAAAAATCCTCGCCGGGGCGGGGCCCACCGTTAGGTAAATCAATGCTGTGCTATACTGAGGTAGACTTATGGAGACATCCCGTATAGGAGATGTCTCCTTTATTTCTAGTGCAATATGTATTCAACTGTTGATTTTATCTTGTGGGTGAAATAAAAAGTATCTTCATGCAGTTTCAAGCGGCTTTTATTGTTCTAGCAGGTCGATCTTAAGACTGTACTTGCGGCTATTCTCGTCTATTGACACTTTGTACTCAGCAATCCCCTTTCGCGATGCAATTTGGTGAAGCTTCTCATAATCATCTTCCTTGATATCAGGGCCATAATAGATTGCTTTCATACATCCCAAATCAGATATCTCCATATAGTCGTCCGTATTGACCTTCTCATAATGTAGCAGCCTCCACTCTCGTTCGTGCCCATACTCCTCTTTATCCTTATATAAATATGGTTTGTGAGGAGATAATAGATTTAAATCCAATAAAGGCCTGAGGGGCTCCAGCATATTGAGTTTTCCCTTTTCATCGAGTTTTGTGAATACATAATAATTTGCTTCATCAGCTGTCAAATCAGGCCTTTCATCTGTATAGATTACGGGGAAAACATAAGTAGGAATACTATCATTATAGCTTTTGATGAAGAGCTCTTTCAAATTGTACTCTAAAGCAAAACCACTATATCCTCCTGCATATGTATCCCACATAAATTTGGATTGAACACTTTCAGTAAAGCAGCCGATTCTGGCTGTTTTTTCAGAATCTCTAAAGCGTGATTCTGTATGCTTTAGTTCTTTACTCTGCTCTATTAAGTCCTTCCCAATCTGTTCTTTGAACAGCCTATCAATTATTTCTTCATCACTCATTCCCTGTTCGATAAAGTAGCAAATACGAGAAGCCCTATCTGTCCGTATTTGGGGATTCTTGTTTTTAATGTCTATTAATACTTGCCGCAATGCGAGTATTGAAGCGTCTCTGCATTTAACTAATTCATTTTCGACATCCACATAAATCAGAGAATCATACTTATCTGAAAAGCACTTTGCCTTGCATACAGAAATGGTTCCATTCTCAAAAGCGCCAAGGGTATGTTCATTAATATTTCGATATCTAAAGAGGCGCTCGGGAATAATAGGTATGACCTTATTTAAAAAAGAAATCATACCATTGTAGATATCTATTCTGCTTCCTTTTGCAGAAATAAAAGTGCTCTCCAGTAACTGTCTAAAATATATTCTAAAGTCTGCCATATTATACTAGGATTTAAAGCTGAAAATCATCCATCACAAACCCAGTCGAAAACAATCAAAAGATATTCCACATAATTAGGATGACAAATTGACATCATTCTGCCGTTTTTGACCTTCTCATACATTTGTCTTATGGAAGTCATACAGCATAAAACAAATTTCATTATTTTTGCTTATTAAAGCAACCAACACCATATAAAATGGCACAGAAAGACTCGACCAAGTCTATCGATTCCGTGTCCGACCTCTTCAATTTTTTGTATGAGGCGTGTAATATTTTACGAGGACCGATAGGGCAAGATAGTTTCAAAGAGTACGTCACGCCAATTCTCTATTTCAAGAGAATATCAGACGTATGGGATGAGGAGACCGAACAGGCGCTTGCCGAATCTGGTGGGGATGTGGAATATGCATCACTCCCGGAGCTCCATCGATTTGTTATCCCCGAAGGCTGTCATTGGCAGGATCTTCGCGAGCGTACAGAAAACCTGGGCTCCGCGATTGTTGAGTCTATGCGCATGATAGAACGTGCCAATCCCACGACACTTTATGGCGTGCTCAGTACCTTCTCCAAGGCTCAATGGACAGACAAGACGGTTCTTACAGACAGCCGCCTGAAAGATCTCATCGAGCACATGTCCAAGGTGAAACTTGGGAATGCCAACTATCCGGCTGACCTCATGGGCGATGCCTATGAAATTCTGCTGAAGAAGTTTGCAGATCTTTCCAAGGCAAAGGCTGGCGAGTTCTATACTCCGCGTGCCATTGTTAAACTGCTGGTGCGAATCCTGGACCCGAAACCCGGAGAGAGTATTTATGACCCCGCATGCGGATCCGGAGGTATGCTCATCGAAGCAGCGCATTATATGCACTACTCGACTCTCTGCTGTGGCCGTTTATATGGTCAGGAAAAGAATGTCACCAATGCCGCCATTGCAAAAATGAATCTGTTCTTGCATGGCGCTGCCGACTTCAACATAATGCAGGGAGACACTTTGCGGGATCCCAAGATTGTCCAGAACGGCAAGCTGGCTCAGTTCGACAATGTGCTCGCAAATCCTCCATTCTCCCTTGACAAGTGGGGTGCGGACATGTGGGAGTCCGACAAATTCGGTCGCAACGCCTGGGGTACTCCACCTCCATCCAATGGAGATTACGCATGGGTGCAGCATATGATTGCGTCCATGAAACCGGACACCGGGCGAATAGGTGTCGTTCTGCCCCAGGGAGTCCTATTTAGGGGCCAGAAAGAATACGAGCTGCGAAAGCAACTCGTCAAAACCGATAAGTTAGAGTGTGTCATTACTCTGGTAAACAATCTGTTCTATGGCGCAGGTATTCCGGCATGTCTGATGATATTCCGGGACCGCAAGCCTGCCGAGAAGATAGGCAAGGTGCTTATGATAGATGCCTCCTCTATCTTCACTGCCAAGCGTGCCCAGAATGAACTCTCGCCAGAGAATGTAGACCAGATTTATAAGCTCTATGCCGATTATGCCGATGTAGAGGAGACTGCGAAAGTTGTCACTCTTCGAGAGATAGAGGAGAAGGATTACATTCTCTCTGTCAACCGTTACATTGAGCGTAAGGCCGCTGAGGTGAAGCCCTATGAGGAAGTCAAGGCCGAATTCAAGCAGGCCTATGAGAACATGGTGGCTGCTGAAGCCAAGTTTAGAGAACTCTTAATTGCAGGAGGATACCAGCTATGATCGTCGATGGATACGAGCCGAAAAAAGTGAAGCCCATTTCTCTTGATGAGCTTGAAAAATACCTCTGGGGTGCTGCCGTCCTGCTTAGAGGCCAGATTGATGCTACGAGTTATAAAGAGTACATCTTCCCGCTGGTGTTCTTTAAGAGAATCTGCGACGTCTATGATGAGGCATATAAAGACGCAATGATCCTCAGTGACGGCGATGCCGAATTTGCAAGAGCAGATGCCGATCAACGCGTTGCAATAGTTCCCCTTGGAGCCCACTGGGATGATGTTCGAGAGGTGACTGAGAATATTGGCCAGGCTCTTGTTACTGCGTTGACAAGAATTGAGCAGGCCAATCCCGCTCAGGAATTCTACGGACATAAGGTCGGAGGATTGTCTGGCATTTTCGGGCCTAAGCAGATCTGGACCAACAAAGACAATATGCCAGATCGTCTCATAGCGGATCTTCTTGAACACTTCTCTCAGCTGAAACTCTCACTCGCTGCTTGCCCCGCCGACGAGATGGGCACGGGCTATGAGTATCTGGTTGGTAAGTTTGCAGATGATGCAGGGCACACCGCACAGGAGTTCTATACCAACCGTACGGTCGTTGATCTTATGACAGAGATTCTGCAGCCCAAAGCTGGCGAGAGTATATATGATCCCACGTGCGGATCTGGTGGCATGCTTATCAAGTGTCTCACGTATGTTAGAGACAAAGGGCAGGAATGGCATGGCATGAGGGTATATGGGCAGGAGCTGAATTCCCTGACAGCTTCCATTGCCAGGATGAATCTGTTCCTGCATGGCGTCGAGGATTATTCAATTGTAAACGACGACACTTTGACTTCACCTGGATTCATCCAGAATGGCCACCTGCAGCAGTTCGATATCGTTCTGGCCAATCCTCCGTATTCCATTAAGCAGTGGAATCGCGATGCATTCGCATCAGATAAATGGGGACGAAACTTCCTGGGAGTTCCTCCTCAGGGCCGAGCCGATTACGCTTTTCTCCAGCATATCCTTGTTTCTATGAAGCAAGATACTGGTCGTTGTGCAATTCTCTTCCCGCATGGAGTATTATTCAGAAAGGAAGAGAAAGAGATGAGGGAAAAGCTTATCAAAACGGATTATATTGAGGCCGTTATTGGTTTGGGGCCTAATCTCTTCTTTAATTCGCCAATGGAAGCATGCATTCTGATCTGCAATAAAACAAAAAAAGCTCAGCGAACAGGAAAGATAGTCTTTATTAATGCGCTTCAAGAAGTTACTCGAAAGAATGCGTCCAGCTATTTGGAAGAGGCTCATATTAAGAGAATATCGAGTGCATATTTCTCGGATGATGATCAGCCTGGCTTTTCCCGGATTGTTTCTTTCTCTGAGATCGAGAATAATCAATTCAATCTAACCATTTCTTTATACGTTGGTCAGCCGAGTACAAACAGCGCATCAAACTCCGAAATGGAGTTATCGTCTATTCTCTCTGAATGGGATCAGGTCGATTGCTCGGTAAATGATTCTATGATATCTCTTATTAAACTGATTGCATAATATGGGACGGGTCAAATTGGGTGATATAGCCAGAGAATGTAGGCTCACATACACTGGAAATAAATCCGGAATTCCAATTGTCGGACTGGAACATCTTACCCCTGGCGATATTGTACTTCATTCGTGGGATATTGATACGGATAATACTTTTAATAAATACTTTAAGAAGGGACAAGTTCTTCTTGGACGTCGAAGAGTCTATTTAAAAAAAGCAGCCGTCGCCCCGTTTGACGGAATATGCTCCGGCGATATTACTGTTATTGAAGCAATTCCGGAGAGATTGCAACCAGAGCTTCTTCCTTTTATTATTCAAAATGATCGATTCTTTGAGTTTGCGATTGTTGGATCTGCGGGCTCACTTTCTCCTCGTGTAAAATGGGAATATCTAAAGGATTACGAAATTGAATTGCCAGATTTGCATAAGCAAAGCGAGCTTGTAGAGTTGCTTAAATCTGCGAATGAGCTGAAGCACGCCTATCAGGAGATGCTTACGGCGACTGATGAGATGGTGAAATCGCAATTTATCGAGATGTTTTCATGCGCATTACAAAGGAAGTTGTCTGATGTCGCAAATATTACTATGGGAGCATCACCCGATTCAAATTATTATAACACGACTAATTCTGGATTGCCTTTTTATCAAGGAAAGACAGAGTTCGGTGATATGTATATTGGCAAAGCGACTCTCTACTGTAGCGAGCCAATAAGAATCGCCCAGCCCAATGATATCTTAATGTCTGTTCGAGCTCCAGTTGGAACTGTAAATATTACTAAAGAAGAGTGTTGTATCGGAAGAGGTTTAGCCTCAATTCGACCTAATGGTGTAGAACAATTATTCTTGTATTATGCCCTTAAGTTAAAAGAAAAGGATCTTGATGCCCTTGGAACAGGAACAACTTTTAAGGCAATCAACAAAGACATGTTGTATGAGTTCTCTATTGAGGTGGGAACTATAGATAAGCAGAAAGCTTTCGTAGAGATTGCTCAACAGGCCGATAAATCAAAATATTTGAGTTAAAACAAAACACGATATGTTTACTGAAGACAACACCATCGAGCAAATGCTGATTGCAACAGCGCAAAAGATTGGCTGGGAATATGTCCCCGCCGACAGCATTCCTCGTGACACCCAGGATGTCCTCGTTGGGGCATGGCTAAAAGATGCACTCCTACGACTGAATCCGGATATCACTCCCGGCAACGCTGAGGAGGTTATTTATCGTCTCCGGAGTGCAGTACAGGCCGTGCAACCACACGATCTTGTGACAGCAAACGAACGTTTTAAAGAACTCATCTTTGATAAGAACAGCTATCCTTTTGGGGAGAATAGCGAGAATATACCTCTCGCATTCTTTGACTTTAAGAACATACAGAACAACCACTGTGTGATCACCCATCAGTGGATGTACCCCAAAGCTAGCACGCAAAATGGAAAGCGTCTGGATATCGTCCTTATCATCAACGGTATCCCGCTGGTCATAGGCGAGACAAAAAGTCCTGTCCGCAGTAGCATCACATGGGCCGATGGGGCAAACGATATCCTCAGCTATGAGCAGAGTATCCCGCAGATGTTTGTCCCGAACGTATTCAATTTTGCCACTGAAGGAAAGACCTTCCGCTATGGTGGCATTGGATCTCCGCTCACCAAATGGGGACCTTGGTTTGAAGGGGAGGTGAAAACGGAAGGAACTCTTGATGATGTTGCGCGTTCGTTCTCTCAGATGATGCAGCCTGCGAAGATTCTGGATATCATGCGCTTCTTCACCTTGTATTCAACGGACAAGAAATACCGCAAGATCAAAGTCGTCTGCCGTTATCAGCAGTATGAAGGGGCCAATGCCATTGTGGAGCGTGTTAAGACAGGATTCCCGAAGAAGGGACTCATCTGGCATTTCCAGGGCTCAGGCAAATCTCTGCTTATGGTCTTTGCCGCCCAGAAGCTTCGTATGCAGCCAGAGTTAAAGTCCCCGACAGTGGTGATCGTCGATGATCGTCTGGATCTGGAGTCCCAGATTACGGCTGACTTTAACAACGTGGACATTCCTAACCTGGCCGGGGCTGATAGTAAAGAGTCTCTCATTGACTTTTTCAAGCAGGATCAGAGAAAAATCCTCATCACGACGATTTTTAAATTTGGAGATGTAAGTGAGAAGCTCTCTGACCGTAGCAATATTATCCTGATGTGCGACGAGGCTCACCGTACCCAGGAAGGTGGCCTTGGAGAAAAGATGCGCATGGCTCTCCCGAATGCATTCTTCTTTGGACTAACGGGAACTCCTATCAATAAGCTGGATCACAATACATTCGCGACCTTCGGTGCAGAGTCGGATAAGTCTGGCTATATGAGCCGCTATTCATTCCAGGATTCTATTAAGGATGGCGCAACACTGAAATTGGAATTCGAGCCCGTCCCGGTAGAACTTCATATCGACAGAGCGGCGCTGGATGCAGAGTTTGATGCTCTTACAGACCAGATCTCCCAGGAGGATAAGGTTATGCTGGTCAAGAAGACCAACACCGAGGCTCTTTTCACCTCTCCGGATCGAATCCGAAAAGTGTGCGAACATATTGTGGCGCATTTCCGTGAGAACATTGAGCCGACAGGCCTTAAGGCGCAGGTGGTTGTTTACAATCGCGCGTGCTGCGTCGCTTACAAGAAAGAGATTGATCTGCTCCTTGGCCGGGAAGATGCGACCACCATTGTGATGCACACCGAAGGTGACAAAGCAGATGAATACAAGGAGTGGCGCCGTTCCAAGGATGAAGAAAGCAAGATTCTGGATCGCTTCCGCGATCCGATGGATCCGCTCAAGATTGTCATCGTAACCAGCAAGTTGCTCACCGGATTTGATGCTCCTATTCTGCAGTGCATGTACTTGGATAAGCCGATGAAGGATCATACTCTCCTACAGGCCATCTGCCGTACAAACCGTGTGTACAATGATCAAAAGACGCATGGCCTGGTTGTCGACTACGTGGGAATATTCGACAATGTGGCTAAGGCTCTCATGTTCGATGATGCTTCCATGCGTAAAGTCATATCCAACAAGAACGAATTGAAGTCTCATATTCCTGAGTTGATGAAGATCTACCTGGATTATTTCCCGAATGTGGACCGGAAGGTCAGTGGGTTTGAGGGATTGACTCAAGCACAGCAATGTCTACCGACGAATGAACTCAAGGACAAGTTCGCGGCCGACTTTGTCGTGCTGTCCCGCACGTGGGATATTCTTTCTCCGGATGAATGCCTGACTCCGTTCAAGAATGATTACGTGTGGCTCTGCCAGGTCTATGAAAGCATCAAGCCTGTTAGTGGAACGGGATCGTTAGTTTGGAAGATGCTTGGCCCCAAGACGATTGAACTGGTGCATAGACATGTCACTACCATCGATATTGGCCGAAGCGATTCATCCTTGGAGAAACTTGTTCTGGATGCGGCGGTGTTAGACGCCGTTATTTCAGAAGCCGAAGCTAAGAAGAAGATAAAGGAAGTGGAGCAGCTCCTTATTCCTCGAATAAGGCAGCACATGAACAATCCGAAGTTCAAACGACTTGCACAAAAGATGGATGAACTCCGCGAGAAAATGGCACAAAACCTTAAGACCAGCATTGAGTTCCTCAAGGACATCCTTGAGATGGCTAAGGAAGTGCTGGAAGCCGAGAAAGACGTTAAACCGGTAGATAATCGTGAGCGCGCCAAGGCTGCTCTGACGGAACTATTCCAGAGCATCAAGAATCCAGAGACTCCCATCATCGTCGAAAACGTTGTCAATGACATCGACCAGAAGGTTGTGGCTATCGTTCGCAACTTCAACGACGTATTTCAGACGGTTTCCGGGAAGAAAGAGGTCCAGAGACAGCTGCGTTCCATTCTCTGGCTGAAGTATAAGATCAAAGACCAGGAGGTTTTTGATAAGGCTTATTCCTATATCGAAATGTATTATTAATACCTGTGACCTATGCAAAAGATTGCAGAATACCGCACTCCGGAAGGCTTCTTTGATGCCGATATTGACATTACAAAAGAAGAGTGGCTGGGTCTTGTCAGTGATCCGGAAATAAAGGACAATGTGTATATCGATGTCTTGACCAAATTCTTACGCGAGCCAGGACATGCATCCACATGCAAGGCTCTTGGTAAAAAGTATGACTGTTCATACGGCTACTTTAATGGCGCGATAATGAATTTCGGTAGGTATGTTAAGAAGAAGCTGAACCGTTTCTATGTTGAGAACACCAACGGTACGGAGTCTTTCTGGAACATCGCTATGATAGGGCGGCATGTCAAGGACGGCTTTGAGTGGACGCTGCGTAAAGAGTTGGTTGATGCCCTCCAGGAGTACTTAATCATTGACCTTATTGCGCGGTATAAGAAATTCGTCATGTCCCCGGCGAATATCTTCTCTGGAGAGAAGTACAAATGGGAACTACTTACCGAGACAAAAGATATGGGCACCATGGGTATCTTGGCTGCCATAACTAAGTCTGGGATGAATCTCGTCGATATGCCTCGTGCAGGTTTGGCCATTAAAGCATTGCTGAAAGAGAATCCTGATAAGATAGAAGAAGCTTTCAATGAACTCCTTAACACAGAACGTAGTTTCAATGAGAATTATGCGGCTTTCGTAGGTGTTATCAAACCCGTCGCTGAAAGCAAATTCGGATTCGGTTTCCCCGACGAACGGACGGCTGCCGCCTTCCTTACGTGTTCCAGACATGACACGTACACCTTCTATATGGACAAGATCTATCAGGAGTATTGCCATTATCTTGGGGAGGCGAGCATGCCTGCTGGGAACAAGTATGTTCACTACTTGAAACTTGTTTCGCGTCTCGCCCAGATGGCCAATAATGATAAAGAACTCCGGTACCATCTTATGGAAGAAACGAAGGGCCTTGTCTGGAGCGATCTTCTTGTTGGCCAGGATATCCTTTGGGAAATGCAAGGGGGTATGATCGTCAAGAATAGCGCGCTAGGTTATATCTGGACTTCTTTTTATGAGGAGTTTGCAGATAAACTGGTGCCCTATGCCCAAAAACAAGAAGAGTTACTTGCCAAGATACAAGCTGCATATGCCGCTTTAGGGAAAACGATGACCAAGCTTTCTTTTGATGGTGAAGCTACTGCTGTGGATCCTTTCACTGTTTATGGCATGTTCAATAAACGGGAAGGATATGATAAACGAACAGAATTGGCAGAACAACTCAGAGTTCAGTTTGAGATGGGCTCGGAGACTCCTTATCGCTTTGATGGGATTCCTGTATTGAACCCCCTAAGTGCTGCTTTCTATAGTTTTGAGAGTGAGGAAAAACAGCATCATATCGATAATCTTTGGGCTTTCTTTGACGCTGCTATAGACTATGCTGGGGAAATAACATCGAAAACGAGGAATGCATTCATTGAGACATACGATATTGTACGGCAGCAGCCCAGGATTAAATGGAATCTGACAATGGGCTTGTTCTGGATGCGACCGCATTCCTATATTAGTCTAGATACAAATAACAGAAATCTCTTACTGAGTGGGAAAGTACTTTCTGAGATGGCCACCGAGGAGATAACAAAACTATTGAGTAAGAAAGGACAGATACCTAGCGGGGAAGACTACCTTCGAATCTGCGACATTGTTCGAGAAGAAATGGCTGCTGGCAAGTGTTCATATCCCAATTTCCTTGAGTTTTCTCGCGTAGCATGGGAAACCGGGAAGGAAACTGAAGAAGAAGTGGTAGATGACGAACCCAAGAATGAAACCAATCAAATGAATCACTGGTTTATTGTTGCCAGTCCGAGCATTTGGTCAGCTTCGACAATGCCCGTCGGCGCGGAAGAATTCTATACTTTCTACAATGAGAATGGGAATCCTCGAAGAATTTTTAAGAATTTTCAGGCGGCAGCTGTTGGTGATCCGGTATTATTCTATGAAGCTTCTCCAAAAATGCAGGCTGTATGCCTTGGAACAATTATATCCCAAGATGGACAGGAGCTTCATTTCCGCAAGACTGCTAATCTTGAGAGGCCAGTAGATTTTGCCGTACTCGCTAATACTCCGGAGTTGGCCGGGATGGAGTTTTTGTCTAATAAGAATGGTAGCCTTTTCAGACTGACTCCTGAAGAGTATGACAAGATAATCGAACTCTCCAAGGTAGAGGAAGAAGAAAGCGAGTTTGAAACCTACACAAAGGAGGATTTTCTGGCCGATGTGTTCATGGATAAGAGTATTTATGAACGCCTTGTTTCCATTCTCCAGATAAAGAAGAATCTCATCCTTAAAGGGGCGCCGGGAGTTGGTAAGACGTACGCAGCTAAGCGATTGGCGTATTCTATCATGGGCGAAAAGAATACGGAACGTGTCAAATTTGTGCAGTTCCATCAAAGCTATTCATATGAAGATTTTGTCATGGGCTATCGCCCCAACGACAGCGGGGGATTTGTCTTGCGCCCGGGTGTTTTCTACAAGTTCTGCAAGAAGGCTGAGATGGATCCTGGTCACGATTATTACTTCATCATCGATGAGATTAACCGCGGAAATCTGAGCAAGATTTTCGGCGAATTATTTGTCCTCATTGAGGCAGATAAACGCGGGGAAGAGGTGCAGTTGGCTTACCGTGATGAACTGTTTTCTGTCCCAAAGAATTTGTATATCATTGGTATGCTCAATACGGCCGACAGGTCATTGGCTATGATTGATTATGCCCTTCGGAGGCGATTCAGTTTTGTTGAAATGGAACCCGCCATTGATATACTTATCGAGAAGTACGGCATTGATCCTGCCTCCAAGTTGGGGAAATTGCTTGATGAAGTCAAGAACCTGAACGAGGAAATCAAAGATGATCCATCACTCGGATCCGGGTTCCGCATTGGCCACAGTTATTTCTGTGATAGTGAAGCGGTAACCGACACCAATCTCCCCAACATTGTGGAATATGAGATCGTCCCCATGTTGGAAGAGTATTGGTTCGATAATCCCATCAAAGCCACCGATTGGTCTGAAAGACTCAGGTCCGCCATCAAATGATTCCAATTCAGAACATATACTATATGCTATCCTATGCTTTTAGTGAATTGCGTGGGACAGATTATCGGTATATGGACGTGGAGTATCTGGATACGATGAAGGATCTCTGCGCATGTATTCTTATTCGGGCGGTTTCTCTTCAGCTGAAACGCGGTCTTATTCGAGAATATGTCACAGAGGAAGATGAATTGATGTCGCCAAAAGGTAAGATTGACATTACGGCTTCCATTACTTCTGGGACCATCCAGAATCATCGACTCATTTGTGCCTATGATGAATTCTCGGAGAATTCTATCCGTAATCGTATCGTCAAGCAAACCCTTTCAGTTTTATTGGCATCGGATATTAAACAGGAGTATCAGATACAGATTCGGAAACTGATCCGTTTTTTTGCGGACGTGGATTTCATTGACCCTCACACTATCAATTGGTCCATGGCCTATGATAGGAACAACCAGTCATATCGTTTCTTGATGGCTATATGCAAGCTGGTGTTAAGGGATCTGCTTATGACCCAGTCCGATGGATCTTTCAAAATGATGGACCTGCTTGATGAACGTGCTCAGCATGCGATTTATGAAAAGTTCATATTGGAGTACTATACCAAAGAATGGCCTCGGTTGAGGGCCAACAGTTCTCGGATCAAGTGGGGACTTGATGATGACGAGAGTCCGGGCATGCTCCCTTCTATGCTAAGCGATATCATGCTGAATGACGGCCATACTTGGTTTATTATCGATGCAAAGTTCTATAGCAGGAACGTCCAGAGAAATCAAGGAAAGTCAACCATTATCTCAGGGAATCTGTATCAGATCATTTCTTATGTTCAGAATAAGAAATTCGAATTGTCAAAGACTGGTAAACCCCATGATGTAGTCGGGATGCTACTTTATGCGCGAACCGATGATTCAATCCAGCCCGATGGCTTTGATAAGAGAATTCTTGGCAATCGGATGATAACGAGTACGCTGGACTTGGGCCTGAAACCGTACGAGATAGCAAAGCAATTGGATGAAATTGCTGAAATGATTTTTGGACCGAAAGGATTATGAATGATCCTGTATTCATAAGTTCTTACCAATGTGCGCGTCTCCTCCTGCTTGCAAAAGAAGACGTTCGGCGGTTACTTGATTCCGGGGTAATTGATTATTACCGTGATGCGGAGCAGGTATACCGGATTCGTCTTGATAGTGTATTGGAGTACGCCACAAGGTCACAACTCCCCATTGACAGGGATTATTGTGCCCATTTGACTCGTATCGCTGGGAAAGCATCACAATCGGATCGGAATCAAGACACAGACGAGGATTCTTTCCCCTCTGGAAGGGCCATCTGGAAGGTGGGTATGGCATTCGCGGAGCGCTTTAAGAATCGAAAGTTTTTGAATGCTCTCTACCATGATGAGCGACTTGCGGATATGATGTTTCGCTATTTCTCGGGGGAGACGCTGGAACAGATTGGAGGTGCTTATAGCATAACAAGGGAACGGGCCCGTCAGTTATGCATGAAAGGTATGAATCGTTTGATGCATCAGCTTTCGTATTTCACGAAAGATGTTGTAGAAATGACTGTGGACAAAGAGACTAAAACTGTGAACGATACAGAACCAAAAGGGAGGGGGAAGGGATCGGAACTCGCAGATATTAATGGAATGCGTTTTTCAAAAAGAGCCCGAACGGTCTTTAGAAAACAGGGTATCACGACCGTGGAGCAGCTGCAACGCCTAAGCAAGTCGGATTTAATAAGGCTCCCTGGGCTAGGACGGAAGACCTTGGTGGAAATTAGTCGCGTTTTAGAGTATGCGGGGGAACCGGAGTCTCCACAGAAAGCTTATCAACTTCGTCCCTGGACAGAGGATGACATTGAACAGATTCTTTCATTAAAGCTCTCGGAGCGGTCATTCCAGGAAATAGCCTCACAAATTGGGCGTTTCCCCATTGACGTCCAAGAGCAGTATTATATTCGAATGCGAGAACTACGTAACGAAAGAGGGCTCTCCGACTCAGCGGATATCGAGAATGAGGAGGTGTAAGAGTGAATCGCGTTTTTGTGATTCCTTTCTGAAATCCCAAGAGCAATACGATTTTCCGCGACGTCGCTGACGCAGGCGGAATTACAGCTTTCAGCACCGGATGAGCAGGCGGGAAGGTGCGGTCCCGGAACGGGATGACGGAGTTTGTTTGACTACGTTACGGGACCGGCGGGCCGGGCCCGTAAAAGGAGGAGTTCGACGTCAAGCGCCTTCCCGCCTACGCGAGCCGCTGAAAGCTGTCATGGAGCCTGCGGCAGCG
>JAEEGJ010021541.1_pt1 | contig 13850 bp, 13 predicted proteins | sample 8958761 | NCBI WGS metagenome assembly JAEEGJ01 (sample SAMN16246546, study PRJNA631951) | gut metagenome | biome: gut microbiome; feature: rumen; material: RS-attached | host: Bos | place: Iran: Karaj | collected 2018-10 | reverse complement strand
CCTTGACCATCGCCTCATTGGGGCTGAAGAGGATCTGCTTGCCGCCTTCGTAATACATGATGTAGCGCAGGTCGGGCTTTTCTTCATAGCCGATGCTGTAGTCGACCGGATGATCCTGCTTTTTGCCGAACTTCTCCAGATTGTAGGAATGGATGGGGGCAAAAACCTCCACCTTGTCCAGACTGAATACGGCTGCTCTCTTGCGGCGGGACTGGTTGAAAACCTTGTCCACGGTGATCTCCTTGTCGAGATAGAGATATTCATACTCCACATCCGTGAACATGCTGACCAGGTAGGCTCCCACGCCGGCGAGTACCGCCAGGATCATCACCCAGAAGCCACCCGTGATCAGACTGGCCAGGAACAGGAGCACCGTCAGGATGATCAGGACGATCTTACCGATTTTGGCCAGATAATTGGGCTTGCCTTTCACCAGGCATTCTACATAACCTTCGTTCATTTTCTTACCTCCGTGCGGAAAAACACGCATATTTTTCTTATCATAAATCACCGCGCGGAAACTTTCAAGGCGCTCGGATTTCCCAAATGTGAAAATTTTGTGACATACTTCCATGCGCGGAAAATGTTGGTATAATAGGGTCCAAAAGCCCCGGCGATCACCGGGGGATAATCGTGGCAAGAGGTTTTGGAAATGGCTTTGATGGATGAATTCAAAAAGGAGCGGGAGGAGATCAAATCCCGTCCCTTTAAGGAGCGGATGGCTTATTATTGGGGGTATTACAAATGGCATGCGATCGCGATCGCGGCCGGCGTATTCTTCCTAGGATCCCTCATTCACCACTATGTGACGATGAAGGAGATCGTGCTCTATGTCGCGCTTCCGAACATCACGCTGGTGGATGACGCCGAACAGAAGATCCACGATGTCTTCCTGATGAAGGAGGGCCTCAATACCAAGGAGGAAGACATCACCCTCGACGATGCGATCTATGTCAGTCTCGACGAGCCCACACAGGAGACGATGGCGGGGACGCAGAAGGTGGCAGCCCTGATCTACTCGAAGGGGCTGGACATGATCCTCACCAGGAGCGATTATTTCACCAATTACGCCTATCAGGAGGTCTTCTTAAGCCCCGAGGAATACCTGAGCGCGGAGGAATTTGCGGCCTTCCGGGAGGCCGGCCGGATCTACTACATCGACCTGGCCACGCTGGCGAGTTTCGAGGCGGACATGGCGGACGGGACCCACGATGAATCGGTGCCGATCCCGGATCCGACCGACCCGGACGCGATGAAGGAGCCCCGTGCGGCCGGCATCATCGTCGATGAGATCCCGCTGCTCGACACCTACGCGATCTGTGCCGATGAGGGCCCCTACATGATCGGGATCCCCACCAATTCGCAGCATGTGACCCTCAGCGCCGCATTCCTGGATTTCCTGCTGAAGACGAAACCATAAACAAATCCCCCGCCGGGTGTGGCGGGGGATTTTTGCTTTCTTCGGATCACTGCTTATGCTTTTTTGTTTTCTTCCTCGGTCAGCGCGTACTTCTGCTCGACCATATGCTTCACATCGTAGCACTTGAAGACGGCATCGACATCGTCCGCCTTCATCCTCGGCGTAAGGAGGCTGACGATCGGGACGATGACAAGGCCAGCGATCATCGCTGCAGCACCGGCATTGATCGGGCTCTGGATGAACTTGGTCGCAGGGAACATATTGATCACGGTGATCAGCACGCCGGATGCAAAGCTGGCCCAGACGGCTGCCTTGGTCACCTTCTTCCAGTACAGGCCATAGAGGAACGGTGCCAGGAACGCGCCGGCGAGTGCGCCCCAGGAAATACCCATCAGCTGCGCGATGAAGGTCGGAGGATCCAGGGCCATGACCACGGAGATGATGATAAAGACGACCAGCAGAACCCGCATCGTGATGATCTGCTTCTTCTCATCCATGTCCTTTACGATATTGCCCTTGATCAGGTCGATGGTCAGCGTGGAGCTCGAGGTCAGCACCAGGGAAGCCAGCGTGGACATCGAAGCGGACAGAACCAGCATGATCACGACACCGATCAGCAGATCGGGCAGGGTGCTCAGCATGGAAGGAATGATGGCATCGTATGCGATCTTGCCTTCCGCAAGATGGATCGCCTCCGTATCATAGAGTCTTCCGAAACCGCCGAGGAAATAGCATCCGCCGGCGATGATGATCGCGAAGAAGGTGGAGATGATGGTGCCGATCTTGACCGCGCGCTCATCGCGGATCGCGTAGAACTTCTGCACCATCTGCGGCAGTCCCCAGGTGCCCAGGGAGGTCAGGATGACGACGCCGAGCAGGTTAATGGGATCGGTACCCAGAAACGAGGTGAACGCGCCGGGCTGTCCCATGGTGGGCGCCACATCCGAAGGAATCTGCGCGAGCTCCATGATCGTGGCATTCAGGCCGCCGTGCTGCCCGAGGATCGCCAGAATGACGGCGGAGATACCGACCAGCATGATGATTCCCTGAATGAAATCATTGATGGCCGTCGCCATGTAGCCGCCGAGGATGACATAGAGGCAGGTAAGCGCCGCCATCGCGATCACGCAGACGGTGTAGGGAATGTTGAACGCCATTCCGAACAGGCGCGACAGTCCGTTGTAGACCGACGAGGTGTAGGGGATCAGGAAAATGAAGGAGATCAGCGCCGCACTGATCCGAAGCGCGTTGCTGTTGTAACGCTTGCCGAAAAAGTCGGGCATCGTCTTGGCATCGAGGTACTTGGTCATGATCCTTGTCCTGCGGCCGAGGATCACCCAGGCCATCAGGGAACCGATGGCGGCATTGCCCAGACCGATCCAGGTGGAGGCCATACCGTATTTGTAGCCGAACTGGCCGGCGTAACCGACAAATACCACGGCCGAGAAATATGAGGTGCCGTATGCGAACGCGGTCAGCCAGGGGCCTACCTTGCGGCCGCCGAGCACGAAATCATTGACATTCGTGGAATGTCTCCGCGAATACAATCCCACCGCGATCATAATCGCAAAAAAGAGAACCAAGAGCGCTATTTTTACAAACATTGTCTTCCCTCCTGAGAATAAGATTACTTTATCACTTTAAAACGCACACGCGTTAAAGTCAAGAAGTATTTGCAAAAAGCAAAAAAGACGACCCTGCATGACACAGGGTCGCCTCCGATCCGTATGGGAAAGTTCCGGACGCCGGTTGCTTTAACGCATGTGAAGCTCTGTGCCGTCCGCATCCGCCTTCGCCTTCATCTCTTTTTTGTTCTCGTACATCTCCATGTCCGCGACGCGCAGCAGTTCATCGATGTTGATGTCCTTGCCCTCATCCTCATAGGACAGGCCGAAGGCACAGCTCCTTCCGGCTTCCTCGAGCTTTTTGCGGGCGCGCTCGATGGCCGCCTCCGCTTCCGAACGCTGCTTGCAGTAACAGATCGCGACAAATTCATCGCCGCCGACACGGTAGACGGGGAACTTGTTCCCGAGTCCGCTCCGAAGCGCATCCGCCACCTGCACGATCGCCGCATCCCCCGCGGCATGTCCCTTCGTATCGTTGATCCACTTGAGCTCATTCATGTCGATGGAAATGATGCCCTTGATGTCCACCAGCTTTCGCTCCGAATCCGCATAGAAGGAAGCGCGGTTCAGAAGCGAGGTCAGCGGATCACGCGCGGAGATCTGCACGTGGATGAACATGTAATACATCAAAAAGCCTGCTGCCATCACCATGTTCAGCAGATATTTTCCCGTGCCGAAGGTCTCGAAGAAAAGCGCGGCCACGCCGGCCAGCGCCAGGAAGAGCATGATGATACCTTCCTGGAAAAAGCGGTTCCGGAACAGGCTCACCGTGCGCTCGATCATGCCGATCAGGTAAAACAGTCCGATCAGGTGCGGGATGTAGCCCAGCGGTCCCCGCATGAATTCACCGTTTGTATCATACCAGAGGACCAGCGGTGTGAAGAAGGCCAGTCCGCAGACCAGAAAATCGACCGCCATCGGAATGGAGATCAGGATCCGCATCCGCTTGTTGCGGGCAAAATATACGGCAATCGCGCAGAGCGGGATCGTCCGGAGAAGATACCCCGCCACGGAGAGAAAGATGTGATAGCTGCCGTATAGCTTCGCATCCGTAGCCGCGCGCTCTCCGCTCTCCACGATCGTCAGGAGAAAAACGATCGCCGAGATGACCAGGAGCATCCGCTTCATCTGCGGGGCGGCGCCCCGGTTGAAAAGCAGGATGATCACGAGACCGATGATGCAGATCAGGATGCCGAAATTGTTGATCAGATAGTCATAAAATGTCATAGTCTTACCATCCTCCGTAAAAGAGGGGCTCTTCGCCGCTGTCCAATCAGTTCCGTAAATATTCTACCACATCCGGGAGCGAAGGGAGTACCGCTTCGGCCAGTGATCTCATTTCTTCATCCGCGGGCCGCAGATCCGGCACCATGATCGGGCGCAGATGCCCCGCGTGCGCCGCGCGGATGCCGTTGTAGGAATCCTCGATCGCGTAGGCATCCTCCGGCCGGACCCCAATGACCTCACAGGCCCTGAGGAAGATATCCGGCGCAGGCTTGCTGCGCTCCACCATATCTCCGCAGACAAGCTCGGCAAAATACTCCAGCACGCCCGCTTCCCGCAGCTGCATGGTGACCGTCTCCCGCTTCGTCGAGGAGGCCAGGGCCAGCGTTTTCCCCTGCCCCTTCAGGTAGTCCAGGATCTCAAACACACCGCGCTTCATGGGGAGCTTCCCATGGTCATAGCGGCCGTGAAAAAGGACGGACGCTTCCTTCGCGAAGCGCTCGTAGGGGAAATCCGCTCCGTAGGCGTCCAGCATGATCTGCCTTGTTTTGGCGACATTGGTTCCGGTGCATGCGAGATAATGCGGGCGCAGATCCTCCAGCCCGTACTTCTCCGCCAGTTCCAGCCAGCATTCCATCATGCACCGCTCGGAGTCGAAGATCACTCCGTCCATATCAAAAACCACTGCCGCATACTCTTTCATGAAAAACCTCTTGCATCCGCCCGTTCCGGCCTGCGAAGGAGGCGCTACAGCGCCTTGATCCGCTCGATGGCACGGACGGTATTCTCATAGGTGCCGAACGCGGTCAGACGGAAATACGTCTCGCCGCTCGGTCCGAAGCCGGAGCCGGGCGTGCCGACGATATGGGCCCGGTCCAGAAGATAATCGAAAAACTCCCAGCTCGTCATACCGTTCGGAGCCTTCAGCCAGATGTAGGGCGCATTGACGCCGCCGGATACGGTGTAGCCCGCATCACGGAGCCCCTCCCGGATCGTGCGGGCATTTTTCATGTAATAGGCCACCTGCTCCCGAAGCTGGCTGCGACCTGCCTCGGAATAGACGGCCTCTCCCGCCCGCTGGATGATGTAGGGAGCACCGTTGTATTTGGTTCCGTGGCGCCTTGCCCAAAGCGGATGCAGGGCGACTCCGTCCGCCTTCAGATCCTTCGGGATCACGGTAAAACCGAGGCGCACGCCGGTAAAGCCCGCATTTTTCGAGAAGGAACGGAACTCGATCGCACAGGTCCGTGCGCCCTCGCACTCGTAGATGCTGTGCGGGATCCCCTCCTCGGAGATATAGGCCTCGTAGGCCGCGTCATAGAGAATGACCGCACCCACGCGGTTCGCATAGTCCACCCACTCCTGCAGCGCCTCCTTCGTGATGGCCGCGCCGGTCGGATTGTTGGGGAAGCACAGGTAGATCAGGTCCGGCTGCTGCTGCGGAAGCTGCGGCGCAAAGCCGTTCTCCGCGGTGCAGGGCATGTAGATCACATCGCTCCAGGTCTGAGCCTCGGGATCGTAGGTGCCGGTCCGTCCGGCCATGACATTGGAGTCCACATAGACCGGGTAGACAGGATCGCAGACGGCGATCCGGCAATCCGCATCGAAGATCTCCTGGATGTTGGAGCAGTCGCTCTTGGCTCCGTCGGAGACGAAGATCTCATCCGCCGCGATCTCACATCCCCGGGCGGCATAATCCTCGCGTGCGATGGTCTCGCGCAGGAATTCGTACCCCAGATCGGGCGCATAGCCGCGGAAGGTCTCCGCATGTCCCATCTCATCGACGGCCCCCTGCAGGGCCTGAACGATGGCGGGCGCCAGAGGCTGCGTCACATCCCCGATCCCCAGACGGATGATATCCGCCTCCGGGTGCGCAGCGCTGTACTCCCGCACCTTTCGTCCAATCGTGGAAAAAAGGTAGCTTCCCGGGAGCTTCAGGTAGTTCTGATTCACTTTTAACATGGTGGTTTCTCCTATATCTGTCCCTCAAATACGGTGACAGCCGGGCCCGTCATGAAGACAGTATTCTTCGCACGGTCCCAGGTAATCTCCAGCTCACCACCCCGAAGCCGGACTGCCACGGTCTCATCGGTCAGTCCGTTTAATATTGCTGCAACGACCACCGCACATGCGCCGGTCCCGCAGGCCCAGGTCTCCCCGGAGCCGCGCTCCCACACGCGCATTTCCACATGCTGACGGTCGGTAACAGTCACAAATTCCGTATTCACCTGTTCCGGGAATACTTCATGGTGCTCAAACTGCGGTCCGATCTGCTCCAGATCCAGATCCTCAAGGGCAGGATCGTCGTCTCCAAGGAAGATCACGGCATGCGGATTTCCCATGGAAACGCAGGTCATGGCATAGGTCTTGCCCGCCGCGATGATCGGCGCGGACAGCACCATTTCCCCCTTCGCCCGCACCGGGATCAGATCCGGGCGCAGGATCGGCTCTCCCATGTCCACGCGCACGCTTACCACCTGCTCGCCGTTCGGGAAGCCTTCCTTCGGCTCCGTCGAAAGCTGCAGCTTTTTCACGCTGCCCGCACTGATGATCCCGAGGTACTTATGGGAAGTCAGACCCTTGTCATAGACATATTTTGCCACGCAGCGGATGCCGTTGCCGCACATCTTGCCACGGCTTCCGTCCGCATTGTACATCTCCATCTCGAAATCGGCCTGATCCGAAGGATTGATAAAGATGACCCCGTCTCCTCCGATGCCGAAATGGCGGTCGGAAAGGCGACGCACCAGCTCCGGCTTGTCCGCATCCGGAATCCGCTCCGCCGCTCCGTCGATATAGATATAATCGTTGCCGCAGCCTTCCATCTTGGTAAATTTCATAAAAGTTCCCCCCGTCTTATCCTGCATCAGCGTCCGGTCAAAAGCGTCAGTACCATCTCCGCCGTCTCCTTCATGCTGCTGCCGTTTTCCATACTGGTTCTCTGCAGGTAGCGGTGCGCTTCCTCCTCGGTCATGTGATTGCGGCTGATCAGCAGATCCTTGGCATTTTCAATGATCCGCTTCTCATCCTCGCTCCGCTCCCTGGGCTGTTCTCTCTTTTTTCTCCTCTGCCGGACCCGGTTCTCCAGAATCATGCGGACCGAGGCGATCAGATCATCACTCTTCAACGGCATGGACAGGCAGACAAGGTTGTTGCCGTAGCACTCCTGGATCTGGCGTTGCGATGCCATGAGCAGCATCTCAAAGCCCGGCGGCAGCATGGCCAAAAGATCCGAATAGACCATGTCGATCAGCTTGTAGCTGCAGATCAGCAGCCCGCCGTCGAGATCGTCCATCAGTGCAGCCGCCTGCATTCCGGTGGTGCATATGGCCGTCACACGCAATCCGTTTCGCAGAAGAAGTGTGCGGATGCTGCGGGCATCCGACTCCTTTGGCAGGGCAATAATTATACTGTCCAGATGCCCACCTCCTTTCGGCCGGATGCGACCTTAATAACGGTTCAGATATTCCTTCAGTTCCCAGTCGCTGACCTGAATGCGGTATTCGTCCCATTCGCCGCGCTTGATGCTGATATAGCGGCTCATGATCGTATCGCCGAAGACGCCGCGATAGAATTTGTCCTTCTCGAGCGCTTCGACCGCTTCGATCAGCGTCTCGGGAAGCTTCTCGATGCCCAGCAGCATCCGCTCATCCGGCGTCATCTCCTGGATCGGATCATCGATGGGATGCGGTGCTTCGATCTGGCTCTCGATCCCGTCGAGGCCGGCGGCGATGATCGCTGCCAGCATCAGGTAAGGATTGGCTGCCCCGTCGGGATTGCGCAGCTCAATGCGGTTCTCGCCCGGCTTTGCCTTGGCGGATACGCGGATCATCTGGTTGCGGTTGACCGCGCTCCATGCCACATACACCGGTGCCTCATAGCCGTCCACCAGGCGCTTGTAGGAATTGACCAGCGGGTTGGTGAAAGCGGAAGCGCTGCGCAGATGCTGGGTCAGACCTCCGATGAAATAGTATGCCTCGCGGGACAGATGGTTGACGTCCGTCTCGCTGTAGAAGAGATCCTTTCCATCCTTTTCCACATAGAGGTGAAGGTGCAGGCCGGATCCGTTGACACCGAATTTCGGCTTCGGCATAAAGGTTCCGTGCAGGCCGTGGCGTTTGGCGATGGTGCGGACCGCCAGCTTGGCCGTCTGAAGATTGTCCGCCGTCTCAAGCGCTCCGGTGCGGCTCAAGTCGATCTCATGCTGTGCGGGGGCCGCCTCGTGATGGGAAGCGTTGATATTGATGCCCATGTCCTCAAGGCTCATGACAATGTCACGGCGCGCATTTTCCCCGCAGTCCAGAGGGCCCACATCGAAAAATCCTGCCTGATCGTAGGTCATCGTGGTGGGCGCCGCCTGCTCATCGGTCTCGAACAGGAAAAATTCCAGATCGGGGCTGACATAGAATTCGTAGCCCATCTTCCGTGCGCGCTCCAGCACATTTTTCAGAACCCTTCTGGGATTGCCGTCCGAGGGCGTGCCATCCTCCAGATAGGTATCGCACAGAAGTCTTGCCACCTTGCCCTGCTGCGGTCTCCAGGGAAAGATCTCAAAGGTGCCGAAATCCGGCTCCAGGAAGCGCTCCACACCCTCCGGGTTCGGGAAACGATCCACAATGGAGGCATCAAATTTCGCGCCGTCCGACAGAACCTCCTGGAGCTGTCTGGAGGTGATCGCAATATTCTTGAGATTCCCCCGGTAATCGGTGAACTGAAGGCGGATGAACTCCACATCCTCCTCCTGGATCAGGCGCAGCACATCTTCTTTCGTATACGAATGCATCCTTCTACCTCGCTTTCTCCTCTAGTGTCTGCTTTCCTTCAGCAGATGCTGAAGTTCCGGAATCGTAAATATATATTGACTGCCGCAGAACTGACAGCCGATCTCCACTTCCCTGCCCTCGGCGATGAGTCCGCCGAGCTCCTTCTCCCCGAGGCTGACCAGCACGCGCTCCAGACGGGGCCTGCTGCAGTCACAGTGATAGACGGTCTCCCGACTGCCCGTGATCTCCACCTCCATGCCCTCCAGCACCCGGCGGAGCATGAACTCGGGATCTTCCTGCTCCTCGAGCATCTCCGTGACGGAAGGGATCTTCTGCAGGTTCTGCTCCAGCAGCTCGATCGTCTCATCGGAAGCAAAGGGCATGAGCTGCAGGATAAACCCGCCGGCCCTGCGCACCGTGTTGTCCTTGTTCATGAGGACGCCGAGGCCGACACTGCTCGGCGTCTGCTCGGAGGCCGCAAAATAATACGTCAGATCCTCCGCGATCTCCCCGGTCTGAAGCGGCACGCTTCCGCTGTAAGGCTCCTTGAGTCCGAGATCCCGGATCACGGTCAGGCTCCCCGCGCCGATGGCACCGGAGACATCCAGCTTGCCGTTTGGCTTCGCCGGTACGATGACCTGGTACTGGTCCGCGCAGGCCTTCACCCGCGCAGCGGAATCTGCCGTCACGGTCAGGGTCCCCGCCGGTCCGTCCCCCGCGATCTGCAAGGTCAGTCGATCCCGCTCCCCCTTCATCATGCTGCCCATCATGCACGCCGCGGAGAGCATGCGCCCCATGGCCGCCGTGATGACGGGGCTGGAATTGTGAATCTGCCGGCACCGCTCGACCATCTCGCGCGTCGTGCAGGCAAAAGCGCGGACCTGGGCTCCTGCCGCCACCGCGCTGATGATTTTATCCTGTGTCATAAAATATGATTCTCCCGTAAGACTATTTTGCGCACCGCGCCACCATGTACAGCCGCTCGGTCTCCGGCCCCGGCGCATCCTCCGAATCCGCGTCGATGCAGCGGAGCAGTTCAAACCCGGTCCGTTTCAGAAGGTCCCGAAGATAATCCTCCTCATACCCCTTCTGGTAATGCGTCTCCTGAAAGCGGCGGAAAGAATCGCCCTCCTCCTGCACGAAGACGGTGACATCGTATTCATTGATCCCGTTCGCAGCATCGTAGGAATTCTCCCAGATGAAGCTGCAGTCCTCCCGGTTCTCGGCGATCGTCGCATCCCCGATCACCTCCCGGTACTTGTAATCCGTGTTGACATCGAAGAGGAAGAGTCCGCCCGGGTGCAGAAATCTGTGCACCAGGGTAAAGGTCTGCTCCAGGTCCTCTTTTTCCAGAAGGTAATTCAGCGAGTCGCAGACGCTGATCACGGTCCCGACGGTGCAGTACAGATCCAGCTCCCGCATATCCTGCTGCAGATAGAGGATCTCCGACCCGGTCCGCTCCTTTTTTTCCATGGCCTTCATGAGCATCTCACCGGAAAAATCGGCGCCGATCATGTCATAGCCGCGCTCGTAGAGCATCTCCGTCAGTGTCCCCGTACCGCAGGCCAGATCCAGAACCAGATTTTTCTCGGATTCGATCGGATCCTCCGCACCTCGGTCCGGCCGGGAGATCCCATAGGTTTCCATATCCTTCACGAGACGATTGCACCACTCCGTGTAGGGGGTATCGTCCATGAGTTCATCATATACATCCGCAAAATCCGTATAAGCTTCCATTTTGTCAGACCTCTGAGGTGTTCTAAGTCTTTATGCTCCGGTGATCCCAAACCATGCGCCGAGTCCGAGCGCACACGGCACGCCGATGATGAGTCCGGCCAGGGCAACGCCGCCGATCACGGCCAGAACGCTGTCCTTGAACTTCATATCCAGAAGGCTCGCCGCCAGAGTGCCCGTCCATGCACCGGTTCCGGGAAGCGGGATCCCGACAAAGAGGAGCAGCGCCACGAAAAGTCCGCGCCCCGCCTTCTCCTGCAGCTTCTCGCCGCCCTTGTGTCCCTTGTTCAGACAGAAGGTGAAAAACTTCCCGATCACAGGCTTGTCCGCGCCCCATTCAAGCACCTTGCGCGCGAAGAAAAAGATGAAGGGCACCGGGAGCATGTTGCCGATGGCGATGAGGATAAAGCCGAGCAGCAGATTGATCTCCGGGTGGATTGCCTTGTCGAGATACATGTAAGGGATGGCGCCCCGAAGCTCGATCAGGGGAACCATGGAAATCAGAAAATACTTCAGGTAAAACTTCAGCATAGAGCAAAAATCCTTTCCGTAGCTTGTAATCGTGCGGGTCCTCTCATCAGAGGATCCCCGGCATCTCCTTCAGCGTCCCGATCAGGCGGTCCATCTGCTCGTCCGTCCCGATCGTGATGCGCAGGCAGTTGTCGATCCGCGGCCTGTTCCAGTGGCGGACATAGATGCCGCGCTCCTTCAGATACCGGAAGATCTCCTCCGCGGGAACGCTGCGGTGCGTGGCAAAGACAAAATTCGCCTTCGAATCCGGGAAGGTAAAACCGATCCCGGAAAGGGCCTGCTTCGTGCGCTCTCTGGTCGCGATGATCCGGCCGGTCGTCTCCTTAAAATACGCATCGTCCCGTACCGCCTCCACGCCCAAAAGCTGCGAGGGAAGGTTCATGGTGTAGGAATTGAAGGAGAATTTCACATCGTTCAGATAACGGATCATCTTCTCGCTTCCGATGCAAAAACCGATCCGGAGCCCCGCCATGGAGCGGGACTTGGAGAAGGTCTGCACGACGAGCAGATTATCATATTTTTCCAGAAGGGGCAATGCGCTCTCTCCGCCGAAGTCGATGTAGGCTTCGTCCACGATCACAACTTCCTCCGGGTGCATCTTCAGGATCCGCTCCACGGCAGAAAGCGGCTCGTAGAGACCGGTCGGTGCGTTCGGATTCGGGAAGATCACACCGCCGCAGGGGCGATCAAAGCCCTCCACATCCAGGCTCCAGTCGCTTTTCAGCGGCACCGTCTCGTACGGGATCCGGTAGAGATCGGCCCACACATCATAGAAGGAATAGGTGACATCCGGGAACAGGATCGGACGCTCCCCGTTGAAGAAGGTGAGAAAGCACATGCAGATCACATCATCGCTCCCCACACCGACAAAGACGCGGGAGGGGGAGACATGATAATACGCTGCCAGCGCTTCCGTCAGCCCCGTCGTATTCTGGTCCGGATACAGACGCAGATCGTCCGTATTCATCTGCTCCGCGAGCCGCCGCACTCCGGGCGCGGGCGGGTAGGGGCATTCGTTGGTATTTAATTTGATGATGTCCTTCCGCTTCGGCTGCTCGCCGGCCACGTAAGGGACCACCTTCCGCACATTTTCTTCCCAGCTCATAATCTCTCCTCATTCGAACCATTCCTAGTCCATCGGCGTGATCTTCCGCCTGCGGATATCCTCGACAAAAGGCACCGCGTCCTCCGGGCGACCGAGCGCCGCGTAGCACCGCTGCATTCCCTGCGCCGCATCCTCGCCGGCCGCCGCCAGGCTCAGGATCGGCACTGTCTCAAAGGCCGCATTGTAATACCACATCGCAGCCTCCTCATAGTCCTTTTTTTCTTCATAGAAGGCACCGAGCTCGGCGCATACCTCGGAGGAGGCATCCAGTCCCATCTGCCGCGTGACATATTTGAAGAATTCCAGATCATCGCCCAGCACCCTGGCGGCCTTGAGCACGAGGATGCCGGCTTCCTGGATCTCCTGTTCGTCCCGGTCCGCACCCTCCGCGACCTGCTTGAAATACTCCATCGCGCCGGCCAGCTCCTCCTTCGTACCCACCAGGTAAAGCTCCCGGGCATACATGGAGAACAGGCGCTTGGACAGGCGTCTGCCCTCGCGGATCTGCTTTCCGAAGATGGCGATATCCCGCCCGCCATGCGGTTTTATGGGGCGATGGGAGATCACGATATCACTGTCGTAAATCATGGGAGACAGACGCACCTGCTCGTGCACCGGCTCCTCCCAGACAAAGGGACGCAGGCGCCGAAAGAGTTTCGGACGGAGCTCCTTGTCAAAATTGTAGACCGTTCCCTGCTCGAGCTGGTTGCCGTAATACATCTGCACCATATCGATCTCCGGGAGCAGGACTTCCTTCAGCTTGCGGAACTTGTCCCGGTTCTCTCCCTCGAGCACCTCATCCGCATCCGCCGAGTAGATATACTCCTGCGTACATTTGGAAAAGGCAAAATTGCGGGCAGCGGAGAAATCATCGATCCACTCGAAATCATAGAGCTTCGCGCCGTAGCGGGCCGCGATCTGTTTCGTGGCATCGACGGAGCCCGTGTCCACGATCACGATCTCCTCCACCAGATCCGCCACGGAATCCAGACATCTCGCCAGCACAGCCTCTTCATTTTTCACGATCATACACAGCGAAACGGTAATCATAAACCAGCCCTCCAAACGCTTATTTTACCAAAAAGACAAGCCCTCAACAAGGACTTGTCTTTCCGAATTCACCGAATAAAAAATAAATGCAAAAGGATCACACTCACCCAGAAGGAGCAGGCGATGTAGGGCAGAAAGGGAACCGGGAGAAAAAGTCTCCCCTGCCGGGTGATATTGTGATCCGCCAGCTGCACGGTCGTCAGGCTGATCAGGGCGAGGCTCATGTGCAGGATATACCCTTCGAGCCCGAAGCCGAGCCCGGTCAGAACCAGCCCGCAGAAGGAAAAGGCGTGACAGTCCGCCTTGCCGTAGGCGCGGCTCATGGGACCTTCCTGAACCAGCGCGTACAGGGCAAATTCGGGCATATGACGAAGGGCTTCCCGCCCGGTCAGTGCCAG
>JAEEGJ010021540.1_pt1 | contig 13850 bp, 10 predicted proteins | sample 8958761 | NCBI WGS metagenome assembly JAEEGJ01 (sample SAMN16246546, study PRJNA631951) | gut metagenome | biome: gut microbiome; feature: rumen; material: RS-attached | host: Bos | place: Iran: Karaj | collected 2018-10 | reverse complement strand
CTTATCCGAGGGCTGAATACACCTTCAAAGGTATTGGAACATCAACTATCGGCATCAAGTACATTGACTACAAGGGCAACAAACTTGACAAGACCATCGCCGTCACGGTCAAGAAGAGCTACTTCGAGTCTGGCGACTATGTTGCCGACAAGACCAACTCCTCTTCCAACAGCAGGTATATTCCTGTAGGTCAGACTATCGGAGTGGCCCTCTGCGGAGACAAGGGTGTTTACACCAAGGATCAACTCTCGGGCTTTACATGGACGTCCAACGATACATCCGTTGCTTCTGTTACCGGTTCAACCGAGTACGGCGGATATATGGGAACGATTACCGGAAAGAAGCCCGGCTATGCTACCATTACCGTAACTGACGGCACCGGCAACAAGAGGTACTACTATGTAGTCGTGTACAAGGACATCACATCCATCACGGCCAACTCAACCACGTTCAAGATCGGCAAGGGCAATGAGCATCTCATTACAGGCGGAAGCGGCAAGGACTTCACCTTCTCGCCTGCCGATGCAACCTACACGACCAATACCGATTTTGAATACAAGTCATCCAACACCTCCATCGCAACGGTGGACAAATATGGTTGGGTAAAGGGTGAAGCCAAGGGAACGGCGACCATCAGCGGAAAACCTCTGCACAGTTCGAGCATAACCGACTATAAGAACATGAGGACGTTCCAGGTGTATGATCATTCCCTCCAGATCATCCACAAGAATCCGGTTGGGGATAATTCAAATCCTGAATTCTACGCGGAATTTGACCACAAGCCTATACCTGAAGGAGCGACGTTGCAGATGGTTTATGGGGACAAGATCAATCTTGCATTTATGTACACTCAAGAATTCGTAAGTTCAAGCACCAGCAGGGTAACTTTGACCAACCAGAGCGATTTCACAACTGCCGAAACGTCCGGGATTGTAAATATTGAAGCAAAGGTAGGAACTACTATTTATCAGCAGGTTACCGCACTTAAGACCGGCACGACAAAGGTTGCCTTTGTGCTAATGGGTGACGACGGATTCTTTGCAAGAACCGTAAATATTAAGGTGATACCTAAGTTTACCTGGGCCAGCGGCGACTATGCCAGCTACTCCAATTGGTCGGGCAGCAGTTCAACCACTCCCGGGTACTGTGTAACCACTGGTACCACTATAGTTAGAGCTGTCAAATCCGGTGGCACTTACTATAGCAGTTCAGAAGCTGCTGCAATTAACTGGAAGAGCTCGAATGAAAGCATTGCTACAGTGAGCCCTGCGGTTGGCAATCAGACTACAGTAACACCCAAGAAGGCAGGCTTGGTAGAGATTATCGGTACCGACTCAAACGGTAACACAAGGAGTTTCTGGATTCAGTTCTACGTTCCTATATCGTCACTGACTCCGGGCACATTCATTGGTGGCTACTTTAGCGGTTCGGCTACAGTTAACCTTGCTTATGGTACCAATTATTCGGTATCGCCCTCTAATGCTACATATACCTCGATTGACAATTTTTACAATTTCAAATCTTCAGATACATCTGTGGCCACGGTATCTTCTTCAGGTGTAGTAACCGTTGATTGTGAATCATCCAAAGAAAGTGCATCTATTACGGCATCAACCACGAGTGCCGGTGTGACAAATGCTGTCATCTACAATGTTAAGGTATATCCGTGGAATATTAAATGTAATACTTACTTTGGTAGTCAATCTGTTTTGAAAGATGGCTCTACTTTCATCTCCAGCTCTACTATTACTATTGAAAATGGCAAAGAGGGAACTTTCCAAGTTCATACTATCAAAGATGATGCTATGATCGGAAGGGCTAACTACAATGTAACTGTCACCAGCGGTACTGATGTTATATCGATTTCTGAAGCTAACAATTGGGCTTCGTCAAATGGGAATTATTTCCGCATCCAAGGATTAAAAGCCGGCACAGCAAGATTTAGCCTTGAAGTAACAGGTACTTATAATAGAACTACTTATTACTTCAAGAGATCCGGTTATACTGTACAGGTTCAATAATTATTAGCATCCTCAATCAGGCCGGCGCGGGCAGCAGCTCACGCCGGCCTCTTTGTTTTTTATTTTCTTTTGTTTATTTTTACACAAATTTGATAATATGAAAAGATTATTCTCTCTCGCTGCAGCCCTTCTGGCGGCGTGTTTGATTTGCTCGTGCAGTGAATCGGACCAAGGTTCCGGCAAACCGTTTGAACAACTGCCTGCAGTGGACAGCGGCCAACTGTGGGCTTTTTTCAGCGCCATCCCGGCCTCTGACCTTACTGAAGAACTTAAGACTCCCGAGGCCCGTTCTGCCTACAAAGACCGCTTTGAAGAGATGCTTGACGGAGTGCTCGGCGACGGGGAGGGTCCCGAAACTATATGGTCCAAAAACGACAACAGCATCTACTGGTCAGACTATTTCAGCAAGCCATCCGACTACGACTGGACGGAAGAGGATAGCGACAAACCGCACCCTTATGTAAACTTTCACGCCTTCTCGGACGAGACTGGAGGAAAGCTTTTCGGCGTGCTTCAGAGCGGCTTCTTCGACGATGGTGAGGGACATAAAGACCCCGACCGCTACTACTGGTATGAGACAGGCAGCGGCAAAGTCTCTTCTGCGACCCTCAAGATGGACAAGCCTTATACGGCAGAGGACCTTACCGCTGACCCTCTGCTGCTGTATGGCAGCGAGAATCTTTACTATGCCATAAAGAACGGCAAATACTCGCCCTCATATTGCGACAGGGGCTTTCAGGTGTTCATCGATGATGTCGGCAACAGCGGGGTGATGTATCAGTGGAACGGCAACAAGTTCGTCCGTGACAATTCTACCGGAGCCATATGCCTGTACAATTACGGTTTCGGCAATATCATGCTGGGGGAGGCTGTGCCGTTCTCGGTCCCCGGGTACAAAACTGTTTTTGTCGAGACCGAAGGTCTTTCTACTAACGTATATTATCTGGTTAAAGAAGGGGAGAATGAGCCCACGCTCCTGATCCGTTCTGATGGAGACATGGACATTGTCGAGATTGAAGTGTGCTCTCCACGTTATGCCAATGTGTACGGTGTAAGGCCGGGAATGTCGGTGAGCGACTTCCTGAATGTGGTTAAAGAGTATAATTCCAACTTCGAAGAGGCTCCTTATGTGTCTTATGTCGAGACCGAAAAGGGCTATGTAGAGATTTTCTGCGGATTCGACGAAGATTTTGTGTATAAAGTAATGAACGAAGATTATCTGGGTGACGAGAAGTTCAAATCCGATGCTAAGATTGCCCGGGTTGCCGTAGTGAATGCTGTAGGCTGATGGGTAAAGTCTTAAAATGGTGGACCGGCACTTCTTTGGTGCTGCGAATCCTTTGCGGCCTTGTTATTGGAGCTGTCTTGGGGCTTATAGTGCCGCAGTGGACGGGAATAGGGATACTTGGTCACATTTTTGTCAGCGCCCTTAAAGCAATTGCTCCGGTGCTGGTGGCTTTCCTGGTGGCCTCGTCCATAGCCAAGGCTCAAGGAGGGTTGGGGCCGCGTTTCCGTACGGTAATAGTGCTATACCTCACAGCTACTCTTGTAGCGGCGGCGGTTGCAGTGATAGGAAGTTTTCTTTTTCCTGTCACCCTGAGCCTTGGCGAGGTAGCGGAGGGCAGTGCTCCGGGCGCCCTGACCGACGTTTTTAAGAATCTCCTCAGCAAAATGGTAATGAACCCTTTGGAGGCCATTGCTACCGCCAATTATATAGGCATTCTTTTCTGGGCTTTTATTCTCGGGCTTGGCCTGAAATTGGCCGCCTCTGAGGGTACGATCAAAGTTATAAGCGAATTTGCCGACGTTATTACCCTGGCTGTTAAGTGGATAATCCAGTTTGCGCCTTTCGGTATCCTGGGCCTGGTGTTCTCTGCCGTGAGCGAAAGCGGCCTCGAGATCTTTACCACTTACGGCAAACTGCTTGCGCTGCTTGTAAGCTGTATGCTGGTAAGCGTGCTGCTGTTCAACCCTCTCATTTCGTTTATAGCTACAGGGCGCAATCCCTTTCCGCTGCTTTTCACCTGCTTGAAAGAGAGCGGATTGAATGCTTTTTTCACCCGCTCCTCTGCCGCAAATATCCCTATCAATATGGATTTGTGCCGCAGGCTTGGGCTTGAAGAGGACTTTTATTCGGTGAGCATCCCCTTGGGAGCCACCGTCAACATGAACGGAGCTGCCGTGACTATCACGGTCATGACGCTTGCCGTTGCCCATACTGTTGGGGTGGAGGTCAGTTTTGCCTCTGCTTTGCTGCTGAGCGTCATTGCCACGCTAGGCGCTTGTGGCGCTTCCGGCGTGGCCGGAGGCTCATTGCTGCTGATTCCTATGGCCTGCTCATTTTTCGGAATAAGCAACGATATTGCCATGCAGGCGGTTGCGATCGGTTTTATTATAGGCGTGGTGCAGGATTCGGTGGAGACCGCGGCCAACTCCAGCGGAGACGTGTTCTTCACGGCCACGGCCGAGTACCGTGCGCGTAGAAAACCTCTTGGTTTTTTCGGTAAAAAAGACTAAATTTGCGCCGCCAAAAGGTACTAACAACTAATTTTTTATCAATATTATGCGTATTATCCAAGTTACAGGCAGGGAAATACTCGATTCAAGAGGAAACCCTACAGTTGAAGTCGAAGTTATTCTCGAATCCGGTATCAAGGGCGTTGCTGCTGTTCCGTCAGGAGCATCTACCGGCGAAAACGAGGCTCTGGAGCTTCGCGACGGCGACAAAAAGCGTTATCTTGGCAAGGGCGTCCTGAAGGCCGTCGCCAATGTTAACGATGTTATTGCCCCCGCCATCATAGGTATGTCAGCACTCGAGCAGAGGTCCATCGACAAGACCATGATCGAGCTCGACGGCACTCCTACCAAGAGCAAACTCGGCGCCAACGCCATTCTGGGCGTAAGCCTTGCCGTGGCCCACGCCGCCGCCAATTATCTCGACATCCCCCTGTACCGTTATATCGGTGGTACCAATACTTATGTTCTCCCCGTTCCTATGATGAACATCATCAACGGCGGTGCACATTCCGACGCTCCTATCGCATTCCAGGAGTTTATGATCAGGCCCGTGGGTGCATGCTGCGAGGCTGAGGCAGTCCGTTGGGGAGCTGAGGTGTTCCACGCTCTCAAGAAGGTTCTCAAAGACCGTGGCTGCAGCACTGCAGTAGGTGACGAGGGTGGATTCGCTCCCGCTCTCAAGGGCATCGACGACGCACTTGACTGCATCATCGAGGCTATCAAGGCCGCCGGTCTGGAGCCCGGCAAAGACATTACCATCGCTATGGACTGCGCCGCATCTGAGTTCTGCTTCAAGGAGGACGGCAAGTTCTACTACGACTACAAGCAGCTCAAGGACGGCAAGAAGAAAGATCCCCGCGGCCGTAAGCTCACCACCGACCAGCAGATCAATTACCTCAAGAAACTCATCGAGAAGTATCCTATCGACTCCATCGAGGACGGTCTGTCCGAGGAAGACTGGGAAGGCTGGGTCAAGCTCACCAAGGCTATCGGCGACCGCTGCCAGCTCGTGGGTGACGACCTGTTCGTGACCAACGTCAAGTATCTCCAGAAGGGTATCGAGATGGGCGCCGGCAACTCCATCCTCATCAAGGTCAACCAGATCGGCTCTCTTACCGAGACTCTTGACGCCATTGAGATGGCCCACCGTCACGGCTACACCACCGTTACCAGCCACCGCTCCGGCGAGACTGAAGACACTACCATCGCCGACATCGCAGTCGCTACCAACAGCGGCCAGATCAAGACCGGATCGCTGAGCCGTACCGACCGTATCTGCAAGTACAACCGCCTGATGAAGATTGAGCTTGAGCTCGGTGATACCTGCCAGTACGGCTACAAGAAGCTCCGCTAATTGATTATCAATCGATTACAAAACTTGACCTGGTAGCTTTTTACCAGGTCATTTTTTGTATCTTGCTGTGAATGAGCATCTTTATAGATCTGCAACGTATTTCAAGGCCGGAGAATTGAACATGCCTTGGGGATTTGTGCCCGGGACGCCTTGCGGGACGCTCTGGCCGAGCTCCCCGAACAGCCAGGTCCAGTACTCTGGTATCTCGCCTTCGTTATTTTTGAAGTTCATGGGCACGGAGTCGAAGATGTGGCTCCCGTCGCGTTTGAGGTAGCAGTCGTAGACCAGCTCAGTGCAGTAGTGCCGTCCGTTGGCGGGAAGGAAGTACAGGTCGTATTCTTCGCCGAGGAGAGCCTTGCACTGCCCGACCCATCGTGCAGCGTCGCCGTTATCCTTCAGGCGCATCACCTTGAATGTTGCGCGCCCGCCGTCGTTCAGGGTGAAGTCTTTGAATAGCGTGTCCAGGGGATGTCTGTCAACTCCGTGAGCGATGGTGGCGTCGATTACCCATATTGCGCCGAGGCTGTCGACTTCGAGCACTGCGGTGTGGATATAATTGATTTCGTCGCTGCCGCCGGTGGCGTCGGCAATGGCCTGCGCCATGTTATCGGCTTGATAATCCATGGGGATGCCTACGAACAGCAGGTCGCCGGTGCGGATTTGCTGTTTGACTTCATTGTTGCGGCAAGATATGGCCATAGCCGCAAGCATGGCAGCCGCTGCGATAATCTTTTTCATAATAAATCAACTGTGTACACCTCTGCTTTGCCGTTGGCGGAGAAACTGACGCAGAGCCGCCCGCGCCAGAAGAATACGGCTTCGGGCTCGTAGGGAAGGCCGTAGTCGTTGAACAGCACTTCGCGCTCCAGGGTGCCGCTTTCTATATCTATTATGCGTAGCCAGGCTTCGCGCTTTACGCCTACAACCTGATAGAATTTGCCTTTGCGAATGCAGTAGGCCTGATCGGTAACGTTTTTCCGGGGTATCTCGAAACGGCGAATCGGCACCCCCGTCATTCCCGGCTCCCTTCCCGGTTTGACCGGAAATCCCTCCGGATTGTCAAACAACAGAAATACCGTCTTTGCCTTGTCCGCGGAATAACCCTCTATCCATATGTGGCGCCCGTCCTCGTCGGGAACAGCATGCGGGTACAATATTCCCAGGCTGTCAGGGGAGGGCATGTCGATAGTCCGGACGTTCTCGAAGCTGTAGCTGCCGCCGCGCCGCCGCACACGGTACACATGTATCTTATAGTACTCGTTAGGCGCATAGTTTTCCGATGCGATCAGCAGCGGGAAGGGGGCGAAGATGCTCTTTTTGCGCCTCGTGAATGTTATGCTTGAATTGTGGAAGTTGGGGTTGAACCCCAGATAGGTGAATGCCAAGGTCTTGCCGCTTCGCAAATCGGCAACGCTCACTCCGTGGAAATCTCCCTCGGGATGCTGGTTCTGAGAGTGGAACTGGAAAAATAGATTGCCGTAGCAGTCGCCGTCGTTGGGGTACTGCCGCTCTATCGTGCAGATATGCTCGGTTTTAATCTCCTGCGCCGGTGCTGAAACCGCCATCTGCACCGTCGCAATGAGCGTGACTATCAGGTGTACCTTGACATTCATGATCCATGTTGATTATCAGCGACTTCCCAATCTTGACCTGGTGAAAAGCGACCAGGTCAAGATCAGTAACTACTTGAAATACAGCGAGGAGAAGTCCCAGATGAGTTCGGGGACATCGAGGTCGGCGGAGCCGTTCTTGTGGAGGCCGTCAATGATTTCGTAAAGGCGGACTTCGGCGCCGTTTGTTCCGTCAAGGTAGCGGTGGCGCACAACGGTATGGCTGCCGGGTTTGTAGAGGGGGAGAGTGTCGCAGACCTCGTGGGTGCAGCAGTCGGTGCTGATCATCCGTCCCACGGCGTGAGGCACGGCAATGTATTCGCCCCAGCCGTCGTGGTTGTCGGGGTCGCCCTCCCAGTGGGAAGTCTTGTCGGCCGTCCCGTGAATCTCGATAAACGGTACCGGGCCGCGCGGTTTTATGTCGCGGTATATCCATTCCATAGTCAGTCCTGCCAGCGACACTATGGCTGCAAAGCGTTCAGGATGCGTGTAGGCCAGTAAATAGCACATTTCGCCGCCGTTGGACATTCCGCTGAAGACGGTGTTAGCCTTGTTCAACTTATACTCCCTCTGGAGTTTGCGCTGAAGGGCCAGGATGAATGCCACGTCGTCCTGCTTCCATCCTTGCTGCGAGGGATAGCCCACATTCCATCCTGTCCTGCCTTTGCCCGGGTCTTTGAGGCCCTGGGGGTAGCAGAGCACATAGCCATGCTTGCGGGCGCTTTGGATCATGGCAGGGAAGTAGCCCTCGGCTTTGCCGCCGTAGCCGTGGCACACGAAGACCAAGGGCCTCTGTGCACAGAGTGTATCGGGAACATAGAGCCAGTATTCGCGTTCAACTCCATGGTGACGCATGGTATGGCGGGTAGTAGTCTGGGCGTTAAGTCCGCCGGAGAGGAGCAGCACTGCAGTTAAAAGCAATAATACTCGTTTCATTGTCATATCTTTTTAAATCGGTCATGTTGTTCCGGCGGGAGGCCTGAGGCTCCGGGACCCATAAAACATGGGGAAAAGGGCCCCGGGCCTCAGGCCTCCCGCCGGATTCTTATGTGCTACGTTTACTTACTATCTGCCAAAGGACAACTCCTATGCTAACGCTGACGTTCAGCGAGTGCTTGGAGCCGAACTGCGGAATGACCAGGGCTCCGTCGGAAGCATCCACGACGCTCTGCTGTACTCCGTCCACCTCGTTGCCGAAAACAAGGGCGTAACGTTCTCCCGGAACGGGATTGAAAGCCTCCAGAGAAGTAGCTTTCTCGGTTTGCTCCACACTCAATACGGTGTATCCTTGAGCTTTTAACTCTTCAACTAAGGAGATAGTGTCCTGCCGGTGCTCCCAGGGCACGCTGTCTTCGGCGCCCAGGGCCGATTTATGAATCTCTGCGCTCGGGGGAGTGGCGCATATGCCGCACAGCCAGACTTTGTCGACCTTGAACGCGTCGGCGCTGCGTAGAGCGCTGCCGACGTTATGCGCGCTGCGTATATTGTCCAGTATCAACACGATACCCGACTCGGGCAGAGTCCGGTACTCTTCCGGGCTTATCCGGCCTAGTTCTATATTCAAAAGTTTGCGGTCGCGCATTTGCACAAAGGTACAAAAATTCTTATATTTGAAAGCTAATAATATTATTATGAAACAGGATATCCAGTTGTTTGAATTAATCAAAAAAGAGTCCGAGCGTCAGCGCAGCGGACTGGAGTTGATTGCGTCCGAGAACTATGTTTCGGATGATGTGCTCAAGGCCATGGGGTCCATTTGCACCAACAAGTATGCAGAGGGTTACCCGGGCAAGCGCTACTATGGAGGATGTGAGGTGGTAGATCAGATAGAGCAGCTGGCTATCGACCGTCTGAAAGCTATCTACGGCGCCTGCTGGGCCAACGTGCAGCCGCACTCCGGCGCCCAGGCCAACATGGCTGTCACCATGGCTGTCCTCAAGCCCGGCGATACCATGATGGGCCTTGACCTCAGCCAGGGCGGACATCTCACCCACGGCTCTCCCGTCAATGCATCGGGCATTTTATATAAAGTGGTAGCTTACGGGCTTGATCCTCAAACCGGCAGGGTCGATTATGACAAAATGGAGCAGCTTGCCCTGGAGCACAAGCCTAAGCTCATTGTGGGAGGCGCCTCTGCCTATTCGCGCGAGTGGGATTACGAGCGCATGCGCGCCATTGCGGACAAAGTGGGCGCCATACTGTGGATAGACATGGCCCACACGGCTGGTCTTATCGCTGCCGGCCTGCTCAAGAATCCGCTGCCTTATGCCCATATCGTCACTTCCACTACGCACAAGACTCTTCGCGGACCTCGCGGCGGTATTATCCTCATGGGTCAGGACTTCGACGATCCGCAGGGCCGTACCACCCCCAAGGGCGTAGTCAAGAAGATGAGCCAGGTGCTCGACTCTTATGTATTCCCCGGCTGCCAGGGAGGCCCTCTGGAGCACGTGATAGCCGCCAAGGCGGTTGCTTTCTTCGAGGCTCAGCAGCCCGAGTATGTGGCCTACCAGAAGCAGGTCGTCTCCAATGCCAAGGCCATGTGCGACGAATTCCTTCGCCTTGGCTACAAGGTGGTCAGCGGCGGAACCGACAATCACCTTATGCTTATCGACCTCAGAAGCAAGTTCCCCGAGGTTACGGGCCGTATAGCCGAGCGTGAACTGGTGAAGGCCGATATCACCATCAACAAAAACATGGTGCCGTTCGACTCACGCAGTCCTTTCCAGACCAGCGGCGTACGCATCGGCACTCCAGCCATTACATCCAGGGGCTTCGTAGAGAAAGACATGGTGTACATAGTTGACCTTATCGACGCGGTGCTCTGCTCCTGCGAGAGGTGCGTGGACGCTCTTACAGCCAAGGAGGAACTCACCGAGGCGCAGCAGGAGTCTCTTGCCGCCCACGCCGCCGTCCTTTCCGATGTGCGCCGCAAGGTGAACCAAATGACCGCCGGCGTGCCTCTCAACAAGTATTAATGACATTTTGTCACTGGCATAGACATTGATTTTAACAATAGCGTCTCCGGGTTTCCGGGGGCGCTTTATTTTGGATATAATTAACACATTATTATGATTAAACCTTTAGCAGACAGAGTGGTCATCGAGCCTAAGGAGGCCGAGACCAAAACAGCGTCGGGAATCTATATCCCCGATACCGCAAAAGAAAAACCCCAGCAGGGAACGGTTGTAGCCGCTGGCCCGGGTAAGAAAGATGAGCCCATGGAGGTTAAAGTCGGCGACGTGGTGCTGTACGGAAAATATGCGGGCACCGAGGTTACCGTAGAGGATAAAAAATACCTTATCGTCAAACAGTCTGACATTTTAGCAATTCTGTAATTATGGCAAAAGAGATAAAATTCAATACTGATGTGCGCTCCAAAATGAAGAGCGGAGCCGACCAGCTGGCCGATGCAGTCAAGGTAACCCTTGGACCTAAAGGCCGTAATGTAGTGATAGATAAAAAGTTCGGAGCTCCCCAGGTGACCAAGGACGGCGTTACCGTGGCCAAGGAAGTGGAGCTTGAAGACCGCTTTGAGAACATGGGCGCCCAGATGGTCAAGGAAGTCGCTTCCAAGACCAACGAGCAGGCGGGCGACGGTACCACCACCGCCACCGTCCTGGCCCAGGCCATCATCAATGTGGGTCTTAAGAACGTTACCGCAGGTGCCAACCCCATGGATCTCAAGCGCGGTATCGACAAAGCCGTTGCGGCAGTGGTCGAGTCGCTCAAGAACCAGAGCAAGCAGGTCGGCAGCGACTACTCCAAGGTGGAGCAGGTCGGTACGGTCAGCGCCAACAACGATTCTTATATAGGTAAGCTCATTGCCGACGCTATGTCCAAGGTGGGCCGTGACGGAGTTATCACGGTCGAGGAGGCCAAGGGCACCGATACGGAAGTCAAGGTGGTTGAGGGTATGCAGTTCGACCGCGGCTACATCTCCCCGTACTTCATGACCAACGGTGACAAGATGGAGGCCGAACTGAGCAATCCTTCCATCCTCGTGACCGACAAGAAGATCAGCACGATGAAGGACCTTCTCCCCATCCTCGAGCCTATCGCACGTGAGGGCAGGGAACTGCTTATCGTGGCTGAAGATGTCGACGGCGAGGCTCTTACCACCCTTGTCGTGAACAAACTCCGCGGCACTCTTAAGATTGCTGCCGTCAAGGCCCCGGGTTTTGGCGACCGCCGCAAAGAGATGCTTCAGGATATCGCTACCCTTACCGGTGCGGTGGTGGTGAGCGAGGAGCGCGGCTTTACGCTCGAGAACACCACTCCCGATATGCTCGGTAAGGCCGAGAAGGTGACCATTACCAAGGAGAACACCACCATAGTCGGAGGCGCCGGCGACAAGCAGGCCATCAGCGACCGTGTGGACCAGATCCGCAAGCAGATCGAGGTGAGCACTTCCGAGTACGACAAAGAGAAACTCAAGGAGCGTCTTGGCAAACTGGACGGCGGCGTTGCCGTGCTCTATGTGGGCGCTACTACCGAGGTTGAGATGAAGGAAAAGAAAGACCGCGTGGAAGATGCTCTCAACGCTACCCGCGCAGCAGTCGAGGAAGGTTATCTGCCCGGTGGCGGTGTGGCATACATCCGTGCCGTCGAGGCTCTCGCAGGTCTTAAGGGCGACAACGAAGACGAGAACACAGGTATCCATATCGTGTCCCGCGCTATTGAGGAACCTCTCCGCCAGATTGCCGAGAACGCCGGTGTGGACGGCAGCGTGATTGTCCAGAAGATCAAGGAAGGCAAGGCCGACTTTGGCTACAACGCGCGCACGGGCGAGTATGTTAATTTGTTCGAGGCCGGTGTCATCGATCCTACCAAGGTGGCCCGTGTAGCCCTCGAAAATGCAGCCTCCGTGGCCGGAATGTTCCTTACCACCGAGTGCGGTATAGTGGACATCCCCGAGCCCGCTCCTGCAGCTCCCGCCATGCCTCAGGGAGGAATGATGTAATAATCAGCACTTTAGATAAAAAATGTGGTTTGAGCGCTGCTCAGACCACATTTTTTTTGCTGATTTTTTCGAAAATAATTTGCAAATCAAAAAATAAAGACTACCTTTGCATCCCCGTTCGAGAACGGCGGATTGCAAAAGTTCTTTAACACAACTTTTTTTCAAAAAAATCGCAAAAATATTTGCAGATTCAAAAATTGTGATTACCTTTGCAGTCCCGCTTGAAAGAAACGGGGGGCGCGTTCAGCCGAACAGGCTGTTTTTTTTAGCGCCTTTTTTGAAAGAGTTCATTGAAAAGACTGTTATAAGAAAGTACAAGCAAGTACCGAGAACAACGAGAGCGTTGATTCTTTTGAATCAAGGTGTCAGGTCAAGCTAAGAATTTTAGATATACAAAGAAGAGTTTGATCCTGGCTCAGGATGAACGCTAGCGGCAGGCTTAACACATGCAAGTCGAGGGGCAGCGGGAGTAGCAATACTTGCCGGCGACCGGCGGAAGGGTGCGTAACGCGTGAGCAACTTGCCCGTATCTGGGGGATAAGCGATGGAAACGTCGTCTAATACCGCGTAACAACTGAGGCCGCATGACCTTAGTTTGAAAGCTTCGGCGGATACGGATAGGCTCGCGAGACATTAGCTAGTTGGAGTGGTAACGGCACACCAAGGCGACGATGTCTAGGGGTTCTGAGAGGAAGGTCCCCCACATTGGAACTGAGACACGGTCCAAACTCCTACGGGAGGCAGCAGTGAGGAATATTGGTCAATGGCCGGAAGGCTGAACCAGCCATGCCGCGTGCAGGATTAAGGCCCTATGGGTCGTAAACTGCTTTTGTGGTGGAGCAATAAGGCGTACGCGTACGCCGATGAGAGTACATCACGAATAAGCATCGGCTAACTCCGTGCCAGCAGCCGCGGTAATACGGAGGATGCAAGCGTTATCCGGATTTATTGGGTTTAAAGGGTGCGTAGGCTGTTTGTCAAGTCAGGGGTGAAATACCTGAGCCTAACTCAGGAACTGCCTTTGATACTGGCAGGCTGGAATACGGATGCCGTGGGAGGAATGAGTAGTGTAGCGGTGAAATGCATAGATATTACTCAGAACACCGATTGCGAAGGCATCTCACGAATCCGTCATTGACGCTGAGGCACGAAAGCGTGGGGATCAAACAGGATTAGATACCCTGGTAGTCCACGCAGTAAACGATGATAACTAACCGTCGGCGATACACAGTCGGTGGCCAAGCGAAAGCGATAAGTTATCCACCTGGGGAGTACGTTCGCAAGAATGAAACTCAAAGGAATTGACGGGGGCCCGCACAAGCGGAGGAACATGTGGTTTAATTCGATGATACGCGAGGAACCTTACCCGGGCTCGAACGGCAAGT
>JAEEGJ010021537.1_pt1 | contig 13851 bp, 12 predicted proteins | sample 8958761 | NCBI WGS metagenome assembly JAEEGJ01 (sample SAMN16246546, study PRJNA631951) | gut metagenome | biome: gut microbiome; feature: rumen; material: RS-attached | host: Bos | place: Iran: Karaj | collected 2018-10 | reverse complement strand
GTATAATAAACCTTATAATCAGCGACTTAGATGGCTTAAATACCTTGTCAACACCAAAATATTTCATGTAGTTTTCTTTGTATCAATACTATGTAATAATTATTATGTAAAACCAACAGTGGCGGTTTTGTTTCGTAACCTGGCTTATTTTGCCAGTCTCCCCATCTTTTTACCGGTCTTTGCAAAAATTAAAGCTTCATCATATGAACAATCATGATCCCTGGCATATATAATCAGTGCCTTATCGAGATACGGATAATTTCTGGTATTTACAAAACCTCTATTTGCTTCTTGTTCTGCCCTATGATATAAAGCCTTCAGATTATCATCATCAATATCAAACAATCCCATTAGTTCCTCCTAAGTCAATTCTATCTCTCATATAGATAAAAAGATTATCCATCCTCTTCATCTCCTTCACAAAGAAAAAATTCTTTGCACTGTTTTTCAATTTTGATATTTATATAAAATATAATAGAATACTCAAATTTATTAACTATTTTCCTCCCAGTAATCATATGCATCTTCCCAACTGTCGAAGTCATCTTCCCATTCATCTGCAAAATCATCAGGATTATTATATCTTTCAGCTCCATAAATATCACCGGAATAGTAATTTGTTGTAGAACTATTTTTCGATGAATCGGATTTCTGTTTTTTATTGTCTGAATTCCTAAGACTTCTTGAGATTGCATTTATTTTTTCTTGCTGATATAAATCATAATGTCTGTGCTCATTGCAATACTTATCACCTTTTTTACAAGTATTATTGCACCCAAGAACATCACATTCTTTGATTGAGTTTAAATGCTCTATATAACCAACAAAGAATATAAGTCCAAATGCCAATATGATTAACCCCCAAACTCCCCATTCCGTATCTAACAGCCGAAACTTCGTTCCTGAATTCTTTTCAATTTTCATTTTTGCACCCCTTTCAACTAACAGGTGTACTACTGAGCAATAGCTTTCTGCAAAGATATATCTACAAGGAAGCTCTCCTTACTTGTTAAATGGAAACCATTACAATAATTACACCAATAGTAGTCAAGCTTTGTTCCTCTCTCCCTTTCAAACATTTTTCTATAAAGATTGACTGTATGTTCATCTCTGTACCGCCTTTTCCTACCACATTGTCTCCATGCACGATATGTCATAATTCTCAACCTCCATTTTATTTATATTATGTAGTTTTATTGTATTCGATTATTTAATCCCCCCTTTCTTTGCAAAAAAGAAACCTGTGGTAAATACGATGCCTGCGAATAATGCCTGACCTCCGTATTTTAATATTGTCAAAATAACATTTTTATGTTCCGTATCTTTTTTTTCCTTCCTTTCTGCTGCTTCTGCCATCCTATCAAAGTAGTACTTTTTTTGTTCAAAAGTAGTATCTTCCTTGTCAATTTCATTCTGCAGCGATTTAACGATATCATCCTCAGTTTTATAACAAGATGATATACTGTCGTTACATGATTTAATACCCTCAGTCAAAACACCGGCGTAAGCTTTTTCGTTCTCAACTACCCCACCGACAACCTTTGGTATTTCAGCGATCAGAGCTTTTGCCACTTCAGGATCAACTTTATCCAGAACAGATACAAGTTGCATAACATTTTCTTTAGAAATTCCTCTAAAGTTGCTTTTCTGCATTAAATCCAAAACCTTTTTCTCTTCTGAAGACAAATTATTCATCTTAATACCTCCATTAATCTAATAAAATTGTTATCTGTATTTCTCTTACTTATATATAGTGAGATAATAATTCTGACTTAACACTTTTCAAAAAAAAGACCTGACAAAAGTCCAATGTCATTTAGTTAATAAATATAGACTCTTTGGAATTTGTAGATGTCAACTAAGTGCATTAAGTTAAGACGAGAAACAACAAAAGACATCTTGGAATTGGTTATAATATCAGTCCAGATGTCTTTTTTTATGTTCTCAATGCATGCCAAACAGACAGGTATGGACCTGTCTATGCGACTCTATATAAGAAATAAACCGCTGATTTTACACGTATCTTGCGTTTATCTTGCCGTCCTTCCCTTATTGGCTGGCGGTAGGTATCAATATCAGCGTACATTTTAAGGGGTGGATCTTTACAGAATTTCCTATAATACCGCCTGAATATCTGGACGGCCATCTTAAAGTCTATCTTATAGGCATGTTTGGTACTTTCCTTCTTTACAGGCAAACTTCCCGCTGCTCGTGATACGGCATTGAACATTATTAGCCTAGCGTATAATTCCTGTTCTATATAGTTATCTTTCTTGGAATGAAAATTAATGGCACTTACAGCGTACTTCAATGATCTGAAAGATGTTTCTATACCCCAACGCATTCCATAAAGTTTCTTTATCTCCATTATAGGGAATTGAGTCCGGTCTAGGTTGGTGACCAATACTTCCCAAGCATCTTTGCCATCATCGTTAATGCGGAATTTCACTACTCTAAACTTTATCTCGCAGGTGTCTTCAAAGTCCCAATTAGTATAGACTGTTTTATCAGAGTATTTTTCCTTCCTGCCTTTCGAAACATTCATTTTTCTGTATCCATTTGCTATACAGAATTGATTAGACTTAGTGCAAACGGTTATAGATACTTCACGGTCTATCTCCGCATCAGGCAAGTCTCTAATATCTTTGATGGCGTTAACAAGAGGACTTCTTATAATATAGAACAGTCCGCTTCTGTTACCGTGTTCGATCATATTGAAGCTTAGGTATCCCCTGTCCATAATAACTATTGATTTTTGATATTTTATATTCTCGATTAATTCAATAGCTGCTCGGCGTTCATCTCGTTCGAACGTACAGTCGTAGTAGCAATTATTTATAATGTCATAAAGCATATTCGAATGCATCTGACAGGATCCTTTTGTTTCATCTCCATGCTTATTATATCCACTTGCTTCTAAATACCATTTGCTTTTAGGGTTATATGGGGTAGGGAAATTACATCCATCTATAGCAAAAACTCTGTATCCATTCAGCTTGGACGGATTTTTTAAGGTATTATTAAAGCGTCGCAATACTTCCCTAAATAGCAAAGGGCTTACTTTGGCTTTTCTCTGTACAAAGGCAGAAACCGTCATTCGTTCTTTTTTATCGGAGTAGTTGTTATATATTTCCTTGGGAAGAGAATTACCTTCCATTGAGATTGACAATCTAATAAACTCTTCGGCATCCAGTTTTCTGTTTCGGGTAAAATCTTTTTCGGGAGCATAGCAATAAGAACCGATTTCTTTTGAGATGTCGGCTATTACTTCGTTGAGTATTCTTTTAACATCGGGGCAAGAAGAATAATCCATGGCCACCTTCCTTTGCTCAAGGGTGGTGTACCGTTGGGAAATTTCAAAGAAAGGATACAAAATAGTAATTTGTAAAAAACACCGGTTTTTACCAGATCCGGTATTGCATATTATATACAGAGAAAATATTTCCCTGTTGACAAATAGTTCCTTACAAGATTATACTATGTTTGCATCCGGGGAAAATTTCCTCGGCACAATAATTTCATAAAGGACATAACAGTCGGTCGGCAAACTTATCTGTTATGTTCTTTTTGTTTACTTATAATAAATATGTATTTTGAAATGTGCTGAAAACAGTGATTTTCAGGTGCATTTTCAACTACTCTTTCTATATATGTATGTAAAATTATGTTAATTATTCGCAACAGTTACTACCGTAAAAAAGTAGTTTTTGTTATTTTTAATAAACAGTATTAATGAAATAGTGGAAAATGTTAACTGATAGCGATATAATAAAATATAAATATTGAAAATTTGTTATGTATAGTTACCGATGTTGCATATCGTAAACAGTATATCGGTAATACTATAAAGAAAATTGCAAAATAAGAAACGATGGTACCTATAGTTATTTACATATACCGCATATGATAGCGTATAAGTAACACTGATAAGAAAAATATAAAGCCTGTCGCCTACAGGCTTCATACATCATTTGACTTTTATGGTTCGCCCGAAAAGGTATCTTTACGTCGATAATCGTCAATCTGACGCAGAAATTGCTCTATTAAAATCTGCCCCTCTATAGTATATCGTTTTGAAACAGTATCTGAAAGTTGCGGTAGGAGTTTTGTGTCGTTTTCCCAGATAAAATCATCAATAGAACATTTAAAGATATGCATATATCCTGCAATAACTTTTACAGAAATAGCCATTTTACCTCTTTCAATCTTGGAAATTGTGACATGACTGACACCGATAAGTTCTGCAAGTTTCCGTTGCGATACCTTGTGCTTTTCACGCAGTTCACGAAGACGTTGGGGGAAATATGGCTCAACAAAATCCCAAAACAACAAGAAACCAGTATCATATTCTTTAGATGTTAAACGGTCATCCATAACAAAGCACCTTCTGTATCTTCTATACGAACATAACTTATGATACCATAAATTGCTTGAAAAATCAACCTTAACGCCGCTAAAATCGAAAATAATTCAGATAAAATTGTTCATAGTATTTACATGTGTTTATACTAATACCATAAGGCATATTATAGATATGGTCGCAAAGTAAAGTATATATGTAATTTCCCGATTGTATGTCAGTAACAAATGGTTAACACTTTAAGGAGAATAGTTTTGAAACAAAAACGAAAAACATTAAAAGAATGGTGTGAAGAAGATCTCGAACAAAGGGGGTATCTGCTTGATGAATGGGTTTACGAGAAAAACAATGATATAACACCGAGCGAACTATCATACGGAAGTGCGAAAAAAGTATGGTGGAGATGTAGCAAAGGGCATGAATATGACGCTACACCTAATCATCGCACAAGAGGCGGGAGTTGCCCTTATTGCGAAGGTAAAAAGGTGCTAACAGGATATAACGACTTAGCAACCTTATTCCCACATATAGCCGAAGAGTGGAATTATGAAAAGAACGCTACTCTCTCTCCAAAAGAAATTACTCCTGGATGCAATAAAAAAGTTTGGTGGAAATGCAATATCTGTGGCAACGAATGGGAAGCGACGGTAAGTCATAGAACTGCAAAGATAAAAGCTACTGGATGCCCAAAGTGTGGCACCAAAGAAAGAGCGCGACAACACATGCTGGCTCGAAAAGGTATTGATGATTTCGCTACAATCAATCCTCAGTTGGCCAAAGAATGGGATTATGAAAAGAACTATCCGGTACATCCTGACGAAATCAAAGCATCATCAAATCAGAAATATTACTGGCTATGTCCTAAAGGTCATTCTTATAAAGCCACAGCGGGACACCGCACATGCGGCCGTGGATGCCCTATATGCGCAGGTAAAATGATCTTTCCTGGTATCAATGACCTTGCTACTACTCATCCTATGCTTGCAGAGGACTGGGATTATGAGCTAAATGACAACTTAACTCCTATGAATATATCCCACGGCAGTGATAAGAAAGTTCACTGGAAATGCCACGATTGCGGAAATAGATGGACAGCTGCAATATCAAGTAGATCTATGGGAACAGGCTGCCCTAAATGTAGCAAGGAAGTCCAAACATCATTCCCTGAGCAAGCGATATATTACTATGTTAAGAAATACTTCCCCGACGCAGTGAACTCAGATATAGAAACTATTGGCTTGGAACTGGACATCTACATCCCTTCAGAGAAGATTGCAATAGAATATGATGGAGTAAGATGGCATACTGATGTCAAACGTCAAAAAGTTGAAGTACAAAAGAATGAGGCTTGTAACAAAGCAGGCATCCTTTTAATAAGGGTTCGTGAAGATGGGCTCGAAGAATACGAGAATTGTGCTGTATGTATCACGAGAAAAAATAAACATTCAATCAAAGAACTATCTACAGTGGTTGTACAGGTGCTCAATCATATAAGCAATTTCATTAGCCCTGATGTAGATGTTTTACGTGATTCTGGAGAAATCTATAGCCAGTATATTATCCGAGAGAAATCCCTCAGCCTGCAAGCATTATATCCTGAAATAGCTGCTGAATGGCATCCAGAGAAAAATGGAGTTCTAAAGCCCGATAAGATACGAGTGATGAGCAATAAAAAATTCTGGTGGAAGTGCAAGCTTGGTCATGAGTTTTTCATGAGTGCCAATGACCGTACAGGAGCAAAACATTCAGGTTGTCCTTATTGCTCTGGGCGTAAGGTCCTTAAAGGGTTCAATGATCTTGCTTCAGTTGCCCAGGATATAGCTGAAGAATGGGATTATGAAAAGAATGGAGCTCTCTTGCCTGACCAGGTTACAAGAAATAGCAATAAAAGCGTATGGTGGAAGTGCTCTGCGTGTGGCCGTGAATGGCATTCGCCTCCTAGTGCCCGTCGCAACACGAAATGTAAGAAATGCAACCAGGAGGCCGCAGCACTTGTTTGGGCTCATCCAAAGACAGGCGTTGATGATCTTGCCACTCTTGCTCCTAATATCGCCTCTGAATGGGATTATGAAGCAAATGGAGCTTTATTACCCACAGACATTACACTTAGGTCCAACAGGGTTATTCATTGGAAGTGTAATAAATGTGGAGGTAAATGGGAAGCAACTGCAAATACCCGTTATTCTGGATGTGGGTGTCCTTATTGTGCAGGAAAAAGAGTCAATCCTGGCGTAAATGACCTTACTACGATAGCTCCCGATAAAATAAGGCTGTGGGATTATGAAGCGAATGATCCGCTTAAACCAGAAGATGTTATAGCAAGTTCTCATAAAGTTGTTAGATGGAGATGCGAAAATGGTCATACATGGAAAAGGTCTGTACGAGACGAAGTAAAATCACAGGGCTGTCCGATTTGTTTAGGTAAACCGAAGATACGTAAAACCAGCCAAGGTCGCATTCGTATCAATCAGGATTTAGGTAGTCATAGTTTGTTATCAACCCATCCTGAATTATGTAAAGAATGGGACTGCGATAAGAACGGAGAAAATACTCCTAACTATTATTCTGCCGGCAGTGGTTATAAAGCCTGGTGGAAGTGCAGCAAAGGACATAGTTGGCAAGCTGTTATTAGCAGCAGAGCCTTAAGTAAAAGAGGCTGCCCGTACTGCTCAGGTAATTTAATCCTTGCTGGTTATAATGACTTTGCCACAAAGCATCCAGAATTGCTTAAAGAATGGGACTATTCAAAGAATACCGATGTTCAGCCTAATGAAATTGGTTCAGTGTCGAACGTAAAGGTATGGTGGAAATGTTCAGTATGCGGAAATGAATATAAATCTGCCGTTTCAGGTCGTTCAGCGGGAAGAGGTTGTTATGAATGTGGCCGTCGTCGAATGGGTAAAACAAAGAAGATCAGATGCGTAGAAACCGAAGCTATATATAATAGTGCTGCTGATGCAGGGAAAGCGTTAGGCGTATCTGGAGATGCCGTAAGTGCATGTGCAAGAGGAGAAAGCAAAACCTGTTGTGGTTATCATTGGGAATATGTTTGATATAACTACCCGGACACCGAGGAAACATCCTTGGTGTTTTTCTTTATACTAAAACCTCCTTCCAGGAATCGTCCACAAGGGTTAACATCTTCACCCTGCCTACCCTCTATCTACTAATCACTTGCTAAAACCCGAAGATGTTACAACCCGTTCTCACAAAATCGTAAGCTGGAAGTGTGAGAAGGGCCATACATGGAGACGGTCTGTAAAAGCAGAGATTAAATCACTTGGCTGTCCATTTTGTGTAGGTATGAGAACATAAAATATGTACATACGCTTATGTCTTTCTGCTGAGGGGAAAGGGTGGATGATATGATAACATTAAACGGAAATAAAAACAGTATAAAGGATTGAATATTTGAAAAAATGTGATATAATAAAAAAAAGGGGGCAATAGAATGTTAGACATAAATACAAACATTAAAAAAGCATATATGAAAAATTCAAGCAGGTTGCAGTCTGAAATAGAAAATATATCTATAAAATTACTACAACTGCCGAAAGGCAAGGTAACCACAAAAATACGTAATGGAAAAGAATATTTCTACCTTGCATATACCGAATGCGGAAAGAAAAAAACGATATATGTCAAGAAATGTGATATTGAAAAAATCCTTAACGAGATAAAGGAAAGGGATGTGCTCAGGCTCAAATTGAAGACTCTAAAGGCTGAATTAGCTGACTTCAATGGCGTAGCAACAAAAAAAAGATACACCCCAAGAACAAGAAAAGTTATAGAATTACTATGCTTGGAGGCTGAATCAAAAAGTCTTTCTTTAAGAAATGACATAGAACCTAAACTTCGAAAAAAAACATTCAGAGAATTGAAAGAGATAGAAAGGATACTCTATTTGGTAAAGAAAAGAGGTATGAGGCAGACGAACAAGTTCGACACAAAAGAAAACATAAAGATGTTCAGAAGCAGCATTCACCATGCAATAAAATCAAATCCTTTAAATTTCATGCAAAAAGCTTTATCAGAGGGAACGGTCCAATCCCTATATAAAGCAGGCGAATTCGCCAAAGCAATGTATATACTGTCCTGCATAGACACTATAGCTGTCGCTGCCGGCTTTCCTTATGCTACAGAATACGAGAAAATTAGGGAAATGCGACTTAACAATCCCGTTTATTTTGCAGAAAGAAGTAGCAGACATCTGTTGCCAGAGTTTCTGAAACACAATATATATGAGGAGAATATAGATGACGCATACTGAAGATATTATAAATGCAGACACCTTGGAAATGATGTTGAAGGAATTCGCAAAGCAATATCGCAAAGTATATGGAACGGCATATTGTGAATTGATCATAGTAGGGGGCGCAAGTATCGTTGCAAATTATGGATTCAGAGCAAGCACCAGCGATATAGATTATTACGAGCCGAGGAAGAGACCGCTTAAAGATGTTATACAAGCAGCAGCAAATAAGCTTGGTATTTCCAACGATTGGATGAATGATGATTTTATATATTCATCTTCGTTCTCGGATAAATTAGCCGAAAAATCAAAACATTATAAAGTAATGAACAATGGCTCAATAGAAGTACGTATGGTCGATGCCGAATATCTGATTGCAATGAAAGTAAAATCAGGACGAGAAGCTGGGAATGATATCTCGGATATCATCGGCATACTGTATAAAGAAAAAGAAAAAGGGAATAGCATTAGTTATGAAATGATAAGTAAGGCTGGAGCGTATTTGTATGGTGATAAGTTCATTGTAGAAAAATCTCTTGAATCCAGACTAAAACATTACTGTAAATGCACGGTTACAGAACTCATTGAAATATACAAAAAAAATTTAGAAGAATCCTCACAGATAAAATCACTGATATTAGAAAAGATAAATAAAGGTGAGATTGAAGCAAACAGGAATTCTGTGGTTGCTGCTGGACGTAACATAAGGGAAACTATGGAAAATTCAGCTAAGAAATTACAATTCCATATGCTGTGTGGTCTGCCCGGTAGTGGCAAAACAGAAAAAGCTAAGGAAATCATTGATAGACTCTCAATTTCGGGTTTCATTAAGAAGAATTCCGAGGAACTATATCCTATTATGCGATGTATTGATGAGTATGCCATTCTAACTGATGAAGCAAGGATTCTTGCCAATGTAAAAGCTGTAGAGGGGTACAATAGTACATGCGTTATGATATCTGCTAATGGCATTAGGGATGAAATGCAAAAGACCGTAGGGTATTTTAACGACGAAATTGTATTTCTCATTGCAAGGGCAAGAATAAAGACAGCCATCATGAGCGGTGCTTCTGTAGTATTTGATGCGACAAATACAAACAGAAAAATGAGACAGGATTATCTTGAGATGGTCAAAAGTCTCTCACCGATACACACCGAGCTCCACGTCCTTCCATTCCCTGAGAAAGTCCCGACAGAAATACCCGAGCACGTGATAAAAAGTATGGCGGAAAGAGTTGCGGCGAGCATCCCGTTTGAAAACGAAGGGTGGGACAAGATCGAAACATCCGGTCTCTCGATACAAGACCTTGGGTATGACATGAACTTATGCATAACGGAGGAAGACGGTTATGAATGGGATGACTTTATGTGAAAGATATATGGATACGTATAACGACTCACCCTTAACCAGCCTTATAAAGATAAAGAGGAGTATATTAAAGGCATGATAAGACTAATTTCATTTAAAGATAAAGATATGGCAAATGGGATGCGTGATACATCCAAGAAACCATTATCCGAGGAAGAAATTGATTTCGTAAAATCCGAAATACGCCGAATTGGAGCGGATGAATCTGTTTTTGTATTTAATGACGAAGAACATCTTACATTAAGTACTTGCTATAATTTTGTCGAAGATAAAATATACGTGACAAGGAATGTATTCCCTGATGAAAAGTATGGTTCTACACACCCAAGAGATTTAATGAGCGTGGGTGCAGTATTGGCGCACGAATACTTTGGACATAGACCATATAGAGATGAATATCTGGGCGATATGGAGCATGGAGATGATTATCATACTACACCCATATGGCAAGATGAATGCAGGGCAAGTATCAATGCGGCAAAAACAGCACAGAATCTCACCGATAGAGATAAAAGCTATCTTGTAATGGACGCAATATATAGAGCTAAAGAATTTGGTCACTTAATAGAAATGGATGATTTTATGAAGGAGGTAGTATATGGTTACTCAAACGGAGAAAAGAACATTACCCACAATATCACGCCAATCAATTATGTTAGCGAAGCAAGCCAGGTTGGAACAACAGAAAAACGGATATGTGAGCGTGAGGTGCCCAAAATGCAACGGTACACCAGAGATTACGATGACTTCGAGCGGTGAAAGAACTACCATAAGTTGTCCTTGCGGCTATATAAAAAACATAGAAATTAATTTCTGAAAAAAAAACCACCTCGCTATTTCCAGATATGGAATACGAAGTGGTTTTTTTTGCCTATGAGCTTAACTTAATGACATTGGACAAAAGTCAGATCTTTTTTTGATTGCTCTTATATTCTTTATTCTATTATAGGCCACAATATGGACAAATTGGATATATTTTCCCTTTTTCTAATCGTGCTTCTGTTATGTTTTTAAACCCCAACTCATTTTCTTTAGATATAACTTGAAACCCAGGATTGTCAATTTTTAAACGTGTTGTTTTAGGTGGAGTATATCTTGTGTAGGGGTATTTTTTCTTACAGCTGCTACATTGTGTATCTATTATTTCAAAACCACATATATGACAACTAAAAACATTACTTTGAACACCATTTCCTTTGAAAAGCTGATTACCGCAAATTGGGCAGTAATCCCTTTCATGATCAAGAGAAATCATATGATCAAGAAGAATCTTAGTATACCTTCTATACGAATTAATATCACTAATTCCAATAGGAAGAATACCAAACCGAGAATTCATTTGTCCAGTCTCATTGTTTGCTTTTCCATAAGTCAAAAGACCATTAAGCACTTTTAAATCTTTAACATTCACAAATTCATTAGGTCTAGACGACGTAAGAATATATATCATGTCAAAGTTTTCATCTTTTAGTTTATCCATCAGTATCATCTTAAGCTGACAAATCTCTTCAATATTGTCAGGTACAAGGTATTTCCATGGAAGCATTAAACACTTTCTAGTCTCTTTATTGGCATTATGAAATGCTGCTACCAATTTCATTTTAAAATCAGCTGGCCATGTAGTTTTATTCTTAGGCCATGAACGTTTAAGTTCACGAATGAGTTCTTCTTGCTCCTGATCATTCAGAGGTCGATCAAAAGACAGAGTACTTCCCTTCACTCTTATATCTGAAAACCGTGACACTATAGATTCATTAATATAAATAGGTCCAAAGCTTACTTCAATCGGGTTGTCAACGAACATTTCAAAGCAGAAACCATTAACATCCAAAGAATTAACATTATAGTTTGATAATGCGATATGCCATCCCTTATAATTATAAATATTATCCAAAAGATTTTCACCTTCAAATATCTCATCTCCCGGATTTGTCAGCGTAAAATTGAAATACCTTAATGCAAATATAAACATTATTTTGCAATACAAAGAGTATTCACCCGTAATACTTTGAACCGACTCGTATGGATTCACCTCCTGGCGATTAAGCATCAATTCAGATAACCGATAGGCATATTTATAATACTTGTCCATCATAAATATGTTAGTCTTCTTCAGTTTTCCATTAATATTTTTTTGCTTTTTTAACTTTCTATATAACGGTGTAGATTTACATTTTGAAAGTTTTTCAAGTATATTCGTTATATGCTCACGTTGTTCCTCAAGAAGCAGTTGATTATATGCAACACTTTCGTCATCCATTCCTTTTAAAAGAATATCTCTTGCATGAAAGTATGTTTTTTGTTCTCCGCTAACAGCATGGCCATCATCAATATCCATCTGCATAGAGCAATCTATATTTTCTTCACTTAATATTTTCATCTCCTTATAGAGTCTATCAACTATAGATTTGACAGCAACATTCTCATATATCGCAAAATCATCCTCCAAGGTTCTCGCTAAAAGTCTCTCTGGAACAAGACCACTTGCTTTAATTCCCTTCCAATGCTCACTATGTGAAACCGCACATAACTTTCACCTGTATTTGCAGATTCATCTACATCTATAGCAGTTAATGCAGGACAAATCTCTCCAACATTACTCTCAAGCATACGTTTTGTATTATTAAGTTCTGCCCTTAGATGTTCATTCAAGGTTCTCAAGAGATCTAACTGGGCTTTAAGTTGTTCATATTCGCGTATAGAATTATTAAGTCGTGTAAGTTCTAGTCCTTTTGCTGCGTTATCATTTTGTAAATTCCTGATCTGAATAAGCCATTCATCTTTAGATTCATAAGCAGCAAGCATCTCATTCAACTGAGTTTCAGTATATCTGTTACACTTGTCCTCAAGTTCTTGAACCTTTTTATATAAAGCTTCATTTTCCTGCTGTAAATCCTCTAAAGATACTCCCTCGACGTGTATCATCTTGATTTTTATTTTATTCAATTCCAGCTGAGCTTCCGCAAACTCTTTACGTGCAGATTCAAGTTCAATTGCTCGAAGTTCAAGGCTTTTTTCCAGAGAAGCCACTGCATCCGGATTAGCCGTTTCATAAATTGCTGCCTGTGCAGATATTCTTTTTTCTTTTATTTTCAGGGCTTTTTCCTTACACTCTAATTCTATTTCCTTGTTCTCAATATTCTCTTCTCGACCGTCGAGCTCTTTCTGCTTATCCTTAATTTCATTAAGTGTTTTTTCATTCTGTTTCTCAGCTTCTTTCTTTGCAGCGTTGATTATACCATCAGCTTTTTGTTGAGCTTCTGTTAGAATTCTCTTCTGTTCTTCCTCTTTTTTCCCTACATTTCCCTCGAGCATTGAAATTTTCTTTTCAAGTTCGTTTGCTTTATCTGCTAATTCTTTATTTTTTAATAAAGCCTCTTCATTTTCCTTTTTCAGATTTTCCTCAAATTCTATTTTACGAGCTTCTTTTTCCTCCTCAAGTTCTTTATTTATATCGGCTTTTTTCTTTTCATATTCCTCCGAACACTCATCCATCAGCATGGACTTGAATTCTTCCAAGTCAGACTCTGAATCAAGTTTTGCTTTTTTTGCAAGTTCCAATAGTTTTTGATCTTCTTCTGAAAGGCTTATTGACTTCGTAGAAATATCCGACTTAATTACAGCACTCTCCTTAGATGCCACCATTTGTGCTGGTTTAGTATTCTTGCTGTTTCCTTTCTTTTTACTAGCCATATTGAACCTCCTCAATCGATATAATCCAATAGAATTCTGGTGGATTTTATAAAATCTTCATAAAATTTCTGATAATCGGTTTCAGATATTTCAACCACTGCCGTTCCATCATTATGTCCTCCGAATTGATTTCTCAGTTGATTGACATCATCTAAGTAATCAATGATTGTTGTTCCC
>JAEEGJ010021536.1_pt1 | contig 13851 bp, 10 predicted proteins | sample 8958761 | NCBI WGS metagenome assembly JAEEGJ01 (sample SAMN16246546, study PRJNA631951) | gut metagenome | biome: gut microbiome; feature: rumen; material: RS-attached | host: Bos | place: Iran: Karaj | collected 2018-10 | reverse complement strand
ATTGACCATAGAGAGTGCGCGAGAGACAAGCTCGGTGACCGCACAGCAACCTGGCCGGAACGGTTAAGGTGCTAAAGCTTGTATGATGGGATGTTGAAATTACAGCCCATCATTCCGATGGGCTTTTGTATTACATGTACAGCCCGTCAGACCGATGGGCTTTTCTTTTGCCTCTCTTTACGGTTAAACGAAAGGAGACAAAAGAAAATGAAATCATGGCAACGGATTGCGACGGCGGTACAAAAAGTTAAATGGTATCTGCCTGCATACGGAAAAGCGCCGGAACAGCCCCGGATCATCGTGCACATTCCCCACAGCAGCACGAAAATCCCCAAACTGTTCCAAAAGGAATTTTTACCGGAGAAAGAGAAACTCCGCAGTGAACTGCTGTGCATGACCGACTGGTACACCGATGAATTGTTTTCCTGCCCGGACTGCCTGACCGTTGTGCATCAGTACAGCCGCCTTGTGTGCGACCCGGAGCGCTTCCTTGATCCCGAAGAAGAAATCATGTGGCGGAAAGGTATGGGCATGTATTACACACGCATGTCCGACGGCGGCCGGTTAAAACGGGATCCGCTTTCCTCCCCGGAAGGATTGCGGGCTTACGGCAGGGCGCTGCAAATCTACCGGCGGCATCACAGCCGGCTTACAGAAGCCGTTCGCCGCCAGCTGAGCCGGTTTGACCGGGCATTGTTAATTGACGGGCACTCTTTTTCCGAAACCGTGCTGCCTTATGAACCAAAAGAAAGCTTTCATCTTGTCCGTCCTGAAATCTGCCTGGGCGCGGATCCGTATTTTACCCCGGACCTATTGCTGAATGCAGCCAAAGCGTATTTTACAAAAGCGGGGCTGGAAGTGGCAGTGAACACGCCCTTTGCCGGCGCCATCGTTCCCGAGCCGTTTTATTCGCAGCGGGATAAGCGGGTGCGGAGCCTGATGATTGAAGTGAACCGCAGTCTGTACATGGATGAAAAAACCGGGAAGAAGAAAGAAACATTTGAAGAAGTAAAAGAAGTTGTGCAGGGATTTCTGAAACGGGCGGAAAGCGGATTCCGGCAGGGGATTTTGGAATAATTAAGAAAAAATATTTTTCATGAATTTGAATATTTGCGGGTTTTCTGTTCCGGTGATAAAATGTCAGTAAAACCGGAGTTGAGCTGCAAGCTGCCCTTTGACCTGGGACCGTCACGTTCGGTATTAGTATGACTCTCCGGCCGGATTGGTTCTCCGGCAGCGAACAATTTTCCGGCAGGCAGGAATCATCAAATGAAAAAACTTTTTACGGAAGTCCCCTATATTAAAACGGAAAGGCTCATTCTCAGAAAGATTGAGGAAACGGATGCGGCGGGATTGTCGGAACTGGCGCACAGCCCTAACGTGTACCGCTATCTTCCGACGTTTCTGTTTGAACAGAAATATGAGGATATACGAGATGTCATTTGCCGCCTGTATGATGAATGTTTTCAAGAATCCATCATCCTCGGTGTATTTGAGGAAGAGGAGTTCTGCGGGCTGGCAGAGATATACGGATACCGGGAGAACACGCACAAGGCCAGCATAGGCTGCCGTTTTTTGGAACGCAGCTGGGGCAAAGGCATAGCGACAGAAACGGTGGGCGCCCTGGTCCGCTATCTGACACAGGAAGCAGGTATAGAAATCATTACGGCCAGTACCATGATCGAAAACAAATCCATATCCCGCGTAGTGGAAAAGAATAGTTTTTTGTTGGTGGTTTCCGGTGTTGACGAAGACTGGGGCTACCCGCAGCCTACGCCTGCCAATAAATGGGTCTGGCAGCTGTGAATGATTGCAGCAGCAACATGATGCGGTGTGCAGGGTAATAAGTACGCAAAGAATACGCAGAGAAAATAGTAAACAAAAAAACAGGACACGCCTCATATACATAAAGCGTGTTTTTGGTTCTGGTAAGTGTTTGACTAAAATTTAACTGTAGCGAGCCATGAAAAAGACACAAACATTTTTTATAATGATATTAAAATAATACTGATGACAGGACTTTCAGGTAATGGCAGATAATCAGCAGATTTATAAAAAGAATGTGGGGGAAAAGCAATGAAACGAAGAGCCATGATGAAAAAAACAATTGCAGCCTTAATTTTAACAGCTTTTCTGAGTGTGAATTTTTCCGCTGCGGAAGCTGCTCCGAGTAAAAAAGTTTATCCGTATCCTGACCAGCAGCAAAGTCAGCAGAGCAGCAGACCGGCTAAGCAGCAATCCCGGCCCAGCTCGCCCCGTCCGACTGTGCAACGGTCAAGGCCTGTATCCCAGCGTCAGACTGTGCAACGGTCAAGACCTGTATCCCAGCGTCAGACGGTGCAACGGTCAAGGCCTGTATCCCCGCGTCCTACGATGCAACAGCCGAAGCCTGCATCCCCGCGTCCTACGATGCAGCAGCCGAAGCCTGCATCCCCGCGTCCTACGATGCAACAGCCGAAGCCTGCATCCCCGCGTCCTACGATGCAACAGCCGAAACCTGCATCTCAGCGTCCTACGATGCAGCAGCCGAAACCTGTATCCCAGCGTCAGACGGTGCAGCAACCAAAGCATACAGAGCCAAGTCGTGAAAAACTGCATCCGAAAGCACATGACCCGAAACAGGAAGCTGTGAAACCAAGGCCTCATGATCATAAGCAAGACGTTGCAAAGCCAAAAGCACACAATCAGCAGCAAAGTGTTTCAAAGCCAAAATTGCAGCAGCCGAAGCCTGCTTCCCGGCATCAGACGATGCAGCAGCCAAAGCATACAGAACCAAGTCGTGAAAAACTGCATGCGAAAGCACATGACCCGAAACAAAACGTTGCGAAACCAAAGATTCACGATTCGAAGCCAAACATTGCAAAACCGAAAGTATCAAAGCAACACATTTCGAAGCCTAAAACGCATAGACCGGAATACTGGAAACACAGAAAACCGGGCCCGAGAAAAGACCTCCATCGTCCGCCTATTCACCGGACCCATAAAAATATGCACGTATGGCGCCGTGCTCCCAGAATCCCAAGAGACTATTGGTGGAATCACAGGCCGGCCCACAGAAGGGGACGCTACAGAGGCTATTACAACGGTATCTACTATAACGATGTATTGTCTACGCTGCTAGCGGCAGATATCATACATTCTGTTTATGTAACCGAACCGGCCAATGTGGTTTATTACAAAGAGGACTCAACGCGATCCTTTATTCCGAAAGAGGCAATCAAATATAACGGACACCACTACCATGTATTCTCCGATATCGGCAGGACCATGGAAGAAGCGCAGCAATTCTGCGAATCCATGGGAGGGCATCTGGCAGCGGTCGGCGACGACAGCAAGAATGAACGCTTATACCGGCTGATCAACGACAGCGGCTATGACAACGAATACTTTGAAAAATACGGCAATTACCGTATGATTCCCGATGAACCTGTTACCTATGTGAAGGCGGACCAGGAAAGCAACTCCGAAGAAGATGTATTTTATGGAATGTATTATTGGAAATACAAAAACCTGACGGAGAACGGTACGACTGACGGCACTGGCGGAAACGCTTTTGTCTGCGAATGGGACAAATAATACAATAAGTTCAGCCCCGCAGGACCTGATTCTGCGGGGTTTTCTTAACGCTAAGCGCAAAAAAACAGGTGGTTTTGGATATTTCCGAAACCACCTGAAATGTTTTATGCCCGAAATAATTTTCTTTTGAGCTTCTCTTATGATTTCTCTTTCTCCATGCCCCAGGCGTATACGCCGTCCAGGCTGGGCAGGATATGCGGATCGAAATCAGGATCCATGCCCTCGGCGCGCTGTTTTTCATAATCGTCCAGCGCAATCTTCGCAAAGGGGAACAGACGGGAAATAGCGTACAGGTTCGTGGTCGCCAGAAATGCCATGAACAGGTCTGCCAGGTTCCACACCAGCGGCAGGGAAGCGATGCTGCCGAACATGGTCATGGCGACCACCGCTGCCCGGAAGATATACAGCGCGGTTTTGCTCTGGGTAAGGAAGGCCAGGTTGATTTCGCCGTAATAATAATTTCCTACCAGGGAGCTGAAGGCAAACATCATGATCATGACCCCGATAAAGACGATGGCCCAACTGCCCATCTCTATTGCCAGGCTGTGCTGTATCAGTTCGATACCGGTAATCTGTCCTCCGATTTCATAGGCGCCGGACAACAGCACAAGGGCGGCGGAGGCGGAACAGATCAGCAGTGTGTCCACATAAACACCAAACGCCTGGATCAGGCCCTGCTTGACCGGGTGGGTTACATAGGCGGTGGCCGCCGCATTGGGCACGGAACCTTCACCGGCTTCGTTGGAGAAGAGGCCCCGTTTGACGCCGTTCATGACACAGGCTCCGAAACCGCCGGCTACGGCTGCCTGGGGCGCAAAGGCATTGCTTACGATTAAAGCGAACACAGAGGGAAGCTGGCTGAAATTCATAATGACGACGACTAACGCAATCAGCAGATACGCGCCGGCCATGACCGGCACCAGCATTTCCGCCACCCTGGCCACGAAGTGGGCGCCGCCGCAGATTACGAGGGCAATCAGGATGGAAACGACGACACCGACAATCGTGCGGTCCCAGCCAAACGCGGTGTGCAGGGACAGGGTGATGGTGTTGGCCTGCAGGGAGTTATAAACAAGGGCGAAGGTTGTCATTAATAATAGTGAAAACAGTTTTGCCAGGTTGGGCATGTGCAGCACGTTCTGTATGTAGTACGCAGGTCCCCCGTGAAAGGTCCATTTCCCCCGGGGGATTTTATAGATCTGGGCCAGGGTACTTTCCACAAAACCGGTGGCGCTGCCCACGATGGCCACCATCCACATCCAGAAGATGGCGCCCGGCCCGCCCAGCACGATGGCAATGGCCACGCCGGCGATGTTGCCGACGCCTACGCGGCTGGCCGTACTGACGCAGAAAGCCTGGAACGAGGAGATCTGGTTCCCCATCCGTCTTGTCCCGACGCCTTCCGCCAGTAAGCGGACCATATCAACTAAAAGCCGTATCTGGATAAATCCGGTACGGAACGTAAAATACAGTCCCAGTCCGATCAGCAGGACGATCAGGATGTAGGACCAGAGGATCGTGTTGACCTGGTTGATGACAGCGTTTAACGTTTCCATGATGCAACTCCCGTCTTTTAGGAACCGCCGATTAATCCGTCTGCAGGATTGCGCTTTTGCGGGCTGCTTCATTAATGTTTCCTGAAAAGCGCTCAAACTCATTGGATCAGCGTTTGCTTATTTAATTATTCTCCGATAGTCACGAATCTAATAAAATTATATCACGGATAAAGTTTTAAATACAGAAAAGACCGAACTTTATTTATTTTGAAAGTCAATTTTGAAAACAATGTATATAATGAACGGTTTTTGTGTTAAAATAAGTAAATAAGTAAGTAAAACAAAGTCATCAAAATGAAGTAACCGAAAAGAAATATGTGAAAAAATAAATATAATGCAGGTATTAAATTGATAGAGATAAAGATTCTTTCTTCAGGAGGAAACTATGCAGGAGACTCAGACGGAACACAGTCATAAATTCAGTTTTGGGATGTTCCTTGTGGCGCTCGGTATTGTATACGGTGACATCGGCACATCCCCGATGTATGTAATGAAATCCATCGTCGAAGGCAACGGCGGGATAGCCAATGTGGACACGGAGTTTATTGTGGGCTCCCTGTCGCTGGTCATCTGGACCATCACGCTGCTGACGACGATCAAGCATGTACTTATCGCGCTGCGGGCCGACAACCACGGCGAAGGCGGCATCTTCGCCCTTTACAGCCTGATCCGCGACTGTGGGAAATGGCTGATTATCCCCACCATGATCGGCGGCTGTACCATGCTGGCCGACGGCGTCCTTACCCCCGCGGTGACCGTCACGACGGCCGTGGAAGGCCTGCGCAGTATCGAAGTCGTGAACAGTATGCTCGGAAGCGGGCAGCACCTTGTGGTAGTAATTACGCTGGCGATCATCAGCGCTTTGTTTATGATCCAGCGAAGCGGGACCAGTTCCATCGGCAAAATGTTCGGGCCGGTCATGATGCTATGGTTCTTGTTTCTTGGCCTGACGGGGCTTTGGCTGATCTTTGGCGATCTTTCGATTTTGCGGGCCCTGAATCCCTATTATGCCATAGACGTTCTGATCAGCCCCAACAACAAAGCCGGGTTTCTGATCCTGGGAAGCGTGTTCCTGTGTACCACCGGTGCGGAGGCCCTGTATACGGACATGGGGCATGTGGGCCGGAACAATATCTTTATCAGCTGGCCTTTTGTAAAAATCTGCCTGATTTTAAACTATATGGGACAGTGTGTCTGGATCATCCAGAACCAGAACAATCCTGTCATCCAGGCCATCAAAGATCTCAATCCGTTTTATGTGATGCTTCCGGAAGCGCTGCGCCCGGTGGCGATCCTGCTGAGCGCGCTGGCGGCGATCATCGCCAGCCAGGCCCTGATCAGCGGCAGCTATACGCTGGTGCATGAAGCTGCCAACCTTGACCTCATGCCTCATTTAAACGTGCGGTACCCGTCAGACACGAAAGGTCAGATCTATATCCCGTTTGTCAACAATATCCTGTGGCTCTTCTGCGCGCTGGTGGTGCTTTATTTCCGCAGCGGGTCCCGGATGGAAAACGCCTACGGTCTTGCCATCACGATCAGTATGCTGATGATGACGGTCATGTTTTGCGTTTATATCGGCGTGCTGCACAAACACCCGGTGGCCGCGGTGTTGTTCGGCGTAATTTTCTTTGCCCTTGAAGGCGTGTTTTTCATCTCGAGCCTGGGAAAATTCGTGGTGGGCGGCTATGTGGCCATCATCATTTCCCTGGCGGTTCTCTTTATCATGCTCGCCTGGTACCGGGGAACGCAGGTTGAGCAGGCGCAGAACACGTTCCTGAATATGCGGGAGCATCTGGCGGCTATTAAAAACCTGCAGAACGATGAATCCATCCCGATGTGCAGCCACAATGTGGTTTATCTGGTCAAAGGGGACGATCCGGAAAAAATCGACCGGGATATCCTGTATTCGATTTTGGATAAAGACCCGAAGCGGGCTAACGCCTACTGGTTTATCAGCGTCAATACCACCAACGAGCCGTATCAGAAGCAGTATGAAGTGGAAACCTTCGGAACGGATTATATCTTCCGGGTGAGTCTGCACCTCGGATATAAGGTAAGGCCCAGTGTCAACATCTATCTGAGGCAGGTTGTGCATGACCTGCTTGCCACAGGCGAGTTGCCGAAACAGCACAGGCAGCATTCAATCTACGGTCCTTCGGATGTAGGTTCCTTCAAATTCTGCCTGATCCGGAAAATGATGCCCCAGGAAGGGGATATTGACGAAGTGGATAATCTGCTGGTCCGTTCGAAATACGCCATCCGCCGCAACGTCGGGAACCCGTTCCAGTGGTTCGGGCTGGAAACTTCCAACATTCTCATCGAATACGTGCCCCTGTTCCTGGCGCGGCGTCTGAAAGACGACCGGCTGGAACGGGTCTGAAACGGGTCACCGCCGGCGAATTCCGGATAAAATGTTCGTGCCGCTTACGGGGACCATGATTCAATAGCGCCGGAAAACACCGGTGACCCGCACAGCCAAATATACAGGGTTACAACTTCATATATAAACGCGCGCAGCGCGGTTTGCAACTACATGCAGACCGCGCTGTTTTTGTGCTGCTTCCAATTATATTGCTACGCCCTGATTTTTGCGAGCAGGGCTTCCTGCAACGTTTTGGAAAAATTAATCTTCTTTTCCTGTGCTGCGATGTTTAACCAGGCAGGAATCGTAAGTGTTTTCCGTACAGATTTTTCAAAATGCGTTTTCGCATACTCCGCAACGTCAACGGACACCATGCTGACAAAAGCATCCGCCGTATCAGCATCCAGCTCTTTAGCGACTTTTTCCAGCGAGACATCTTTCATTGCAGACGCTTCCGGAGCTTGTTCTCCGTCTTGTTTCAAGGTGTAAAGATATCCCGCGAGACAATCAACAGCCATGCTCATGGCTTCTGTTTCCGTTTTTCCACAGGTGGCGAGCCAATTCAGATCGGGAAATACGACAGAATATCCATTGTCTTCTTTAAAGAAGCATGCCGGATAAATAGATAACATATGGAAAACCTCCTTCGATTGATGATTTATCTTAGTCAAGGTCTGCTTGTTTTCTTATAGATTTTTCAACGATTTTAGTCAATTCCTTAGAATGGAAAGGGATTGTGACCTTACCCGGTTTGGTTGGGTGTATGTAATGTCTATGGGAGCCTTCCTGGTTTTTGAATATCCATCCGTCCGCAAGTATTTCTTTTTCCATATCTTTCGGTCGTTTAGGCATATTCTTCTTCCTAGAATTAAAGTTATTGTACAAGCAAATTATATTCGATTATACGTATCATGTCAATACGTATAAAAAAAGCATGCACTATTAAAGTAATCATTAAAAGTTTTGGAAAAAGCCGCACCCGGCGAAAAAAAGCCCACATAAAAACAGCAAAAAAATGACAGATAAAAACAGCAAAGTTGAAAAATAAAATCAAAAGTCGTTGTCGCCTGGGAAGCGACCACGAATTCGGTACGTTGTGGTATAATATTATCAGAAAAGGTGAACAGACCGGATCACCTTCCGGGGGTCAGTTCAACATAGAAATAAAAATCCTCGGATTTGAGAATTTAATCACAGATGCAGAAACGCATGTTAGTTAAAGCGCGTAAGTTTATATAAACGTCCGATCAACATTGCAGTTGATTCAGGAAAGTGTTCAGTTGTTGGGAAACGGAGTAACGTATGGCATTATAAAAGGGCAATCAGGATTGCATTTTCTTTCTTTAATATTGGTTCCGGAAACGGAAAGCAATTGACCATAGAGAGTGCGCGAGAGACAAGCTCTTTGACCGCACAGCAACCTGGCCGTACTACGGTTAAGGTGCTAAAGCTTGTATGATGGGAGATTGAAAGTTCTGCCCATCATTCCGATGGGCCTTTGTATTTACAAAAGCCCGTCTGTATGATGGGCTTTCTTTTGTCCCCCAGGTATTGAAAGGAGTGATTTGACCATGGAAGAAACTTTCACACAAATGCTGCTTCGTTTTATGGAGGAACGGAAGATCACCCGGTCCGGGCTGTATAAAGACGCCGGCATAGACCGCAAACTGATTTACAAAATTCTGAAACAAAAGGATTACCAGCCAAAGAAAGGCACAGCAGTACGGCTCGCGCTGGGACTGCGGCTTTCCCTGGAAGAAACGAAAGCATTGCTGGAAGCCGCCGGTTACGCATTATCCCGCAGCATCCGGAAAGACTGCGTGATTTCCGATTGTATCGCCCGGAACAGGAGGACAGTATGGGAGGTGAACCGTGTACTGAGAGCCTATGGGCTGGGGGATATATAGAACAGTAAGGAAACGCGTCTGAACAGCGTCTCCCTGCTGTAAGATCCTTTGTCGCCCGGGAGGCGACCACTTTTTCCCGGTGTGCTGTACAATGAATTTGAAAGGCGGCAGCGGTTGCCGCGAGGAGGTAAGGTGGAAGTGCTACAGGAAGTATTACAGACAGACATGACAGACAAAACAGAAGCAGCAAGGCGGTTTCTGGAAGAAGCGCTGGCAGATTTCAGAAAAGGCAGGCTGCAGGAAGCGGCAGAAAAGATGACGGTTTCGGGCACGCTTGTGCGGGAGATGATCGGTTTCATTAAATGGGAAGAATTGAACCGCCCGGTTCAGATTACAGCCGATGCGACATTCCGGCACCGCCCCGAACGCCATGTGATGTGGTATGAGCTGAAAGAAAAATATCTGCCGGAACGGGAACACCGGAACCACGCACTGAACAAAGAAGAGACTGTGAACAAAGAAGAGACTGTCGGCGCACTGCCGGAAAAGATTCCGGAAAGAAAAATGCTGCAGGAAGACCTGTTGTCGAAAGCTTGCATTGAGGAGCTGGGGCTTTTATTGCGTGCCGAAAACTGCCTGCACCGCGTCGGGATCGAAACCGTCGGGCAGCTGACGGCAAAAACGGCAGGCGAACTGAGCATGATCCGGAACTTCGGGCAGAAATGCCTGGCGGAAGTCAGGGAAAAGCTGGCTGAGAAAAACCTGACGCTGCGTGAAGAAGACGGAGAAAAGACTTGAAACCTGAAGATACCGGAAGGAAGCGGTACGAACAGCAAAGACGGTTACAGAAGCGTACAGTAAAAAAAATTAATTAAATTAAGGAGAGAAAGTTATGAAATTTAAGCACCTGATCAACAAATCAAAAGAGACCCGCAGAAAGTATGAGTATTATCTCAGTCTGGGCTATTCTGACAAGGCGGCCAAAGTACTGAGTGTCGTGACCTACGGTGATGAAAACCTTGTATTTCTTGTTAAGCAGTTTGGCAGGAAAAATGTAATTGAAGGATTGTATTCCTGGCTGCATGAGAGAAAAGAAAAGACTCCGGGAGAGGCAATTGAAGCGTTTTACGATGAGAAGTATCGCCGCCCGAAATATGAGGAAGAGGAAAAGCGCCGGAAAAGTCTTGCCAACGCGCGGGGATCCCGGCCGATGCCGTCCGGCGCCTGTTACAACATCCCGGACCCTGACGTTGAGGAAGAGATCCTTTGTCCTTCGGATGGCGAAATCCTTGGGGCAGAGTGCGTAGACTTTTTAGATGGGGATGAACCGGATGTTTCTCAGTCAATGGTAAGTCCCATGGTAAGCGCTCCCCGGATGGCTTGCAAAAAAGCCGCCCCCCGTATGATGAACTGCGAAGTCCGGGAAATTGTGGAGTCTTTATCCACGGACGCCTATGCACCCATTGAGGAGAAGGAGGCGAAGAACGTCTTTACGGCGCCCACGTCCACGTTCCGGATGACCACCAGCAACGCATCCATGGGCATTGTCTTTAATCAGATACGGTCTGAACGCCGCGTCAATATGGACCAGGTACGCATCGAGGAAGTCCTCAACTATTTCGATTATGAAGCAAAAATTCCGACGGACGCCAAGTTTGCGATCACCACGGAACTGATGGAAAAGAAGGGGAACAAAAAGATCCTCTTCATTGACGCCCAGGCCGCCCATGAGAAAAAGGAATACCAGAACATCATCCTGCTCCTGGATACGTCGGGCAGCATGTGTTCGAATGATGAAGTTACCCAGGAAGCCATCGCGACAATCTTCAGCAAGCTCAGGGCAGGCGACCGCGTCAGCCTGGTTACCTACAGCACAAAAGACCATACGTACTTTAAGGGCTTCGAGATTAAAGATGAACAGTCCAAAGAGGAACTGATGGGCATTATTCTGGGTATTGAGATTGAGGGCTGCACGTATGGCTCTGCCGGAATCAAGACCGCCTATGCGATTGGGGAAAAATATTACAAACCGGACTGGAACAACCAGGTGATCCTGATCACCGACGGCGACCTGAATTTCGGCATTACGGACAAACACGGACTGAAAGGGCTGATTGAAGAGAAGAAAAAGAGCAACCTGTTCCTGTCGGTCATCGGCACAGGTCTTTACAACTACAAGGACGACAATCTGGAAGTCCTTGCGAAACACGGCAACGGTACCTACTGCGTGGTGAATGATCTGGATGATGTGAACGAGTCCATTAACCGGCGCTTCATCGCCCTCACCAATATTGTGGCTAAGGACGTCAAGGCGCAGGTCGAGTTTAACCCGCGTTTCGTAAAATCTTACCGGCTTCTCGGCTATGAAAACCGCCAGCTGAACCACGAGGATTTTAAAAATGACGCTGTGATTTCCGAGCCTTACGGAAGCGGCGGGCACGGCATCGCCCTTTACGAACTGGAGATGAACGAAGGGGAAGATCCTGCGGTTACTACGGATCTGAAATACCAGAAACCCGTGCTGACGGATTCTGACGAACTGGGTTCCGTGTCCATCCGTTATAAAGAGCCGCTGAACGATAAAAGTTCCGAAATCGGGACGGCAGTTTACAATAAAAACCACAGCACGCAGAATGTGCAGCTGGCCTATTTGCTCTATTGTCTTTCCGAAAAACTCCGGGGCTCGGATAAACTGGACGAGTATGACGGGCAGTTCCTTGACGTTATGATCACCAGTGAATTCTACAAGAACTTCTCCGGCCCCAACAGGGAGAAACTGGAAATGCTTCTGGATGCATACAAACACAACACGGAACGGGAAGAAGCGGACGAAGACCTGTGGTAATGACCGGAAAATGTTGCAATCGTGAAGCCGCAATTTGCGGCTTCACTAAAAGAGTATTTATATAATTTTAATGAAAACGAAAAAGGAAAAAGCAAATAATAAACAATAAAACAAATAAAAAATATAAATTATAAAATAAATGCTTGACAAAGTAAAAAACAATTGCTATAATTACCATAGTGAGATTCAGAAAGGCACGAACAGCAATCTGCCATATACATTGGAATGTCACGGCAACGTGTCCGCGGGCCGGTACTGTGACCTTGGACGGTGCCTTGTGGAATGTCACTGAATTTAAAGGCGCTAACAGCAATCTTTGCCTATATCTGGCCCTGTTTTTCAGAGGAATCGGTTCGGCGTTCTCAGGAACGCTTGCAAATACGCGCCTTGTAAAAAAGTGCGGGCGGGTTTCCTCCCGCACTTTTGTATCTCCGGAACAGTTAATGAAATGTACTTCATCAGTTTTTCTTGATGTATAACAATAAATATCCCTGCTCTTCAGGGACCGGGGATCAGACACGATCAGGAGGAAAATCATGGACTTATTACACGCTATCGAAGCAGCTGCCAATAAAACCCATACCGAAAACGGAGCGGTGACCCTGGAAACGACGGGGGACTGCTGTCTGGACCTGTTCGCCACGGTCGGCGCGCTGCGCCATGTTTCCGAAGAGGAAATCTGCCTGCGCTTTCAGCGCGCCTGGGCGGAAAACCGGGACATCGCCATGAAGATTCTCTTCTTCGCCCGCGACGTGCGGGGCGGGCTGGGGGAACGCCGCGCCTTCCGGGCCATCACCCGCTGGCTGGCGGACTACGCCCATACGTCCGTTGTCAAAAACATCAGCAATATCCCGGAATACGGCCGTTACGACGACCTGCTGAGCCTGCTGTCCACCTCCTGCGAAGCTGATGTGCTGCACTTCATCGCGGCACAGTGGAAGAAAGATATGGAAGCGCTGCAGACGGGGGAACCTGTGTCCCTGCTGGGCAAATGGCTGCCTTCTGTCAACGCGTCCGGCGCGAAAACCGTCGCGCTGGCGAAAAAAGTTGCAAAGCATCTGAAACTCCGCCCTGCGGAATACCGCAAGGCGTTGACCGCGCTGCGCGAACGCATCCACATTCTGGAAAACGATCTGCGGGTAAAAGAATACAACTTCGACTACGCAAAACTTCCGTCCAAAGCCATGTACAAATACCGTAAAGCCTTTCTGCGGAACGACGGGAAGCGGTACCGGGAGTTCCTGGGCAAAGTGGAAAAAGGCGAGGCGCAGATGCATACGGACAGCCTGACCCCGTACGACATCGTTGCGTCCGTGCTTGACAATTCCTCCCGCTGGAAACCGGACATCAAGGCGGCGAATGAAGAAGAACGCAAAGCGCTGGACGTGACATGGAAGGCGCTGCCGGACTACACCTGCGGGGAAAACGCGCTGGTCGTGGTGGACGGCTCCGGTTCCATGTACGGTTACGGGAACCCCATGCCCGCAGCCGTAGCCATGTCCCTGGGCATCTACTACGCGGAACGCAACCGGGGCCAGTTCCGCAACCACTTCATCACGTTCTCCGAACGTCCGCGGCTGGTACAGATCAAAGGGAAGGACATCGTAGACAAAGTCATGTACTGCGAAAGCTACAACGAATGCGCCAATACGGACATCGAAG
>JAEEGJ010021528.1_pt1 | contig 13855 bp, 7 predicted proteins | sample 8958761 | NCBI WGS metagenome assembly JAEEGJ01 (sample SAMN16246546, study PRJNA631951) | gut metagenome | biome: gut microbiome; feature: rumen; material: RS-attached | host: Bos | place: Iran: Karaj | collected 2018-10 | reverse complement strand
CAGTATTTCCCTGTAAGTGGAAAAGGGCAGGGAAAATATAACCGTGGCCATAGCGAGAAGGCTCTGTCATCTGCGCATCGGCAGAATAGACCTCCTCATAGCTTGGCTTGGTCTGTTCCCAACCTGTTTCCGGACCTATCTGTGGTGAGGCGAAGACGGTCGTCGCATCAGGGAGATTGAAGCTGCTGGCTTCGCTGAGGATACGCACGCGCTTATAGTCTTTCTTGTCGAATTTCTGTCTTGGAATCTCATAACGGAAAGCGATGTCGTGGTTGCTCACTTGGAAGACCACACTGAACTTCATGCCGTCTTTCGTTTGCAGGTTCATCACGGCCTTTGTGGCCAGATAGTCGCCTTTGCTGGCTTTGGTGCCACGCATGGTATAGTGATTCTCGACAGGTTCTTGCTGGTTGTCGAGCAATGAAAGGTCGCGTGTGAAGTCGCCTATGCTGGTCTTCAGTCCCAGGGCAGAGGGTTCCATCACGGTCTGTCCGCCGTGTGTCGCAGAGTAAAACAGTCGTCCACCAGCGTTATTGACAGTCACCTGAAGTTGTCCGTCAGGAGACGAAACGACAACGTCACCAGCCCAAGCGAGGACTGATGACGTCATAAGTATAGATAAGAATAGTTTTCTCATTACAACAACTGATCTTGTTCGATGTCCTTGAAGTACTTATAGGTGCTGACCTTCAACTCGTCGGCAGCCTCCTCGTCACAGACGATGATACCATGCTCATGCATCTGCAGGGCGCTGATGGTCCACATGTGGTTGACGGCGCCTTCAATGGCAGCCTGGAGGGCACGTGCCTTTGCGTGACCATTAGCCAGGATCATCACCTCACGGGCATCCATCACGGTACCTACACCTACAGTCAGGGCATGAGCAGGAACATTCTCAGGCTTGCCGCCAAAGAAGCGTGAGTTAGCAATACGAGTATCGGTTGTCAGCGTCTTCATGCGTGTTCTGCTGCGGAGTGAAGAACCGGGCTCGTTGAAGGCAATATGACCATCGGGGCCGATGCCGCCGATGAAGAGGTCGATGCCGCCAGCTTCCTGAATCATCTCCTCATAGTGCTTGCACTCTGCTGCGAGGTCGGGGGCATTACCATTGAGGATATGGATGTTCTCCTTCGGACAGTCGATGTGATCGAAGAGGTTACGAGCCATGAAGGCATGGTAGCTCTCTGGATGGGTCTCTGGCAGCCCGACATATTCGTCCATGTTGAAAGTGAGTACGTTTTTGAAAGAGACCTTTCCGGCACGGTTGGCCTCGACAAGTGCATTGTACATGCCTACAGGTGAAGAGCCTGTCGGGAGGCCGAGTACGAATTTGCGGTCGGGTGTGGGATTGAACTTGTTGATACACTCAACCACGTGGTTTGCGGCCCATTGTGACATTTTCTGATAGTCGCTCTGAATAATTACTCTCATAATGTTAATGATTTAGTTGGTTCTGTTTTGATTGCAAAAATACAACGAAATTATTTTTTTAGGCACGGATTAACACGGATTAACACGGATTTTTTTCAGTCATGAATATATTTGGCTATTTTTGCATCCAATATGAAAGAATTTGTTATCTCACAGGCAAAGGCTGAGACTGCTGTGCTGGTAGGATTGATTACCAAAGAACAGAACGAAGCCAAGACCAAGGAATATCTCGACGAACTGGAGTTCTTAGCCGACACAGCAGGTGCTGTGACGGTGAAACGTTTTACCCAGAAAGTGGGTGGACCGAGTCAGACAACTTATGTAGGAAGTGGAAAACTGGAGGAAATCAAGCAATATATCAAACAATGTCAGGATGCTTACGACGACTGGCTTGATCAGCAGGATGCCCAGCTCTTTGCTGAAGGGCTCTTGGATGAAACCAACGCTCCCCAGCCGGTGGGTATGGTGATTTTCGATGATGAACTCTCTGCCAAGCAGATACGTAATATTGAAAAGGAACTGCAGGTGAAGATTCTTGACCGAACCTCTCTCATACTCGACATCTTTGCCATGCGTGCCCAGACTGCTGAGGCTAAGGCGCAGGTGGAACTGGCACAGCATCGCTATATGCTGCCTCGTCTGCAACGCCTTTGGACACACCTTGAGCGACAAGGCGGTGGCTCTGGATCTGGCGGTGGCAAGGGCTCTGTGGGACTGCGTGGTCCTGGTGAGACGCAGTTGGAGATGGACCGTCGTATCATCTTGCAGCGTATCACCCTGCTCAAACAGCGTCTGGCAGAGATCGACAAACAGAAGACCACCCAGCGCAAGAACCGAGGCAGACTGATCCGCGTGGCTCTCGTGGGTTATACCAATGTGGGTAAGAGCACCATCATGAACCTCTTGGCCAAGAGTGAGGTGTTTGCCGAGAACAAACTCTTTGCCACGCTTGATACCACTGTTCGCAAGATGACCATCGACAATCTCCCCTTCCTATTGGCTGATACGGTTGGTTTTATCCGAAAACTGCCTACAGATCTTGTGGACTCCTTCAAATCGACGCTCGATGAGGTGCGTGAGGCTGACATGCTTGTGCATGTGGTGGATATCTCTCACCCCGATTTCGAGGAACAGATCCGGGTGGTGGAAGAAACATTGAAGGAACTCGGCTGCTCAGACAAACCCTCTATGCTTGTCTTTAACAAGATAGATGCCTATACCTGGGTGGAGAAAGAGGCCGACGACCTGACCCCGCTGACCAAGGAGAATTATACGCTCGATGACCTGAAGAAGACCTGGATGGCCCGTAGTGCCGAGAACCAGCACTATATGGAGTGTATCTTCATCTCGGCTCGGCAGAAGGACAATATCGATGAGTTGCGCGAAGTGCTTTACAAGCGCGTGCGTGAGCTCCATGTACAGAAATATCCTTATAACGATTTTTTATATCAAGATTATGAGTAATTACAGACAACTAACACAAACAGAGATTGAAGTATTAGAGAACAATGTTTGCTGGGCAGAGGACTGGCAACGTGTATTGGTGGATGAGAATTTCATTCCTTATAATTTCCACCGTGTGATGTTCTATGGCGATATCCGCTTGGGTGCCTTCAACAAGATGATTGAGGTGACCAAGGGATTCCAAAAACATTCGGGTATCAATGACGCGACACTCCGTAATGTGACTGTCGGCAACGACTGCCTGATAGAAAAGGTTGGTAACTATATTAATAATTATACCATTGGCAATGACTGCTACATCTCGAACATCTGTACGCTTGAGACTACTGAAGATGCTACCTTCGGAGAAGGATCGACCATCAGTGTGTTGAACGAGATGGGTGACGGTAACGTGACCATCTTCCGTGAACTCAACAGTCAGATAGCAGCCTTTATGGTGAAGCACGATCGCGACAAGCAGTTGAAGAAGATGCTTCAGCAGATGATTGAGGACGAACTGCGCGTGTCACGTCCGGATCGTGGCTATATCGGTAATAATGTGAAGATCATCAATGCCAAGGATATCACGAACACTATCATCAAGGGCGACTGTGAGATCAGCGGTGCTGCCCGTCTGTCGGAGTGTACGGTGATGAGTTCGATGGATGCGCCTGTGTTTATCGGAACGGGTGTCATCTGCGAGAACTCCATTATCTGCGACGGTTGTTCTATCAATAACTCTGTGAAGATGCAGGATTGCTTTGTGGGTGAGGCCTGTCAGATTACAAACGGTTTCACGGCAGAGGCTTCTCTCTTCTTCGCCAACTCGTTTATGGCCAATGGTGAGGCTTGTGCCGCCTTCTGCGGACCGTTCTGTGCCAGTCACCATAAGAGTTCGTTGCTCATCGGTGGTGAGTTCTCGTTCTATAACGCAGGTTCTAATACGAATTTCTCGAACCATGCCTATAAGATGGGACCTTTGCATTACGGCACCCTTGAGCGTGGTACGAAGACGGCATCGGGTTCTTATGTCCTGATGCCTGCCACGATTGGTGCTTTCTCTGTGTGTTTTGGTAAGCTGATGCACCATCCTGATACCCGTAACCTGCCATTCAGTTATCTGATGGCCTATGGTGAGGACTGTTATCTGGTGCCTGGACGTAATATCACTACAGTAGGTCTCTATCGTGATATCAAGAAGTGGCCGAAGCGTGACAAGCGCTCGAAGCAGTCGCGTAAGAGTATCATCAATTTCGACTGGCTTTCGCCTTTCACGGTAGGAGAGATTATGGAAGGCATCAAGATCCTGACGGCACTTCGTGAGGCATCGGGTGACAATGTGTCAACCTACAACTTCCATGAGTATGTCATCAATGCCTCTTCGCTTCGCAAGGGACTGAAATACTATGATATCGCTCTGCGCATCTATATGGGTGCTGTGCTGAAGCGTGCTCAGAAGGAGGGCTTCTTCGGACGTCCGAAGAGTCTTGTCGGAAAAGGTCGTTGGACAGATCTTAGCGGTCTGCTGCTGCCAGAGAGTGAGGAGTTGCGTATTGTCCGTGACATCAAGAACGGAGATATCGATAACATCCAGCAGTTGCTCGACCGTTTTGTAGAGATCAACGACAACTACAGTGATTACCGTTGGGCATGGTCTTATCAGATGATCCTCGACTATTACGGACTGGAGGAGATCACTGAGGAGGATGTCGTCCATATCCATGAGGACTATATCAAGGCCCGTCGTGCCTGGATTGCCGAAATCCGCAAGGATGCTGAGAAGGAATATCAGATGGGCGACGTAGAACTGGAGGTCTATGAGGATTTCCTGAGTAAGTTGGATCATGAGATTGATTACGAGAACTAATTAAAGGTAAAAATATAAATGAAAACAAAACTTTTAATGTCGTTGTGTGCCCTGATGCTCGGGTTGAGTGTCCAGGCTAAGGAGTATAAGTATGAAACAGTGCCGGGCGATATGATGCAGACGCGCATCTACACACTCGACAATGGTCTGAAGGTATATCTCTCTGTAAACCCGGAGAAACCGCGTATCCAGACGTTCATCGCTGTACGTACAGGTTCTAAGAATGACCCTGCTGAAACGACAGGACTGGCCCACTACCTGGAACACCTGATGTTCAAGGGTACGAAGCAGTTCGGCACGAATAACCCCGAGGCAGAGGCCCCGCTGCTCGCAGAGATCGAACAGCGCTATGAGGCTTATCGCAAGCTGACGGATCCTGATGCGCGTAAGCAGGCTTACCACGAGATCGACTCTGTCTCTCAGGTGGCAGCCCAGTATTTCATTCCCAATGAGTATGACAAGCTGATGGCAGCCATCGGTGCAGAAGGGACGAACGCCTACACGTCGAACGACGTGACCTGCTATACGGAGGATATCCCTTCGAACGAGGTTGAGAACTGGGCAAAGATCCAGGCCGACAGATTCCAGAACATGGTGATACGTGGTTTCCACACCGAGTTGGAGGCTGTCTATGAGGAGTATAATATCGGACTGAGCAGCGACCAGCGCAAGCTCTTTGCCACCATCAGCAAGATGCTCTGGCCGACCCATCCTTACGGACTTCAGACCACTATCGGCACGCAGGAACACCTGAAGAACCCCTCCATCACGAACATCAAGAACTATTTCAATAAGTGGTACCGACCCAATAATGTGGCCATCTGCATGGCTGGTGATTTCGATCCAGACAAGACCATTGCCATCATCGACAAGTACTTCAGTAGTTGGAAGCCCGGTGCAGACGTGAAGCAGCCAACCTTTGCCTCGCTGCCCCCACTGACCTCGCCGAAGGACACCACCGTTGTAGGGCAGGAGGCAGAACAGATATGGATGGGTTGGCGTGCCAAGCAGGCCAATACGTTGCAGGCCGACACCCTTGAACTGATGGAAGATGTGCTGAGCAATGGCCGTGCAGGTCTCTTCGACCTCGATCTGAACCAGACCATGAAGGTGCAGCGTGCCATGGGTGGTACAGAACTGCTGCACGACCATGGGGCATTCTTCCTGTTGGGCACCCCGAAGCAGGGGCAGAGTCTCGACGAGGTGAAGACCCTGATGCTCGCTGAGATTGACAAACTGAAGAAGGGCGACTTCCCCGATAATCTGCTGCCCTCAATCATCAACAACAAGAAGCGCAGCCACTATCAGTTGCTCGAGAGCAACGCCGGTCGTGCAGGCGTGTTCGTGGATGCCTTTATCAACGAGGTGGACTGGAAGCAGGAGGTAGGTAAAATCGACCGCATCTCTAAAATCACCAAACAGGAAATTGTCGATTTCGCCAACAAGTTCTTTACCGATGGCTACGTGAGCGTCTATAAGAAACAGGGCATCGACTCCACGCAGAAGAAGATCGACAAGCCTGCCATCACCCCGATTCCAACGAACCGCGACCAGATGAGTCAGTTTGTGAAGGATATCCAAAACGCACAGGTGGAGCCCATTCAGCCCAAGTTTGTCGACTTCAAGAAGGATATGACCCTTGTGGACACCAAGAACAAGTTGCCGCTGGCGTATGTGAAGAACCAAGAGAACGGTCTGTTCAACCTGGTGTTCTTCTACGACTTCGGAAAGAGTGCCGACAACCGCTATGCCGTTGCCGCCGACTATCTGAGATACCTTGGTACAGACCAGTATTCCGCCGCCGATCTTCGCCAGAAGTTCTATGAACTGGCTTGCGACTGGAACGTGAATGTGGGTTCGGAGAACCTGACCATCAGTCTCTCTGGTCTCAGTGAGAACATGCAGCCAGCCCTCTCGCTGCTCGAGCAGTTGCTGGGCAGTGCCAAGGTCGACAAGGATGCCTACGACAATATGGTGGGTGTCACCCTGAAGCGCCGTGAGGATGCCAAGAAGAGCCAGGGCAGCTACTTCGGTTATCTGTATTACTATGGTTCTGTAGGCAAGCGCAACAGGTTCTCCGACGTGATGAGTGCCCAGCAGTTGAAGGATGCAGACCCGCAGGTGTTCATCGATTTGGTGAAGGGTCTGAGCGGTCTGAAGCACAAGGTGGCCTATTACGGTCCGATGACCCAGCAGGAGGTGACAGCCATCATTGGCAAGGATCACCGGACAGCCAAGGCATTGGCCGATGTGCCCCGGAACAACCCCTACCTGGAGCAGCCTGCCACGACGAATGAGGTGCTGATAGCCCCCTACGACGCCAAGAACATCTACATGCGCCTGTACCACAACGAGGGCCGTAGCTGGAATCCCGAGGAGGCTGCCGTCCAGGAAGTGTTCAATGAATACTATGGTGGTGGCATGAACGGCATCGTGTTCCAAGAGATGCGCGAGGCCCGGGGACTGGCCTATAATGCCTTTGCCTATTATTACAGTCCTGAGTGGAGAGACCGCAAGGAGTCGTTCATGGCGCATATCATCACGCAGAATGACAAGATGGTGGATTGCATCAGCCATTTCAAGGAGATCATCAACGAGATGCCTGCCAGTGAGAATGCCTTTAAGATTGCCAAGGAGGCCGTGACCAAGCGCCTCGTCAGTGAGCGTACCACGAAGACGGGTATCTTCAATAGTTGGCTGTCTTCACAGCGACTTGGGCTTGACTGCAGCTACAACGAGCTTGTCTATAGGAATCTGGCGAAGGTCACGTTGCAGGATATTGTGGATTTTGAGAAGGCGAACATCGCAGGTAAGGCCTATCGCTACATCATCCTCGGCGATGAGAAGCAGCTCGATATGAAGGTCCTGGAGAAGATCGGCCCCGTGAAGCGCCTCACGACCGAGGAAGTGTTCGGATTCTAATAGAAGATAGATCATATTAAACATTAAACAAATTACAGTTATGGCTAAAAACGTAGAGTTTAAGTATGCCCCGATGTTCCAGGTGGGCGAAGACAAGACAGAGTACCGCCTTTTGACGAAAGACGGCGTAAGCACCGCCGAGTTTGAAGGAAAGACGATTGTGAAGGTCTCTAAGGAGGCCCTGACGCTGCTGGCCCAGCAGGCCTTTCACGATGTGGAGTTCATGCTGCGCCGTGAGCATAACGAGCAGGTCGCAAAGATTCTGACCGATCCTGAGGCTTCTGAGAACGACAAGTATGTGGCTCTGCAGTTCCTCCGTAATGCCGAGGTAGCCTGCAAGGGCATCCTGCCTTTCTGCCAGGATACGGGTACCGCTATCATTCATGGTGAGAAGGGACAGCAGGTGTGGACTGGTTTCGAGGATGAAGAGGCCCTGAGCCTGGGTGTGTTCAACACCTTCACGCAGGACAATCTCCGTTACTCTCAGAATGCACCGCTGAATATGTACGACGAGGTGAACACCCGTTGTAACCTTCCTGCCCAGATCGACATCGAGGCTACCGAAGGTGCTGAGTATAAGTTCGTGATGGTGGCAAAGGGTGGTGGCTCTGCCAACAAGACCTATTTCTATCCGATGACGAAGGCTACCATCCAGAACGAGGGAACCCTGATTCCGTTCCTCGTAGAGAAGATGAAGTCGCTGGGTACAGCCGCTTGTCCTCCTTACCACATCGCCTTCGTGATTGGTGGTACCTCTGCCGAGAAGAACCTCCTCACGGTGAAGCTCGCATCTATCAAGTACTACGATGGTCTGCCAACCACTGGTGATGAGACAGGTCGTGCCTTCCGTGATGTAGATCTGGAGCAGAAACTCATCAAGGAGGCTCAGAAGATCGGTCTTGGTGCTCAGTTCGGTGGTAAGTATCTGGCTCACGACATCCGTGTGGTTCGTCTGCCTCGTCATGGTGCCTCTTGTCCGATTGGTATGGGCGTCAGTTGCTCTGCCGACCGTAATATCAAGGCGAAGATCAATGCCGACGGTATCTGGCTCGAGAAGATGGATGCCAACCCCACAGAGCTGATTCCTGAGGAGCTGCGCAATCCGGGTGAAGGTGGCAAGGGTATCGAGATCGACCTCAACGAAGGTATCGATGCTGTGCGCAAGGAACTCTCTAAGTATCCTGTCTCTACCCGTGTGAACTTGAAGGGTACCATCATCGTGGCCCGTGATATCGCTCACGCCAAGCTGAAGGCTCGTCTCGACGCAGGTGAGGGCATGCCCGACTACTTCAAGAAGTATCCTGTGCTTTATGCCGGACCTGCCAAGACGCCAGAGGGTTATCCTTGTGGCTCGATGGGTCCGACTACTGCCAACCGTATGGATCCTTACGTGGATGAGTTCCAGGCTAATGGTGCTTCTCTGGTGATGATTGCCAAGGGTAACCGCTCAGATGTGGTCACTGAGGCTTGTAAGAAGCATGGTGGTTTCTACCTTGGCACCATCGGTGGTGTGGCCGCAGTGCTCTCTCAGAGCTCCATCAAGAGCATCGAGTGCGTAGAGTATCCTGAGCTGGGTATGGAAGCTGTCTGGAAGATTGAGGTAGAAGACTTCCCCGCCTTCATCCTCGTGGATGACAAGGGCAACGACTTCTTCAAGACGCTGAAGCCCTGGTGCCCGGTGAAAAAGTAAAAAGGTAAAAAGTGAAAAGACTTTTTACGATAGGTTTGATGCTGACGCTGGCTGTCCTGACGGCCAGCGCTCAGCGTTATTCTTGCATTCGTCATTCTGAACGTGCAGGAACTCGTAGATATGCGCTTCCTGAAGTTAAGTCGTTCGATCCTCAGAAGACCTATCGCCAGCCTGTCATATTGATCGAGTGTAGCGATGCCGACTTCTCGATGGCCGATCCTGCAAACTTCTACAACCGCATCTTCAATGAGAAAGGCTATAACGAAGGGGCAGGGGTAGGCTGTGTGGCCGACTATTTGCGCGACCAGTCTGGAGGGCGCCTCAATGCCAAGTTTGATATCTACGGACCAGTGAAGGTTGATCTGAAAGCAGGGGGGCATGGTGGTACTTATTATGGCGAGCCTATTCTGAAAGAAGCTGCTAAGAAGTTGTGTGAGACAGAGAAGACCGATTTCTCTATCTACGATTGGGATGGTAATGGCGAAGTCGATCAGGTGCTTTTCGTCGTTGCGAGCTATACTGGTAATCAGAAACGAGGCTATCTCTGGCCTAATACGGACTGGGCCCTTGGAATGGAATTGCCTGGAGGTGTCAAAGCGGACATTGTGTCTGTTTCCTGTGAGTTGTGGAAGTACGACAAGTCGTGCGGTATCGGTACCATCCTCCATGAATTCTTCCATTGTCTGGGACTCCCTGATCTTTATCCAATGGGTATGGCAACTGCCTTTTCTGCTGTTGATGAGTGGGACTTGATGGATGGCGGCAACTATACGAATTATGGCTGGTGCCCGCCCAACCTCTCTACGATGGAGAAGATGGTACTCAAGTGGGGTGAGCCTATTGAACTGACATCGGCCACTACTGTTACCGCCATGAAGTCGGTAAGCGATGGGGGAGATACTTATATCATCCGCAATCCTGGGGATAGCGATGAGTATTATCTCTTGGAGAATCGCCAACAGAAGGGCTGGGATTTAGGCTGTCCTAGCAACGGCTTGCTGATCTATCATGTGGATTACGATTATGGCGATTGGATGGACAACAATATCAATATTGACGACGCTCATTATCGTTACAGTCTCTTCCATGCGGATCGCAAGGACTATAAGGCTTGGGATCCCAAGAACGATGGTGATGACGATAGTAAATGGGTCGATGAGGGACATTTGCACAATAAGTATCTGAGCACATCGGCATATCCTTACACCGATCCTGAAACACTGGTGATTAACGCGAGCCTTACCAACGACTCCAATCCGGCAGCGACGCTCTTCACGGCGAATACCGATGGCCTGAAGCTGATGTCGAAGCCCATTACCAACATTCAGATGGCCGCCGACGGCACTATCTCCTTCGATTTCATGAAGGATCCCACTGCCATCAGTCATGTGCAGGCTGATGCCGACGACAATGCCCCTTGGTACGATCTTCAAGGTCGAAGGCTCCAGGGGCGCCCCGTCCACAAAGGCCTATACATCCATAACGGCAAAAAAGAAAGCATCCGCTAACAGCAGATGCTTTCCTTTTTTTACCTTTTTACTTTTTTACCTTTTCTAGTTCCTAAACACCAGCCCGTCTCCGAAGTCATCGACGATGATAGGTTTCTCACGATCCACCTCGTCACCAAGGATTTTCTTCGACAGGTCGTTCAGCACGAACTGCTGGATGGCGCGCTTCACAGGACGAGCACCGAACTCCGGGTCGTAGCCCTCTTCTGCCAGGTAGGCGATAGCGGCATCCGTCACCTGTAGGTCGATGCCCTGAGGTGCCAGCATCTCCGTCACCTTCCTCATCTGCAGACGTACCACATCACTGATCTGTTCCTTCGTCAGCGGCTGGAAGGTGATGATCTCATCGATACGGTTCAGGAATTCCGGGCGCATCGTGCTGCGCAGCTGTTCCCGCGTGGCGTTAGAGGTCATGATGATGATGGTGTTCTTGAAGTTCGCCGTACGTCCCTTGTTGTCTGTCAGACGTCCATCATCCAATACCTGCAACAGGATGTTGAACACATCCGGATGTGCCTTCTCGATCTCATCGAAGAGCACCACCGAGTAGGGCTTCCGCCTGACGGCCTCTGTCAGCTGTCCACCCTCGTCGTAGCCCACATAGCCCGGAGGCGCACCGATCAGACGGCTCACGCTGTACTTCTCCTGATACTCCGACATATCGATTCGTGTCATCATCGTCTCGTCGTTGAAGAGGTAGTCTGCCAGTGTCTTGGCGAGTTCGGTCTTACCTACACCCGTCGTACCCAGGAAGATAAACGAGGCGATAGGTCGTTTCGGATCCTGCAGACCAGCACGACTGCGCCTGACGGCATCCGATACCGCCGTGATAGCCTCCTCCTGTCCGATGACACGCTTGTGGAGTTCATCTTCCAGATGGAGCAGTTTCTCGCGCTCGCTTTGCATCATCTTCGTCACGGGGATACCCGTCCAGCGGCTCACGACCTCTGCGATATCGTCGGCAGTCACCTCCTCGCGCACCAGCGAGTTGCCGTCCTGTGCATTGGACAGTTGTGCTTGGATTGATTTGATATCATCCTCCAGTACCTTCAGTTTCGAGTAGCGTATCTCAGCCACCTTACCGTAGTCGCCCTCACGCTCAGCGCGCTCAGCCTCGAGTTTCAGACTCTCCATCTCCTGCTTATCCTGTTGGATCTTGTTGATGAGCTGACGCTCACCTTCCCACTTGGCACGGAACTGTGTCTCCTGTTCGCGCAGTTCGGCGATGTCCTTGTCGAGTTGGGCAATCTTGGGCTCGTCGCCCTCGCGCTTGATGGCCTCACGCTCGATCTCAAGCTGTGCCAGACGGCGGGTGATCTCATCCAGTTCCTCAGGCACGGAGTCACGCTCCATCCTCAGCTTGGCAGCAGCCTCGTCCATCAGGTCGATGGCCTTGTCAGGCAGGAAGCGTTCTGAGATATAGCGTTCCGAGAGTTGCACGGCAGCGATACAGGCATCATCCTGAATACGCACCTTGTGGTGGTTCTCATAGCGTTCCTTCAGACCGCGCAGGATGGAGATAGCTGAGAGTTCGTCAGGCTCATCGACCATCACCGTCTGGAATCGACGTTCCAGAGCCTTGTCTTTCTCGAAGTACTTCTGATACTCGTTGAGTGTCGTCGCACCGATAGAGCGCAGTTCTCCACGTGCCAGCGCAGGCTTCAGGATGTTGGCGGCATCCATGGCACCCTCGCCACCACCGGCGCCCACCAGCGTGTGGATCTCATCGATGAAGAGGATGATGCGTCCCTCCGACTTCGTCACCTCGTTGATGACGCTCTTAAGACGTTCCTCGAATTCACCTTTATACTTCGCACCAGCCACCAGCGCACCCATGTCGAGCGAGTAGAGTTGCTTGTCTTTCAGGTTCTCAGGCACGTCGCCACGCAGAATCCTGTGGGCAAGGCCTTCCACGATGGCGGTCTTACCGGTTCCAGGCTCACCAATCAGAATTGGGTTGTTTTTTGTACGGCGGCTCAGAATCTGAAGCACACGCCTGATCTCATCGTCACGCCCAATCACTGGGTCGAGCTTACCGCTGCGGGCGGCGTCGATCAGGTTGATGGCGTATTTCGACAGACTCTGGTAGTTGTCCTCGCTGCTCTGGCTGTGAACGCTCTGGCCGTTACGCAATTCGAAGATGGCCTGCTTCAGACCTTTCTCCGTCATGCCCATGCTTTTCATCATCTTCGACACGCTGCTCTCCGTCAGGAACAAAGCCAGTAGGATGGCTTCCAGCGACACGTATTCGTCGCCCAGCTCTTTCGACAGGCTGATACTCCGCTGTAGCACATCGTTGCTCTCGCGGCTGAGATAAGGCTCACCGCCGCTCACCTTAGGACGCGACAGGGCATCGCGCTTCACGATGTCGGCAAATGCCTGGGCATTCACTCCCAGCTTGCTGAAAATAAAGTTGGTCACATTTTCTCCCACGCTTATGATTCCACTCATCAGGTGGGACGGCTCAACGCTCTGCTGGCCGTTCTGCTCCACAAGGTTGATGGCCTCCTGCAAGGCCTCTTGCGATTTGATTGTGAAATTCTTGAAGTTCATAGTGGTTCTCCTTTCTTTTTAGTTTTTCTGAACTAATTGCTTCAAGAATCATTCCCAATAAATAAAAGTGTCAAATTGGCATAAAATGCAGCCAATTTGTCAGGCGCAGAGGCTCCCCGATATATGTACGCTGCTTACCTTCCACCCACGCAGAAACTATAGATTTTCGGGATAAACCTCTTCAGCAGGGAGCCTACAATCACGGCGCCTATCGCAAACACAATTGGAGCGGTGAGATAGACGAATGCCATGCCTAAAGATGTGTGGCCGAAAGGGATAAGCATGATCTTGCGGAGCACATATAAAGTGGGTATATGGAAAAGGTATATGAAAAAGGTGAAACTGCAGGCTTTCATTAGCCACGGGTGACTGGCAAGGCTGAAATTTGGGGGAACAATCTTGTCGTAGATGGTCCAGATGGAAATGAGTCCAAGGATGATG
>JAEEGJ010021527.1_pt1 | contig 13855 bp, 14 predicted proteins | sample 8958761 | NCBI WGS metagenome assembly JAEEGJ01 (sample SAMN16246546, study PRJNA631951) | gut metagenome | biome: gut microbiome; feature: rumen; material: RS-attached | host: Bos | place: Iran: Karaj | collected 2018-10 | reverse complement strand
CGGGGCCATTAGTATTCGATAGCACAGATGCTCTTTTTGACAGAGTGCAAATGAAATACCCCGAGGGCGGGAAATATCTTGAGGACAACAGGGATGCTATAGAAAAATACTTTGAAACTGTGTTGCTTAAAGATGGCTCTGTTACTGTAGATATGGATAGCACTTTTTATCATTGTTATAAGAGAGAGAGGTAAGGCCGGCGAAGCCCCTTTCTCTGCGGCTTTGCGAGACTACTAAAAATTCGATCCCGGTAGCCGGCAGTAAGAGAGAAGCAGTGATGCTTCTCTTTTTTATGTTCATTTATCTTGCTGAGTCAGTTTATTAAAGTATTCTAATAACCTTTTTTCTAAGGATTTATCCTTCTGTAGATAGTTTACAAATGAAAAGAGTTCTGGGTCTTCAGATGAAGAAATTGTTATTGCACTGGGAGATGGATCATCTGTTAAGCCATAAAGATAGTCAGAAGTAGTGTTAAACGTTGATGCTATGAAACACACTGTTTGGAATGATGGCTCCCTTTGCCCATTTTCATAACGCCCGTAACCCATTGCGGACATGTTGAGTTTTCTTGCTGCTTCAGCTTTGTTCATACCTAATTGTTCACGAATTTTGATCATTCTTTCAGCATTGAATTTCATATGTACCTCATTTCACTATTGACAAGTAACCATTGGTTATGTATTATACAATAACCGATGGTTATATTATAGCCTATATTATTCATTTAACAAGGAGGAATAAAAATGGGATATTGGATGATTGGGGCAGGTGAATTAGAGTTAATTCCTGCGCCAGATGAGACATTGATCAAGGAGTACATAAAGTTTTCAAATAGGATCAATCCATATGAAAAAATGGATGAAAGCTTTCCAAATCCATGGTTTTTTAATGAGGATAATAGATTAGAGTCGATAGCTGGTAAATTTGCGGAACCTTCTGTCTGGTATGACTACATAAAGAACTTTTTTGAGGCGCTAGGTTATAAACTAGTTGGTGAAAAGCAAATAGTGGGCGAATGTGACCCTGGAGTAAATTTTGGGGAATTGAATGATATTCAGTACAAGAAGTATAAAAAGTGGAAAGAGAGGATTCAGGATTATGAATTGGGAGCATAAAAATGTGCAATGAATTTTCTATGAATTATCTCTTTATATTCTTGACTTAAGGTTTTGATTACAATACTATAATCTTAACAGCGGACACTTGAGGTTCGTTTGAACGTTGAAATCAAAGAGGGTTCTGGAACGCTTTCTTTGATGGAGTTCTAGGTGGGTTCGATAAATAACCACAAACCAGATAGGATTATCCGAAAGAAAATTATCTAAAAGACCTTGTAGCCAAATACAAGGTCTTTATTTTTTGGAGATACAATGGGAGTGTTAGAATCTTTAAGCTCATATGACAAACTGCTAAACACGGAATATCTTATAAAAATTGGCAGAAAAGGAAAGGCTAGCGTTCTTTGCCTGGTTTTTGATAAGGTTGATTGGTTCCACACAATGGGATTGCATTATCTGAAGGATCTTGAATTCTTAAACGTACATGGAGCTCAAACAGAATCTTTATATGATGAAATCATCGCAGGAACTTATGAAAATGCTGACTTTGAAAAATCAAGGTATTATACAGATGAAATGGAGTTAAGGGTAGAGCTTTTCGGACAGCTTGCGGACATAATAGAAAAGCTGGATAACCAAGAGTACAGCTTTTTTGCCTTTAGTAAAAAGAAGTGCCCTTGGACAAGCATTAATGCAGATTATCTGATAAACAATCATGAGAGATTTGAAAATCTTATGCTATATAAGAAAAGTGATAATTTGGCAGGAATAATATTTATCAGTGAAATGTCTATCTTTTCTTCTGAGGCAAGCATGAATGACTACACAGTTGGACAGACGCAGTATACAGTTCTTAAGGTTGAAAAACGCGAAAAGGTTACAGGTACTGTGACACCTGTATTTACGCATAGAAACTATAAAGAATAAAGTAGTTTAAGTACATTTGATGTATATCCATAACTAGGTTCAAAAGTGGGTTCAGAAATTCAAGTGAAACCGCCAGCCTCCTTTCCATCAGTGTTTGAGAGGCGCAGGAAAGTTCGATCCCGGTCGCCGGCAGTAAGAGAGACGCGTAAGATGCTTCTCTTTTTTTGATTTATTTAATCGAACATATGTACTATTTACGTTTTATCTGATATACTATATGCATTGAATGTTGCAATGATAGACTTACAAATTAGAGTAGGAGAAGAGCATATGGTTAGTGTTTATGAAGAATGTCCGGTATTTGAAAATGATAGGTATTTACTTAGATTTATAAATAAGGATGATGCAAGTGATTTGCTAAAGGTATACAGTGATAAGAAGGCTATACCGTTTTTTAACAGCGACAATTGCGATGGGGATAATTTTTATTATCCGACATTAGACCACATGGAAAAGGCAATTGACTTTTGGTTAAGCTCTTATGAAAAAAAGTGCTTTGTTCGCTGGACTATAGTTGATAAAGAAACTTCAAAAGCTATAGGGACAATAGAACTATTCAACAGAGTGGCAGATGATGATTTTAATGGTGTGGGAGTACTGAGACTTGATGTGGGAAGTCTTTATGAGGAAGCCGGAGTACTTGAGGAAATACTTTCAATTATCATTAATCCGGCTTTTGATCTATTTGAGTGTGATACAATCATTACAAAAGCGCCAATATATGCTGTTGAAAGAATTAAAGCGCTCAAGATGTTTGGCTTTGAGAAATCTGACAGTCTTTTGGTTGGTACCAATGACCACTATGCGTATAATGGATATTGGAGTATCAAGAAATAATAGAGGTTTGCTTTTATAGGGGAAGCAACCGTAAATTATAAATGGAGAGGTAGATGAAAGATTTAAAGAAGGATAAAATACGCATAATACCGTTGGGGGGCTTTGATAAAATTGGAATGAATATGACTCTTATTGAGTCAGAGGACAGCATTATTGCTATAGATTGCGGAGCATCCTTTCCACCTTCCAATATGCCCGGAGTGGATGCGTTGATACCGGATATTTCATACATTAAAGAGAACAAAGAGCGTTTTAAAGGTATTATACTTACGCATGGTCATGAAGATCATATTGGTGCGCTGCCATATATTCTCCTTGATGTAAAGGCTCCTGTCTACGGAACACCTCTAACTATAGCTCTTGTAGAGGAAAAGCTTAAGACTTTTGGGATAAAGAATATTAAGACTAGGGCAATAACACTTGGGAAGACTATAGTAGTCGGTGATTTTAAAATCGAATTTATCAGAGCAATACATAGTATCCCTGATTCTGCGATGCTAGCCATATATACTTCTGCAGGTATTCTTTTTCATACAGGTGATTTCAAGATTGATCTTTCGCCTGTATTGGGTAAGAATAGTGATCTGTCCAGATTGTCGACCTTAGGTGAGAAAGGCGTATTGGCTGTGCTTTCAGATAGCACAAATGCAATGCGCGATGGATTTTCAGAAACAGAGCAGTTTGTTAACTCTAATCTTGATAAATTATTTAGTATAAATTCCCAAAAAAGAATTATTATTGTTTCATTTGCTTCCAATATGTCCAGAGTTCAAGAAATTTTGAATCTTGGAAAAAAATACAATAGGAAAGTAGTTCTTGATGGTAATGTTATGATGTCAATTTTTAAGGCATCAGTGGACCTGGGATATATTCAAGTAGATGAAGACATTCTGGTTGAGATGTCAGATATAAATAAATATAAAGACAATGAGATAGTTATTTTGACAACAGGAAGCCACGGTGATTCACTACAGTGTATTTCCGGAATAGCATCCGGAGAGAGATCGGATATCAATATAAAAGACAATGATGTTGTACTCTTTAGTTCGGTACCAATTTATGGAAATGCGTCTGATTTCAATATTATACTCAGCAGGCTCGAGGAACATGGGGCTATAGTAGAATTTCAAGACATACATGCAACCGGGCATGCATGTGCCGGAGAGATTAAGCTGTTGTATTCTACTCTTAAACCCAAATTCGTTATTCCGGCTCATGGTGAGTATAGATTTAGACGAGAAGCGAAAAGAATTGCCAAGGAAGTGGGAATAAAGTCAGAGAACATCTTTCTTATCAACAATGGAGATATATTGGAGCTTGGCGCTGATAGTTGCAGGATTTCAGGTAAGCTTAGCTTAGAGGTTGTTCTTATTGACGGATATGAAAAACGTGAAATAGATGTTAATGTGATTAAAGATCGAGAAAAGCTGTCGCAGTCCGGGGTTGTAGTTATTGAAATGTGTATTGATAAAAAGACAGGCAGATATGCTTCAAAGCTTAATATTACAAGTCGCGGATTTGTAGACGAGCATAGTAATAAGGACTTATTTGAGGGACTAACTAAGGTTGTCCTCCAAGAGTTGTCAAGATATGTGAATCAAGGTGTTAAGGGCGAGAGAGTTAACAAAGGCATATGTAGAAAAGCAGAGTGGTATATTGAAACAGTATCAGGTAAAAAACCTATAGTGATTGCTAATATCACTGAAGTCATGGTATAATCCTAATACCTTAATAGAATTTGTTGCAGTTATGCGGCTTTAGGGCAATGCTTCTGGGATTGGAAGTACGTCGTCCTGATAGAGGGGCGAGTATTTCGAGATCGTGAGAAGAGTGCATATATGTGGCAGAATACGAAAATGCGTGAGAACGTTTTTTTCGTATTCTGCTTTTTTTATTGGGTAAAACATGTGTAGGTAGGGGTGTCTTGCACAACCTGATGCTTACTACACATAGAAATTCAGAGGTTTAATATGAAAAAAAATCGGCTTATTATATGGAGCTTAATCTGCGCAAGTTTGATACTACTTTTTACAACCAGATCCTCACCTTTATTTGTGTGCAATAACTGGGATGACGTCAACAGCTATTTTACGATGGGAAAAGGAATGATGAATGGTCTTGTGATATATCGGGATCTGTATGATCAGAAAGGCCCATTCCTTTATCTGTTGTACGGAATTGCATATCTTATTTCTAATAGGACGTTTTTGGGCGTGTTTATTTTTGAAGTAATTGCTGCTACGTTTTTTCTTTATTTCGCAGGAAAACTGATAGAAAAAAAGAGTAATAGATACATAGCGACCGGACTAATACCTGTAATAGGCGCAGCAGTTTACTCTTCCTGGAGCTTTTATTCAGGGGGCGCTGCAGAAGAGTTTTGCCTTCCGCTTTTAGCGCTGGCATTGTATCTTCTTGATGAGGTATTGCAGGATGATCTTGATGGTAAGAGATGTAAGAGCATTTTTGGCATTGCCGGTATATGCGCAGGAGTTGTTGCCCAGGTGAAATATACAATGCTGGGATTCTTCTTTGCATGGTTTATACTGGCAGTGATTTGGATGGCTATGAAAAGAGATTTTTCCAAGCTATTTAGCTGTATCGGAAGATTTATTGTTTTTGCTATTGTTCCTTCTGTTCCATGGTTTATATATTTTGTGGCAACAGGCAGCTTGGATGACTGGTATAGGTGCTATATTTATAACAATCTGTTTTTCTATAGCCATATATCAACTGAGCAGTATAGTTTTCTTCACAAAATATACGAAATGACAAAGACATTGTATTGGCTTATAAGAGACAGTTTTTCATATTTTATATGGATCATAGCAGGTTTTATTCTTCAGCTTGTTATGGAAAAGAAGATTATCAGGAAGCTTTCATCTCTGGTAATCTTTGGATTTACATATTTTGTGATATTTATAGGTGGCAATAAACTGGCATATTATTCGATTCCATTGATGCCAGTGGCAATAATCGGGGCTGTGTATGTTGGCATGCTTTTGACCAAAATAAAGATTAATCCGGCAAAGAAGATACATTTATGTGCAGAAGCGGGGATTGCGGTGGTGATACTTGCTATGAGCACGGTCTTTGCAGCATGCAATACTCAAAACGCAGAATATAGAGGCTTTAATAAAGAAGACGTGTGGCTCTTTGAGGCAGCAAAGTATATTGACAGTGATGATACTTTACTTGAGTTAAATGCAATTGATGCAGGACTATACACAGTTTCCGGCATAGTGCCAAGCTGTGAGTATTTTCAGACAAATGGTATTGGCCTTGATATGATGTTTGAGGAGCAAAAGAAGTATCTTAAGGAAGGTAGAACGGATTATGTACTTGCTGTTGCCTTCGAGCCTGAATTTATCGATCTCAATTATTGCTTGGTTGATACATTTGAATATAACGAGACAGACCATGAGGAGATTTATTATTTGTACAGAAAAAAAGACTGAGCATATGACTTAGCAAATACTGTTTATTAAATAAAAAGATCACAAAATCCAATCTTTAAGAGAGAATCGTAATATATACGGTTCTCTTTTTGATATAATAATTGAGTGATTGCATAATATACATAGATATTCATGACAAAGCTATAGGATAATGCTATAATTAAAAGTCGCTAAATATAAGAAAGTACGCGATTGTTACAATGTAAAAGGAGTTGAATATAAGTGACAGACAATAGCAAATTGAAAACTCCATATTATATGTTTGATGAGAGCATATTACGAGAACACGTTGCCAAGATGGTTTCCATAAGAGAGAAATACACCGGTGATGATCTGTGTTTTTGTTATGCCATAAAAGCTAATCCCTTTCTTATTCCATATATAGATAGTCTGGTAGACTATTTTGAAGTTTGTTCATGGGGCGAACTTAAGATATGCATTCATTACGGTGTTGATCCCAAGAAGATTATTCTGTCAGGTGTCAATAAGGAACCAGGGATGATTTCCGATGCGGTTGAATATGGAGTAAGAATTTTGACCGTAGAATCAATGCATCAATATGATGAGATTATCAGACGGGTTGAGAATACAGATATTCATATCAGATTGCTTCCAAGGCTTTCCAACGGGGCACAATTTGGTATGGATCAGAGCAGTATAGAAGAGATTATCAGGGATATTGGCAAGCATCCTGAGATCAATATAGCCGGAATACATTATTTTACAGGTACTCAGAAAAAGAAATTCAGCAAGATTGAAGCAGAGCTCAAGCTTATTGAAGACTTCGTCACAAGATTAAAGAGCGAATACGGCTTTGAACCGGAACTTCTTGAATACGGCCCGGGACTTGGAGTACCTTATTTTATCGGTGATGATTTTGATGACTATTATTCTGTATATGAAGAGCTGGTTAGCTACATAACCGCAGCTAAATACAGTTATCGGGTAAATCTTGAAATGGGAAGATTTTTTGTTGCATCATGCGGAGATTATGTTACGTCCATCGCTGATGTTAAAGGAACTACGGATGCCCCGATACTTATACTTGATGGCGGAAGGAACCATATAAGTTATTATGGCCAGAACATGGTTATGAAAACGCCTGTGATCAAGACGGAAAAAGAGGATGAGAACGGCGCAGTTCCATGCGATCTTTATGGATCGCTGTGTTCATTTAATGATATGATTGCCAGAGCGGTTATGGTATCTGATCCTAAGGTTGGGGACAGACTGATATTTAAGAATATTGGAGCTTACTCCATCACGGAGGGCATATATCTGTTTCTTAGTAGAGACCTTCCTGCAGTATACATTAAGGAAGCGGATGGCTCATGTAAGATGCTCAGAAATGGTGATCCAATCTATGAAATCAATTGCCTGAACAAATAAATTATTATATTAAAAATAGGAGAGTGACCGAATAATGGATGAATTAATGGAAATTTTAAAAGAAGCAAGACCTGATGTTGATTTTGAAACAGAAGAAGCTCTTATCGATGATGGAATACTGGTATCTTTTGATATCATTTATATTGTTAATGCCATTAATGAGGCTTTTGATATTGAGGTGAATGTATCTCAATTAAAGCCCGAGAATTTTAACAGTGCAAAAGCAATGTGGGATATGATTCAGAAGATGCAGGAATGATAAACATGAACGAATATAATGTACTAAGCTTTTTGGAGAGCAGTGCTGCCAAGTATCCTGACCGCATTGCTTTTAAGGACAAAGATGAAGCAATAAATTATAGCGATCTTTTGAAAAGAAGTCAGAAGATTGCCGCTGTAATACGCAAAAATGCGCAGATGGAGCAATTTGAAAAGAATAAACCTGTTGCTGTTTTTATTGACAGGAATATCAAAAGTCTCCAGTTATTTCTGGCTGTTGTATATAGCGGCAATTTCTATGTTCCGATTGATCCGACACTTCCTGTAGAAAGAATACAGGCTATGTTGGATACGCTTAGACCTGCATGCTGCATATCAGCAACAACGAGGAAGCTTCCTGTAGAGGCACAAGCTTTTGACTCGTTAATTGAGCAGTCAGAAGAGATAGAAGAATATTATACTGACTCTATTAAGACAATCAGAGAGCTTTCTATTGATACAGATCCAGTATATGCGATTTTTACATCAGGAACCACAGGCGTTCCCAAAAGCGTTATCGTAAGTCATAGAAGCGTCATTGATCTTGTTTACAGATTTAAGGAATCTTTTCCTTTTCCCGAGCATCCTGTTATGGCTAATCAGGCACCCTTTGATTTTGATGTATCTGTCAAGGATATATATAACAGCCTGTATCTGGGCGGCACAGTTGTTGTTGTACCCAAGAGCTATTTCGTAATGCCGGCGGCGCTTTTCCCTTATTTACAGGAAAATAATGTTAATGTTCTTATATGGGCAGTATCGGCGCTTAGAATTGTTCAGAACTTTAAGCTGTTCGATGCGTGTATTCCCGACAAGATCGCTCTTGTTATGTTCTCAGGAGAGATCATGCCGGTAAAATGCCTCAATTATCTTATGGATTACTGGAAGGATGCGACATTTGTAAATCTGTACGGTCCTACTGAGATTACCTGTAACTGCAGCAGCTACATAGTACATGACAGATTGGAAGATACGGATAGCATCCCTATCGGAAAGAGCTTTGCCAATACGGAAATGTTCCTGATAGATCCGGATACAATGCAAAGAATTCGAAGAACTGGCGAAAAAGGTGAGATCTGCGTTAAGGGTTCTTGCCTGGCACTTGGGTATTACAGAAATCCTGAGCAGACAGAGCTTGCTTTTGTTCAGGACCCCGAGGTGACTTCATATAAAGATTTGATGTACAGAACCGGAGACATCGGTTACTATGATGAATCCGGAGATATGTACTATGTGGGTCGTAAAGATCATCAGATCAAACATATGGGACATCGTATCGAGATGGGCGAGATAGAGACCGTAGTTAACGCTATTGATGAGATAAAGATGGCCTGCGCCGTATATAAAGAGGCTAAGGAGATGATATATCTTTATTACAGCGCTGACGCCGAATGCGACAATATCATTATTAAGCAGATCAGGAAGCTACTTCCTGCATATATGCTTCCCAATAAGTTTGTATATATGAAAGAACTTCCCATGAACGCTCATGCTAAGATCGATAGGAAGAAATTGGCGGAGCTGGATTGATTTAAGTAATAACTTGGAGAATTAGAATGGTATATTCCCTTCCTTTTTTGTTGTTTGTAGCCGTACTTTTAATTGCATATTATTTTGTGTTCAAGAATCATCAGTGGGTTGTACTTCTCATAGGAAGTCTGGCATTTTATTTGTATACAGACCTTAGATTTTCGGTATTCCTGGTTGTTACAACCGTTATGACCTATTTCGGAGCAATTAAACTTGAGCAGCTTTCAGACTATCAGAAGAGCAACATAAAAGAGAACAAGGAAAAGTGGACCAAGGAGGAGAAAAAAGCCTTTAAAGCAGCAGTTTCCATAAAGAAGAGACTTCTGTTGTCTTTGATCGCCATTGTTGCATTTGGAATGCTAATGGTATTTAAGTGCAAAAAATTCCTTCCCTTTAGCTGGCTTATTCTGCCACTTGGAATGTCTTTTTATACCTTCCAATCAATTGGATATCTCATTGATGTATACAGAGGAGATGTAAAGGCTGAGCGAAACTTTATGCACTATGCACTCTTTGTATCTTATTTTCCTCAGATCATACAAGGACCTATCAACAGGTTTGATAAATTACATCATCAGTTTTTCCAAAAACATAATTTTGATTTTGAACAGATAAGATCAGGATTATGGTTATTTTTGTGGGGACTGTTCAAAAAGCTTGTGATAGCCGATCGATTGGCGATGTTTGTCAACACGGTCACAGAGCACACCGATAATCCTCCGGGATCAATTGTTGTTGCAGCTGTATTTTTGTTTAATATTGAACTTTACGCTGATTTCTCGGGCGGAATAGATATGGTCAGCGGTATTTCGGAGATGTTCGGAATTGGTCTGGCCGAGAATTTCAAGCGTCCGTTTTTTGCTACAACAATAGGCGAATACTGGCATAGATGGCATATTTCTCTAAGTAACTGGATAAGAGATTATGTTTTTTATCCCATTGCGCTATCTAAGACATATGCAAATGTATCTTCAAAGCTTTCTAAGAGAAATACGCATTTAGGTAAAACAATACCGGCAGGTATCGTTTCAGTTATTACATTTTTGCTGATTGGACTGTGGCATGAATTCAGTTTTTCATACATTGCCTATGGATTATGGCACGGATTTGTCATGGCAAGTTCTCAGATATTTGAGCCCTTCTTTAGTTATCTGGACAGGTGTTTTTCACTAAATAGGGAAAGCTACTCCATGAAACTGTTTGGAAGAGCTCGTACATGGATTTTGATATCTATTGGTGAGATGTTTACTCTTACAGGATCTTTTTCAGGCTTTCTAAGGCTCTTTTACCAGGTTATTCATAACTTCGATTGGTATAGAGCAATTACGGATATTGAATTGTACAGCCTTACCTACAAGGATTTCTTCGTGGTAGGCGTAGCAGTTATCATCTGGTATGTGGTCAGTGTAAGACAGGAGAGCGGTATGCGTATTCGTGAGCATATTGCGGCTCAGCCGTGGCTTTTCAGATATGCGCTTACTGCCGGAGTCATAATGATAACTTTGATCTTTGGAATCTACGGATCATCTTATAACGCTGCTGATTTCATTTATGGAGGCTTTTAAGATATGAAGAGTAAATCAGTGAAGACTTTTGTGCAAGTAGTGGTAGGCGTGCTGTTACTTGCGGTGATGGTTTTATATGCATCAAAAGTACTTGAAAGAAAAGATGCTTACGTTAAATATGAAGCCTTTTTTAGGGAGCAAAATGATTTTGATGTTCTCTTTTTTGGAAGCAGTAATATGCAGCTTATGGTAAATCCGCTTCAGTTGTGGAACGAATGCGGTATTACTTCCTATAACTTTGGAAATACTTCCGAAAGATTACCGGTGACATACTGGACAGTAAAGAACGCTCTTGAATATACAAAGCCCAAAGTGGTTGTTATTGAGGTTAGCCAATACGGACAGACTGAGAAGTATAAGGACATGTACAGTGTACACCTTGCATGGGATAGATTCCCTCTTTCCATGACGAAGATAAAGGCAGTATATGATGTTCTTAGTCCTGAAGACCCAAGATATGAACTTTTGTTTGATGTTATTCTGTATCATGACAGATGGTCAGAGCTTACTCCGGAAGACTTTTCACGCAGTTTTTCAAAGGAAAGAGGCTATGCGCCAAGTCATGAGTATATGGCTTTTGAAAGGCCCGAATATGAATATCGCATAAGTGAGGAAGCAGTAGATACAGAGGGAGTAACGTATCTGGAAAAAACTGTAGAGGAACTTCAGCAGCAAGGTATACAGGTGGTTTTTGTTCATTCTCCCGAAGTAAACTCCGAGGAGAAGCAGGCGAGAATAAATGCCGCATCTGTAACGGCTGAGAAGTACAATGTTCCGTTTATAGATTTTACTGTGATGGAGGACTGCGTGGTTGACTATGCAACAGATCTGTCGGATGCAGATCATGCCAATATACAGGGAGCAACCAAGCTGACTCATTATTTAGGAGAATACCTCATGCAGAATTATGATCTTACAAGTCATGCAGGGGATGAATCCTACCATGATTGGGATGTTTCATATGAGCAGTTCAAGGCTGATAATGACAGTGTCCCCATGACAGAGGTTCAGCCGGACTAAATTCATCACAGCTGCACAGGGTACACGGCCTCTTTTTACTGAGCTGCAGGATCAGAACATAGGAGAAAGAGTGGCGTGTGAATCCATAATCAAGCAGATAATAATTGCTTGCGTAAGAGATTACAGTGGCAAAAAAGGCAGCAGGGATGCGAAAGGAATTAGATCCGTAGATGAACAGCAAGGCATTTGATTCAAGAAGGATTGCGGAAGGCTACGCCAAGAGACCATGGCTTCACAAGAGTGTTATGGATAGGCTAAGGAAAGATCTTGGTATAGCTGATGACCATAGATTTAAGAACGGCCTGGATGTAGGCTGCGGAGCCGGGCTCTCAACCAAGGCTCTCCGCCTCATCTGCGACAAAGTGACAGGAACAGATATCGCAGATTCGATGGTCGAAGTGTGTAAGGAACTGTATACCGAGTCGGAAGGGTATTCTTTTTACGTGGCAGGTGCTGAAGAGGTTGATACTCCGGCTGAGAAGTATGACATCGTAACGGCAGCAGGTATGGTGAATTGGGTGGATGAAAAAAGGTTTCTCGAAGCCATGAAGAGGGTTACTTCCGATGAAGGTTTGATTGTTATCTACGATTTTGGCATCACGGATAAGATGGTGGGAAACCATGCTTATACCAAGTGGTATAACGAAGAGTATTTAAAGCGTTTCCCAAAGCCCCCTAGAAAAGAGAACAAGTGGGGCGAAGCAGAAATGATTCCCGGCTTTGTCATGGAAAAACAGACGGATTATGAGATGGAGTACGCGTTCAATTTGAACGCATTTGTGGATTTTATGATGATCCAGTCCAATGTAAACGCCAAGGTGGAAAGCGGTGAGATGACGGAAGGTGGCGCCGGAGAATGGCTGAAAAAGTCATTGGAACCGATATTTGAAAACTGCGAGAAACGGCTTGTTTTCTATGGATACAGCTGGTATATACGGAGGATGTGAAATATTTTTAACTTTTGTATTGACAGCTTCAAATTGTAAGTGATATATTTATAACATCAAACAAGTTATAAATATATCACTTTTTGTTGGAGGCATGACAATGAATAAGCAGATAACGTTAAAAGAAATACTCATCACCAAGGTGGTCAGAAATCTCGCAATAGCAGCATATTACTGGCTCTGGGCAAGAACTGATTGGAAGGATTCATACGTTAATATTCAGCATTGGATCGGAACTTTCCTGGTAATATTCTGCATACTCTACACCTACAGAATGAGAAAGTTCGCCAGAGAGCACTTCGATGAGCTTGCGGAGAAGAATCTCAACAGATGCAATGCAATATGTTATAAAATAATGTTTGTGATCGCTGTCATCACAGCTTACTACGCCGGCATCGTGGGACACGGAGCCAAGATCGGCACAGGCGTTATAGGCTGGATCCTCATGATAGCAATCGTGGTTGTTTCAATAGTAAGAGTTATTCTGTTTAGCGTTATGGATAGCAAGGGAGTATAAGTATGGCGCTTATAACGAAAGTTAAAGAGTATCGTGAGAAGGCAGGACTTAAACAGAGTGAACTTGCAGAGAAGGTCGGGGCGAGGCGAGAGACCATTGTCCACCTTGAAAACGGCAAGTACAACCCATCGCTTAAGCTTGCCATGGACATTTCCAAGGTGTTTGGTGTGACGGTTGAGGAACTGTTTGAGTTTACAGAAGAGTGATGTTTGGCGCGGACAAAAAAGCCCGCGCCGTTTTTGGTTTGCGCGCCATGGGCGCGCTCTAACGGGTGGAAGTCCCGAACACGCCCAGATAGTGGGAAGTGTATAGCTGAACAGCGAGGGTGTCCGTCGTGAGGTGGAATCTGAAG
>JAEEGJ010021525.1_pt1 | contig 13856 bp, 9 predicted proteins | sample 8958761 | NCBI WGS metagenome assembly JAEEGJ01 (sample SAMN16246546, study PRJNA631951) | gut metagenome | biome: gut microbiome; feature: rumen; material: RS-attached | host: Bos | place: Iran: Karaj | collected 2018-10 | reverse complement strand
TCTTATTTTCTCCTCTCTCCTCTCTCCTCTCTCCTCTTTTCTTCATCGCATTCAGCGCCTCCAGACGGTGTATAATCTTCTGTTCGGCATTGTCGCGTACGGAGCAGGTGTTCAGGAAGACGGCATCTGCCTCTTCTATCTTGTCCGTGGTGTCGTAACCGGCCATCTTCATCACCGAGGCCACCACCTCCGAGTCTGCCACGTTCATCTGGCATCCGTAAGTCTCTATCAGTAGTTTCTTCATCTATATCGTTTTCTGTTTGTACAATTCTTCCACTTGTCTCACGATACTGTCAGGAACGAGATCGTCGATGGACTCTCCTGCACGGACGCGACGGCGGATGTCGGTGCTGCTGACGTCCAGTAGCGGAGCGGCGACGGTGCCGGTGGTGTCCTCGCGGGGATAGACGACGATACGGTAGTGGCGCAGGATGTCCTTCCAGTGGTACCATCGTTCGAAGTGTGCCCAGTTGTCGCCGCCGATGAGGAGCACGAACTCGCTGTCGGGGTAGTCCTTCGACAAGGCCTGCAGCGTGTGCCATGTATACGACGGTCGTGGCAGATGCATCTCGTAGTCCGAGGCCTCGATGCCCTCGACATCTTCGAGAGCTGTCTGTGCCAGCCTCATCCTCTGTTCGTCGTCGAGCAGGTCACTCTGGCGTTTCAGCGGGTTCAACGGCGACACCATCAGCCATACCTCGTCAAGCCCTGCTGTCTGCCGCAGATACCTCGCCAGTGCGATGTGTCCGTTATGAATGGGGTTGAACGAACCGCCGAAGATTCCTATCCGCCTCAATCTTATCTCTTATCTTTTATCTCTTATCTCTTATCTCTTATCTTTTCAGCCACGGCTTCCAGCGTCTCCTGCTTGGCTGTCTCTAAGTCATCGTTGACGATGACACGGTCGAACTGTGGGGCAAAGGTCAGTTCGTACTCTGCCTTTGCCAGACGCTCAGCGATGGCCTCGGGGCTATCGGTACCACGCCCTTCCAGACGGCGGCGCAGTTCCTTTACCGACGGGGGCTGGATGAAGAGGCTCAGCGCCTCGTCGCCATAGTATTTCTTGATGTTCACGCCACCTTTGACGTCGACGTCGAAGACCACGTTCTGACCCTCTTCGCGCTGACGCTCTACCTGGGCTTTGAGCGTGCCGTAGAAGCGGTTCTCATAGACCTCCTCATACTCCAGGAACTCGTCGTTCTGAATCTTTGCCTTGAATTCCTCGGGTGTCAGGAAGAAGTACTCCACGCCGTTCTGTTCCGTGCCACGTGGGGCCCGACTTGTACAGCTGATACTGAAGTAGAGTTTCAACTCTGGATGCTCCTGCATCAGCCAGTTCACGATGGTGCTCTTCCCGCTGCCGCTCGGCGCACTCACAATAATCAGCTTCCCTTTCATAATTCGTATTATTCGTGAAAATCGTGGTTTCTATTATAGTGCGTTGAGCACCTGTTCTTTGATTTGTTCCAGTTCGTCTTTCATCTTGACGACGATGTTCTGCATCTCCGCCTGGTTCGACTTCGAGCCGGTGGTGTTGATCTCGCGTCCCATCTCTTGGGCGATGAAGCCCAGCTTCTTTCCCTGTCCGGCAGGCTCGGCCATGGTCTCGCGGAAGTATTTCAGGTGGTTGCTGAGGCGCTGCTTCTCTTCGCTGATGTCCAGCTTCTCGATGTAGTAGATGAGCTCCTGCTCCAGCCGGTTCTTGTCGTACTCCACGCCGGGAATCTGCTGCAGCCCCTCGGTGATACGCTGGCGGATTTTCTCCACACGGGCCTTCTCATAGGGGTCGATGCTGGCCAGGAGCATCTCGATGTTGTCAATCTTCTCAGCAAATTTCTTTTCCAAGGCGGCACCTTCCTGGCAGCGGAAGTCCACTAGCTTGTCGAGAGCCTCGCTGACGGCCTTGCGTGCCACGGCCCACTCCTCGTCGCTGAGCACCTCTGTCTCAGTCTTCGTCAACACGTCGGGCATACGCAGCAAGGTGTAGAAGGGGTCGGCAGGGGCGGCGATGCCCGTTTTCTCGGCGATGGCCATGATCTGACGGTAGTAGTTCTCCACCAGCGCTCCGTTGATGGGTGTGGCATCGACGACGGTGTCCTTCTCTATCCAAAGGCTCAGGTCTACCTTGCCGCGGATGACGGCAGCAGCTACCATCTGACGTATCTCCATCTCCTTTTCACGGTAGAGTGGTGCGATGCGCGTCTGCAGGTCCAGCTGCTTCGAGTTCAGTGACTTTACCTCAACATTGATTTTCTTGTCTTTGTAGGCTACGACGGCTTTGCCGTAGCCAGTCATGGATTGTATCATTTCGTTTTGTTTTTTGCCTTTTTACTGTTTCCTTCTATATTTTGCGTGCAAAGGTACGAAAAAAAGTGAAGAGTGAAGAGTGAAGCGTGAAGAATTTGCTGCCGCCATCCCCATTTTTACATCTCTGACTCGTCGCAGTCCTCCTCATCGATGTCCAGACACTGGCGGATGATGTCGTACGTAAAGCCACGGCCGAGGGCGAAGCGGACAAGTTTCTGGTTCAGTTCGTAGTCGCTTGCTGCCTTGGTGCTGCGGCGTTTCTGTTTCAGCAGGGGGCGCAGCACACTGAGGTACTCCTCGTCGTCGACCTCGTCGAGCACCTGTTGGCGGATATCCTCGTCAATACGTTTCTGCCACAGCGCCTGTTCCACCTTCCTGCGTCCCCATTTGTTATAGCGTATCTTGTCACGCACGAAGGCTCTGGCATAGCGTTCGTCGTCGACATAGCGCTCCTTGACCAGTCTGGCCATGACACGTGCCTGTGCCTCGTCGCTCATTTCCCACCGCCGCATCTTCTCCAGCATCTCGTGCTGGCAGTGCTCAGCGCGGGCACACAGCTGTGCCAGCTGCAGGTATGCCCCTTGTTCAGTCACTTCTTTCATTCCTCGTTCCTCGAAAATATCTTATCTCTTATCTCTTTTGAGCTCTTATCATTCTCGTTTTTCCGTACTGGTCTTCTTTGCCTTCGATGGCATGGTATCCCATCACGTGTAACAGTTCTTGCAAATCGCTGAGGTACAGCGGGTTGATTTCGAAGTACAGCCATCCGTCAGGTTTCAGTGTTTCACGACCGTATTCGGCGATGGTGCGGTAGAAGAGCAGCGGGTCGTCATCGGGCACGAAGAGTGCTGTCTCCGGCTCGTGTTCCAGAACGTTCCGCTCCATCTCCGTCCGTTCTTTCTCACAAATGTACGGCGGGTTGCTGACGATGAGGTCCCAGATATCCTCTCTCCTTCTTCCTCCTTCCTCGTTCCTCGTTCCTCGAAAGGAATCCTCCCTCCTCTTTAAAACATCAACCCGTTCAAACGACACGTGAATATGGGTACGTTTGGCGTTTTCACGGGCTATTGTAAGTGCCTCTTCGCTGATGTCCCATGCCGTCACCTCGGCTCCCGCTATCTCTGCCGCCAGCGTACATGCGATGCATCCGCTCCCCGTCCCAATGTCGAGAATCTTCAAAGCCTCCGCCCTTTGACTGTCCTCTCTCCTCTCTCCTCTTTCCTCTTTCCTCTTCAAAACAATCCACTGGCAGAGCTCGTAGGTTTCCGGCCGGGGTATGAGGACACCTGGTGCGACATGGAACAGCCGAGGACCGAAGTCCGCCAGTCCCACGACATACTGCACGGGCTCCCCAGCCGCCAGTCGCCGCAAGATGGTCTCTAGCGTCGTCTGGTCGTCGGGTGACAGCTCCTCGACCTTTCCGCAGATGATGTCCGTCCACGTCAGGCCGAAGCGCACCTCGAGCACCCAGCGGACGATGGCTTTCGCCTCTCCCTCATCGTATAACGCCGTCAACGGTTGCCACAGATTTCTATACATTGTTGCTTTTTCCTGCAAAAATAAACAAAAAAGCCGAAAGTGCAAAACTTTCGGCTTTTTTTATCTCTTATCTCTAATCTTTTACCTCTATTTAAAGATCAGCTGCGCAAACTCGTGGAGGCTGCGGCGCCAGGTGTGCCACTCATGGGCGGTGCCCGGCGACTCGTAACCCACGGCGTTCATGCCGAGCTGTTCCTTGATGTTCTTGGCAGCGTTGACACATCCCATGTTCTCCTTGCCGCCACCACTCATGAAGAGCAGTTTAACATTCTTGGCAAAGCCTTCTGAAGCCTTCACCTGATCAACGCTCCATGCGCCGCTGCTGAAGGAACCTACATAAGCGAACTTCTCAGGGTTGGCGAGCGTAATCTCGCGTGCCTGCATACCACCCATGGAGAGACCGGCATAGGCACGGTGCTGCGGATCAGCAATCACGCGGTAGTTCTTCTCGACCATCGGGATGATGTCATTGAAGAGTACGTTCTTGAAGCCCTCAGAGAAACCGCCGAAGCCACCGAAACCGCCACGACGCTGACCGCCCTGTCCGGGAGCACCCTGCGGACGCTGGCCACCCTGTCCGGGAGCACCTTGCGGACGCTGGCCGCCTTGTCCGGGAGCACCCTGCGGACGCTGACCCTGCGGGCGCTGACCGCCAAAACCGCCGAAACCGCCGGCTTCACCTGGACGGTAAGCGTTCAGACCATTGTCCATGACGATGATGCAAGGAACGGCCTTGCCCTCGGCAATCAGGTTATCCATGATCTGAGCGGTATGGCCCTGCTGTGCCCATCCGTATTCGTTCTCGCCCATACCATGCTGGAGATACAGCACTGGGAATTTCTTGGTGGGGTTGGTGAAGTATTCTGCGGGCAAATAGACATGGCAGCGACGCATCTTTTCGGTGTAGGTAGACCAGTAGAACACCTCGCTCACAGAGCCCTGCGGTACGTTCTTCACCTGCCAGAAATCCTGGTCATCGGAAGGAATCTCGATACCGCTGCCCCAACGGCTGGCGCCATAGTAGTAGAGGCTGTTCGGATCGGGCACTGAGGCGCCGTCAATCTCCAGTTGATAGTAGTGGAAGCCCTCGTCCTGAGGTGCCGACGTACCGGTCCACTTGCCGTCGGCATCTTTCACCATCAGGTACTTCGTGCCGCTGATGTCAAGCTTCACGGTGGTGGCATTGGGCGCCACGATTTGTGCACGTACCATGCGCTGTGAGTTGACTGCGGGGAACTGCTTGTTCTCCTGGTTGGTAGAAGCCGGTTTGAAGTCCTCGGTCACGTTTTCGGTTACTGAGGGGACGGTGGGGTTTTCTCTGGCACCGAACTGTGCTGATGCCGTGAGGCTCGTGAGAGCCAGCAATGAAAGAAAGATTTTTTTCATAGGTTTTGTATTTTAATATTGTGTTAGGTTGATAATCTCTCAATTCTTCAATCTTTGACGCCTTTTGTCAACAGAAGTAAAATACGCAGGTCGTTTGTTAGAAAAGATTAACACTTCGGAGTCTCAGATTCTCGTCGGCTTTTCATATCTTTGCGACATCAATCAGAATCATCAATATGAAAGCCATTTTTCTCAAGACCAGTCTTTTTCTTAGTGTTTGTTTGATCAGTAGTGTGACATGGGCCCAGGATACTGTCCGCATAACCAGTCCCGACAGTCGTCTCCGGGCGGAGTTGACACAGGCATCAACCCGAACCTATCTGACCATTTATCGCGCTGACAACACCCAGATGGTGAAGACACAGCTAGGTCTCAACACCTCGATAGGCAACTTTACGAGCAACCTCGTACTGCTGTCGGCCACAGACCTTGAGAAGATCAGCGAGACCTACGAGAACCGCCACGGCAAGCAGCTACACGTGACGGCCGAGGCGAACCGTCTTGTGGCCCATTACGTGAATGCCAAGGAGCAGCCGATGGACATCGAGCTGCGGGCCTACAACGACGGTGTCGCTTTCCGTTATATGCTTCCCAATGCCGAGAAGCAGACCATCAAGTTCACCAGCGAGGCCACCGCTTACACCATTCCCCAGACGGCGCACCGCTGGCTGCAGCAGTTCGTAACGAGCTATGAGGGCGACTTCCCCTATCAGGCCTCTGGCGGGAAACAGGGTGCGTGGGGCTATCCCGCCCTGTTCGAGGTCAAGAACACCTTTATGCTCATCACCGAGGCCAACGCCAGCAGGATGTACTGTTCCACCCATCTCGACAACTCATCCAGCTCTTCTAGCTATAAGGTTGCCTATCCCTACTCGTGGGAAGGCAACAGCCAGGGCGACGTCAACCCCACATGGAGCGGCGAGAACTGGGTATCACCCTGGCGCTTGGCCATCATCGGCGACCTGAAGGATGTCGTGGAGTCGACACTCGTCGAGGATGTCAGCGATGCCACGACGATGACCGACACCGACTGGATAGAGCCCGGACGTGCCGCGTGGATCTACTGGGCGTACAACCACGGCACAAAGGACTATAAGATCTGTTGTCAGTATGTTGACCTCGCCGTGAAGATGGGGTGGGAGTATGTGCTCTTCGACTGGGAGTGGGACGCCATGACCAACGGCGGCAAACTCGAGGATGCCGTGGCCTACGCCAAGAAGAAAGGCATCAAGGTGCTGATGTGGTACAACTCCGGAGGTCCTCATAATCAGGTTGGTGCCACACCGCGCGACCGTATGCTCACCCACGAGAACCGTGTCAAGGAGTTTGCCTGGCTAAAGAAGCTCGGCGTCGTGGGTGTGAAGATCGACTTCTTCGAGAGTGACAAGCAGTCGATGATGGCCTACTACCTCGACATCCTGAAAGATGCCGCCGACGTGAAGATGCTCGTCAACTTCCACGGCAGCACCGTGCCCCGTGGTTGGAGCCGCACCTGGCCGCACCTCATATCGATGGAGGCTGTCTACGGTGCCGAGCAGTATAACAACGGCGACTACATGACCAGCAACGGTGCCCGCATCAACTGTCTGCTGCCCTACACCCGCAATGTCATCGGGCCTATGGACTACACCCCCGTCGCCTTCACCAACTCCCAGCATCCCCACATGACGACCTTCGCCCATGAACTCGCCCTATCGGTAGCTTTCGAATCGGGCATCCAGCATTGGGCTGACCGTCCCGAGGGCTTCTACGCCCTGCCCGACGAGGCACAGTGGCATATGATGCAGGTGCCAGTGGCCTGGGACGAGACCCGCTTCCTGACAGGCTATCCCGGCAAAGACTTCGTCGTCGCCCGACGCAGCGGCGACCACTGGTGCATCGGCGGACTCAACGGCGAGAAGAAAGCCAAGACCTTCGACCTCTCCTTCGACTTCCTCTCGGCCACCACCCCCCTCCTGCTCACCCTCTACGCCGACGGCGCCGACGAGAAGACCTTCTCCATCACCCACTACGCCATCAGTCCCTCTGTGCCGACACCAAGTGATGGCTCCACCTCCTCCCGTTCCTCTATGCCGACACCGAGTGTCGGCCCATCGTCCACCACCGATCAGCTCTCCATCCCCTGCCTCTCCCAAGGCGGCTTCACCATGGATATCGTACCCTTCGACCTCTCCATGCTGGAAACCCTGAAGACTGCGGCAGCTGCCCTCCTGAAGACCGCCCAGGCCAATATGGGCACCGAGCCCGGTCAGTACAAGGAACCGCTGGTCACCGCTCTCGCCGACGCCCTCGACCAAGCCTCCCTTCTCTCCATGTCGACACCGAGTGTCGGCTCCTCCTCCACTCCCTCAGATTTATCTGAAGGCCTCGCCGCCTACATCGCCCTCGCCGACGCTTTCTCTGCCCTCCAGACTGTGGGCCGTAACAAGCAGGAGTTCACCAAGGGCGATGCCATCCAGCCCAGTGGCAGCGGCACGAACGTCACCACGAAATACCTTGGGGCTGCCAAGTCCTTCGCCCGTGACAGTAAGTCGGGCTCAAAACGCTTCGGTGCCCCCTCCAGCTGGACTGTCGAGAACTACAAGATTGACTGTGGTACCAGTGGCGTGAAGGAGGGACTGGACAACTACCCAGGCTATAACTGCCTGCAGCTCGGACGTTGGGAAGAGGCTGACAACCAGATGACCCTCGCCGACCACGCCAACTCACGCCTCTACCAGCGCGTCACCCTGCCAGCAGGCCAATATTACTTCGGCGCCAAGTACCACTCTCTCGAGAATACCAACGTCGGCAACCATGCCTATCTCTTTGTCGCCTCCGAGGTGCTTCCCACTACCTCCGTCGAAGCCAAGGCACTGGCTTGGAGCACCCTTCGTACCGCCTCCGCCGGCGACCAGTTCTATGGTTTGGAGTTCAAGCTCACCGAAGAGCAGGAAGTTATTCTCGGCTGGCAGATGGATGGCCGCAACCGCCATACTGAGTTTCGCTGCTCCGAAGTGCGGCTCATGTACACCCCGCTGTCTCAGGACGCCACGGCCATCACTATGCCGACACCCAGTGTCGGCTCATCGTCCGCTGGCGAGGATCCTTCCACCTCCACTCCCTCAGATTTATCTGAAGGCCTCTACGACCTCAGCGGCCGCAGAATCACTACCAGCCCACTCCCTCGGGGCGTCTACATCCAGCGCCAGGGTGCTAGTACCACGAAGCGTCTGAAATCTGAGTAACGGTCAATTTTTATAGGAAGTACATCGCGGATTGATGGTGTCGTAACGGAAAACGCCGTATCTTTGCACCCGAAAACAAACTGCTACTTAAAACGAATGTACTATAAACTAACCGCAATGGTCATGGCTGCTGCTATGAGCGCGGCAGCCATCGCACAGACCGCCCCGTCCCTCTATGCCGACGCCAAGTGTCGGCCCATCCCCGGCCCATCCTCCGCTGAGGTGGTGTGGTTCGATGGGCAGCATCCTGTTACCTATAGTCTTCCGAAGAAGGTGGAGCCGGTGGTGAAGATTGCCCTGGAGATGTGGAAGGACGATATGCGACAGGTGACGGGAATGGAGCCCGTGCCGGCTGCAGGTAAGGCGAAAGTAATCGTGACACAGTCAAGCGATTTACCGGCCGACGGTTTCCGGATATCTGTAAAAGGCGGGCAGATAATTATTGATGGCAGTAACGGCCGCGGCATGGCCTACGGCCTGTTGGAGCTGTCACGCCTGGCAGGTGTATCGCCTTGGATATGGTGGGGTGACGTGACGCCGGAGAAGAAAGCGAGGCTGACGATGGATGAGGATTTCGTGACGGAACAAAGTCCGAGTGTGGCATATCGCGGCATTTTCCTTAATGATGAGGACTGGAGCCTGCGCCCGTGGAGCTCTCGTAACTATGAACCTTCTGACGTCGGGCATATCGGTACTAAGACCTATAAAAGAATCTTCCAGTTGCTGCTGCGACTGAGGGCCAACGCCATCTGGCCCGCCATGCATACGGGGACAACGGCTTTCTTCAAAATTCCCGGAGCGAAGGCGATGGCCGACAGTTGCGGCATCGTTATCGGTACGTCGCATTGTGAACCGCTGTTGCGCAACAATGTGGATGAGTGGGACGTGAAGGTTCGCGGAGCCTTCAACTATAAGACGAATCGCGAGCAGGTGCAGCAGTATTGGATTGAACGCTTGCAAGAGGTCAGGAAGTCGAAGGACAATATGTTTACGATTGGCATGCGTGGCATTCATGACGGATCGATGGAGGGTTATAAGACCACTCAGGAGAAATTCGAGGGTCTGCAGCAGGTGATCGACGACCAGCAGGAACTGCTTCGTCAGTATATCGGTGCTCCGGAGAAACAGATGCAGGTGTTCGTGCCGTATAAGGAGGTTTTGGAACTCTATCAAAAGGGCCTGCGGGTGCCTGACTATGTAACGCTGATGTGGTGTGACGACAACTATGGCTATATGACCCGTCTGTCGAATGCCGAGGAACAGCAGCGAACAGGTGGAGGAGGCGTCTACTATCACCTGAGCTATTGGGGTCGTCCGCACGACTATCTCTGGCTGACGACCACCCAACCTGGACTGATCTACAACGAGATGCGTGAGGCATACGACCACAACGTGCGAAAGCTCTGGATTGTGAATGTGCATGATCCGAAGGTAGCGGGCTACGACCTGGAACTCTTCCTCGATATGGCTTGGAACATCGACTGTGTCTCGGGTGAAACGCTCAACGACCATCTGCGTGCTTGGCTCTGTCGACAGTTCGGTCAGACGGCTGGCGAACGGCTCTTCCCCGTAATGCATGAGTTCTTTCGGCTCTGTGGCGAGCGACGGCCGGAGTTCATGGGTTTTACCCAGGTGGAGCTCGACAAGAAGAAATACAATCGCGGTCTCTCGCCAGTGTCGGAAGTGCCTCTGACGCAACAGGAGGCGGCAGCACGGTTGGCGGCTTTTGAGCAGTTGAAGGCAGCTGTTATCGCCGTCCGTCATGAGGTGCGTCCGGAACTATCAGATGCTTTCTTTGCCGCTATCGAATACCCAGTGTTTACCACCGCTGCTATGAATACGAAGATTCTGGCTGATTCCGTCAAGAGTCATCAGGCATACGAGGAGATACAATCACTCACCAAGCACTATAACGAGATGAATGGTGGCAAATGGCGTCATCTGATGGACGCCGCTCCCAGACAATTGCCTGTGTTTGAAGATGTCCGCGCCAGTTCGTTGAAACAGGGGAACGAATCTATTGTTACATCGTCGTCGGCAAGCGATATAACGCAAGAACCGTCCCCATGTTACAAGACCGTTCAGATGTTAGGACACTCGATGAATGCGGTGGCGCTGCCGAAAGATGGCTGCTTGACTTATCGCTTCGAAGTGGAAAAGCCTGGCGACTATACCCTCTATACGGCTATGATCCCCACGCAGCCGAATGACAATGGTGATCTGCGCTATAGCGTGAGCATCGATGGTGGCGAGCCGACGGTCTTTAACCTCAAAGAGCCTTTCCGCTCAGAGCAATGGAAACAGAATGTGCTCCGAGGTCAGGCGCTCCGTGAACAGAAAATCCAGCTTTCAGTCGGACAGCATACCCTGATCATCCGCGCCCTCGATGCACATATCATTTTCGACCAGTGGTGGCTGAAATAGTTATTTCCTGATGATCTTCTTCGTAACGCCATTGGCATCGCGCGCTATCAGGATGCCCTTGGTGTTTCCGCTTGCCCGTACTCCGCTCAACGTGTAGAGTTGAGAGTGGAGAGTTGAGAGTTGAGAGTTGTCGGATGCGAGGGGGATAGTGATGGCTGTAGAGCCGTCTTTCTCGTAGAGGGTGAGGATGAGGCAGCATTGCTTTGAACCGAGCTTAAACGTGAAGCTGTTCTCGATGGGTGTCGTTGCCACGAGGGTGTGAGTCACGTAGGTCATGTTATCGCCGTCCTTGGCGGGAAACACATAGTCGGCAGCACTGAAATCTGTGCCGTTGAAATGGCTGATATAGGCATCGGCGTCGTAGTTGTCGTAGCCGTAAAAGTCCACCTTGTCAATCTTCATGCCAGCTGGCAATTGCACGGTGTAAGCCACGTTGGCAGAGTATTTCACGGTGCTCGATTTACCGTTGGCATAGCCCTTGCCGTTGCCGTTGGTAATCTTGATGCCGCCGCTGAAGCCATATTCCGACGAAGACCCGCTGGTGTTCGTTTCACCCGAGAGTGCGTAGGTATTGTAGCCTTGCGAGGCGTTCTGTGCTTCGATACGTTGCTTCCAGGCGGGGTACTCGTTCTTGATCCCGTTCAGCGGCCAGCTGCCCATGAACTGATAGTTCACACGGCGGAGGGCATTCAGCGAGGTGACTATCGGACAACCCTTCCAGTCGATACTGTCCTCAGCATCCTCGTAGGAATAGAGGAAACGGTAATACAGATGTTGCAGATTGTCGTCGTAGATGGCGAAGATGGGCTGGTATGCCTTGTCGGGATCATACGATTTGCTGGCAATCTCATATTCGGTATAAGTATAGGTCTTGCCGCCGGTCGTATACGAGCGCGATTTGTTGCGCGATTTCAGCATGTTGAAGAACGACTCGTAGGTCTTGCGGCCTGTCTCGCCGCCCAACTGGATAAAGCGTCCCCAGACGGCACTTCCGGCCTTGTCGATCACGCGACGGTCTTTTTGGCCATTGGCATTGGTGAAGTCTTCCACTGCCTTGCCGTCGATCTTGTGTGCATCGAGCCAGGCTACGGCTGCGTGGATGGACTGTTGCAGCGCCTCAGAAGGATTCTCGATGGTCATCAGATAAGATAGCAGACTGGCTGATTCGCTGCCGCTGATGGAGGGCAGTTCGTGGGGACGGCCTACGGCGGGCTGGAACTTGATGGTGTCGTGCTGGGCGCACCAGGCGGCCTTTGTGCCGTTGTCGTCCACCTGACACTTGATGATCACGTCGATGGCGCGCTTCACTGCCTCCGAGCAATGCTTCTTCGTAGCGTCATCGGTCATATTGGCAAAGTCGCCTTTTCCGGCAGCAATCTCCTGCAACAGACGCATCACGTTGGTCATCAGGTCATCGTTGAAGGTGATATAGTCCCAATAGCTGCCGCCGCCTTCTAAGGGCCAGTACTGCGACCAACCGCCACAGCCCTTCTCGGCCTTGAAAATCATGTTCAGGGCCTTCGTAAACGACTCCTTGTATTTTTCTATCTGGGTTTTCTGCCAGACCTTAGCCAAGAAGCGCATCTCCATGGTTGTGGCCGCGTTGTCGAGACAGGAATGTTCGCTGCGGGCATTCTGCTGAGCCTTCAGTTCGTTGGCTGACAGTTTGTGCCATTCGATATTCTTCATCCAGCCACCATTGTTCTTCTGGCCGGAAATCACGTTGTCGGCAATCGTCTTGGCTTCGTCGCTGCCATACCATTCGGCGTTCATCTTACCGCTACAGATGGCCGACCATTTCAGGTCTGACGCATTCTGCGCCTTGACACCAGTAATAAAACCTCCAAATAGAATCAGCAAAAGTAAAACTTTTTTCATTTGTTTTGTCTGTATCGTTATTAGTTTGTTTGGAAAAAGAGCGCGTCAAAATTTTTGGCGCGCTCTTTGTATAGAAATTATGATCAGATTACTTCTGGATCATCTTCTGGCCGTTCACAATCACAACACCCTTATAGTTAGCGTCAACACGCTGACCAGCGAGGTTGTAGATAGCATTGCTCTGAACCTTTACGGTCTTCACAGGAGCAATACCGGTGGTACCACCCTTAACGAGAGTAACCTTGGTTACAGTCATGTTGCCATCGCCATTGAGCAGGAATGCACCGCCCCAATTCTGTTTTGTTGTTGCCTTGGTCAGGAAATCCTGATCAATGGTGTACTCAAAGTAGCCCAGAGACTGGTCAACAATGGTATAATGACGGGGTGAGCCATCTTGTTCAGGACCAAGATCCTTGGTTGCATAGCGATCCAGCATACCATCCCAGTGACCATTAGTAAGTTCTACCTGCCAGTTGTCATCAGGAGCGGTGAAATAAATACGGAGTCTATCTCCAGCAGCAGCTCCAGCAGCAGTCAGTTCTGCACCACCATCGCTCAGGAATGTAGGCTGATTAGCCCAACCATTTACAACGGCCTCACCTTCCCAAAGCACGGTCTCTGTCTCAGCTGGTTCAGCAGCAGCGGGAGTAATCTCGATAGAAGAAATCAGAATGTTACCTGTGCCAGAGTACTTCTGGAAGGTGTAAGTACCAGCGCCCAGACCGAACTCGAATACGTTAGCGTTGGGATAGAGCTTCAGGTCGTTGGTCTCGTTGCCCTCAGCATCCTTCAGGCAGTAGTTAGTACCGCTTACGTTGACAAAGCACTTGCGATCGTTCACCTGTGAGCCATCCTCAGCGTCATCGGCATCAAGATTCTTACAAGAGTTCTTCGAGCAGACCACCTTTACAACAACAGAGTCGCCTTCGGCCACCTGGAATACGATGTTGGTATTGCTCATCTGGATATAAGCCTCCTGACCCTCAGGTACCTGATACTGAGCCTTGGCATCCTTCAGCACACCGAAGGTGAGATTCTTCACGAAGAAGTCTTTCTTGTCGGCTGTGAGTGAACCATTCTCCACCTTATAGACAG
>JAEEGJ010021520.1_pt1 | contig 13857 bp, 7 predicted proteins | sample 8958761 | NCBI WGS metagenome assembly JAEEGJ01 (sample SAMN16246546, study PRJNA631951) | gut metagenome | biome: gut microbiome; feature: rumen; material: RS-attached | host: Bos | place: Iran: Karaj | collected 2018-10 | reverse complement strand
TAACATCGCTGCCCTGGCAATTGCCACTCAGGCGGTAGAACATGCCGGCATCCAACAAGACACCCACATCAAGTTCCTGTTGCAGACCGACGCCCAAACAGAGACCCTCATCCATACCAACCAGCGTTCAGCCACCAGAGCCCTCACGCTATTGCTCGACAACGCCCGTAAGTTCACCAAGGAGGGTGAAGTCCGTCTGAGAATCCAGCAACAGCCAAAGACCATTGATTTCATCGTAGAAGATACAGGTATCGGTGTTCCTGTCCAGAAGGCAGAACATATCTTCGATGAGTTTGTGCAGTTGGATGAGTACTACGACGGTACAGGTATCGGACTGACGGTGGCCCGCAGCATCGCCCGTCGCCTGGGCGGTGACATCGTACTCGACACCAGTTATACGGGTGGTGCCCGTTTCGTGATGACATTACCAAAAGAGTGAGGCTCCAACCTCACTCTTCTTTTTTCTTCGCCAGGAAGGCCGCTACGCGGTCGGCCATGTTCTTCCGCACATACGGATAATAGAACTTCAGTTCCATGTTATGATAGTTGCCAGGTTTACCGATTACCGGCATGGGACGATGCTTGGTAATACCATCCACCATCAGATGATGACTCACCGTATCACACCTCACGGAGAGCGTATCATTCCGACGGCGGCCATAGAGCACGAAAGGCGTTGGCTCTTCATCCGTCCGCCAACTCACGGGATTGATGCAAGCCACATTGTTTTCAGTGAAATAGATAATCGACTCCGGTGATTTCACGGAGTTGAAAGCGATGAGCACACCCGTGTCGGTCGAATCCTGGGCCAATTTAATGTTCTTGTTGTTATCCACATCCTCCTGAGTCACCTTGAAGCCGATAACATAGGTAGCAACCAGTCGGCTGAGGACACTATCCGGCATTTCCTTCAGGATATCTAAAACGGCCATGGCCCCCTGACTGTATCCGGCAATGATAAACGGACGCCCCTGGTTCAAGTGTTTCAGATAATAATCCCAACTATGCATCACGTCTTTAAGAGCAATGGGCACTCTGCCAAATGCATCGTCTGGTATAGCCCATGAGTCTATGGAAATCTGTCGGTAAAACGGTGAGAAAAAGTTCAGCTTCCCTGAGTAGAACGAATCGACAGCCACCATCTCCCTCAACATGTTCTTCCTTAATGCCAGATCATTGGTATCAGCAAAATGACAGGTATCGTCACCTATCATGTGGTCATCTGTTTCGGTGGAGATGATATAGAAGAGGTCGGCCTCGCCCCCTCTGTCTAGAATGAACCACTGGGTAGAATCAGCATAGTCAGGCACTGGTGGAAGTGGACCGATGATGGCACGACGCTCTTCGTCATCCCACGAAGAGAGCACCAATGTCAGACCTATCAAAACCAGCGTCAGAAAGGTATATCTCAAACTATTCATATCACTCATAAGAAACTATTTTATGAAAGGGGAAGCGACATTACAAATCTGGCCCCATCTGTATAACTCGTATCAAGTATGATGTCACCACCCAGACGACGGGCGATGCTACGCGCCACCGTCAGACCGATACCCGTACCATCGTAATACTCATCGAGCTGCACAAACTCATCAAAGATATGTTCTGCTTCTTCAGCAGGAACACCGATTCCCGTATCTTCAACAATAAACTGCACGGCATTCCCATTGGCGTGTAGTCTCAGTGATGCCCTTTGTTTCTGTTCTACCGACACCTCATGACCATAAGCCTCGGCAGGAGCAGTAAACTTACGGGCATTATCAAGTATCAGCGAAAGCGCACGCACAGCAGCTCCCTGATTAGTATGAAGCATGACGTTTTCTATGCCTGTTTCCGGTAACACCTCAAAGCTCAGATGCCCTGCACTTTCAATGCCTGTGGCAGTAACAGCCTCTGATGCAATCTGCATTGCCGACACATCATCCTTCAGCTCAATGATCGTACGACTATTGGCGTCAGACAGTTCAAGCATTTTGTTAACCAACCCTGTAATACGATCGGTATTCTCCAGAATCTGATGGTTGACATTTTGCCGGGCTTCCTCATCCAACTCCATATTGGGGGTCGTTACTATTTGGGCAAAACCAGAAAGGATATTGAGTGGCGTACGTATCTCGTGTGATATCTGTTGGATGAAATTAGTCTTCATCTTCAATGATTCCTCAGCACGGGCATTGGCAATAATGAGTTCCTGGTTTTTCTGTTCCAGACGCTTGGCCGCCCTATGACGGAAGAAAATGATAATTATCAGACCCAGCAGAATCAGACTGCTCACCATGATGATTTCACGTAAGGTAGTACGTTCCTGCTCCGCTTTCAGTTCATCGATCTCAAAACGCTTGTTCAGTTCATTCAACTGCTCTGCATTATTGGCTTTGTTGACAGAATCACTCAATAGCTTATATCGCTTGTGAACAGCCAACGCGTCTTCATATCTACCCAGACCTTCAAGGATCTCCCACCTCAGATCGAGCTGTCGCAACTCATAACTGAACTCTTTTGCCTCCTTATTCTTCTCCACCAGTTCGTCACAGGCAGCGAGCGCCTGTTCATATTCTTTTTGCGCCAGATATAGTTTGGTACGATTTCCAAGAATCCGAAGATTCCCCAGTTTCGAACCGCCACTCAGCAACTGATAGTGCTGGGCCGAATCAAGTTCTGCAGCAGCTTGCGCATAATCCTCCAAGCAGAAATAATAGTCGAAGCGGGCAGCATGATGCTTGAAATGCCAGTTAGCGTAGAGTGCCGACTTGTCGTGTTGAGGAATCACGGCAGCCTTTGTATTCAAGAACACTTTCCACTGCTGCTGTACAGAGTCCATCGTCTGATAATCCTTCAGATGACGCAGGGCAGTACTATAGTCCATAAAGATGCTGTTCAACAATGTCATATCAGCATCCTGAGGATATGCCTTCAGTGCCTGCTGATAGCATTTGGCAGCTTCTATATAATTCGATTGGAACGCATAGGCCAGCCCCATGGCATCCTCAGCTACGGCAATGCCATAACTGTTATCACGTTTGGTCGCATCCTCATGCATACGGTTCACCTCCTCAAGAGCCTCATCTGCATGACCGCTAAAAGTCAGGTCGTTCACAAGAATCCACCAAGTATAATAATAGCACTCCCATTGCTCACACTTCATGTGGAAAGCCATGTCCAACGGCACCTGTCGGTACAACGAATCATGAAGGTTGTTATTATAGAAATAGCGCAATTGCTGGAGTCTTTTGAATGACGAATCACTCCAGTTAACGGACGATGGCTGACCGTCACCCAGTTTTCCACGCTGGTGACAGGATACCATCACACAAAGTAGGAAAACGACTAATAATACGTAGACAACTTTTACAAGATTCAAACTCTTCATTGTGATCTGGCGGTTGCTTTTTCAGCGGCAAAGATACACTTTTTCCATTAATTATCACACATTATTTCCTACAAATTAGTATTATCAGCTCAAAATTCGTATCTTTGCAGCCGAAAAAAGATAAACCAAATATGATTTCATTTGAATGCGACTATAATAACGGAGCCTGCCAGCAGGTGCTCGACAATCTGGTCAGATACAACAGTGCCAAACCCACGCCCTATGGTTTCGATGCCTTCAGCGAGCGTGCCAAGGACCGTATCCGCGAGGCTTGCGGCCTGCCCGATGCCCAGATTTTCTTCCTCACCGGTGGTACCCAGACCAACGCCACCACCATCGACTCTATGCTTTATCAGTATGAGGGTGTCATCTGTGTGGGCAGCGGTCATATCAATGTCCACGAGGCGGGTGCCGTGGAGTTTACGGAGCATAAGATCATCACCCTGCCAGACACCGATGGCAAACTGGAGTCAGCGGTGCTCGACAAATATCTCGACGACTACATGCATGACGGCAATAAGGATCACGCCGTTCACCCGGGACTGGTGTATATCACCTTCCCCACCGAACTGGGTACCCTCTATTCTGCCCGTGAGCTCAACGACATCTATCAGGTCTGTCAGCGTTACGAGATTCCACTATATATCGACGGTGCCCGTCTCGGTTATGGTCTGATGGCAGAAGGCAACGATATCACCCTACCCTATCTCGCCCGCCACTGCGACGTCTTCTATATCGGCGGCACGAAGATCGGCGCCCTCTGCGGTGAGGCGGTGGTCTTCACCCACCACAATGCCCATAAGCACTTCTTCTCCATCCAGAAGCAGCATGGCGCCGTGATAGCCAAGGGTGCCCTCATCGGTCTGCAGTTTGAGGCGCTGTTTAGCAAGGAGGGGGATACCCTGTTGTATTACAAACTTTCCGAGCAGGCCATCAAGACAGCCATGCGCATGAAAGCACTCTTCATCCGTAAGGGTTTTGAATTCTTAGTCGATTCCCCTACCAACCAGCAGTTCGTGATCATGGACAACGAACAGGCTGAACGACTGGGACGTCAGGTACAGTTTACCCATTTCGGGCAAACCGACCACCATCACACCATCTGCCGCTTCGTCACCAGCTGGGCTACCACTGATGCCGAGCTCGATGATCTGGAGCGGATCCTTTTCACATAATCATAGTATCGTATCGCTGCAAAGATAATCAATAATCATATTTATGATAAAATGACAAATGTGAATAAAAAATCTTAAATTTCACAAGTTTGTGATTCACAAGTTTGTGAAATTATAAATAAAATCCTATCTTTGTGCTCAAAATGAGCAATTTATGGAAAAAAGCTTTGTTTATGGAATAGCCGTTACTGACTATAATTTTACGGGCAGGGTAGAGGAAACTCGACGCCTGAAAGCTAACTTTGAGGGTGGAATCAATTCAATATTAATATCTCCCAGACGATGGGGTAAAACTTCATTAGTAGATCACGTTTGTAAGCTATTGAAAGATAGTGATATCATAACAGTCAGATTGGATATTTTTGGATGCAAGACTGAATATGATTTCTACAATGCCTTGGCTGTTGCCGTTCTAAAACAGACTGCAGCAAAAGTACAATTGTGGATGGACGAGGCCCGTGATTTCCTTGCCCGCCTCACTCCAAGAATAGGCATCCCCGTTGATCCTGGCTCAGAGATTAGTGTATCATTAGGAATAACTCCAGAGACTCACTCTCCCGAAGAGATACTAAATATGGTTGAGATTATTGCAAAAAAGAAGAATCGCCATATAGTGGTTTGTATAGACGAGTTCCAACAAGTGGGGGCTTATAATAACACGAAGGTAGTTCAGGCCAGATTACGTTCTGTATGGCAGCATCATCATCTTACATCTTATTGCCTCTATGGCAGTAAACGCCATATGATGAGTGACATATTCCTAAATCGAAGTATGCCGTTCTATCAATTTGGCGACTTACTTTGGCTACAGAAAATACCAACCATTGATTGGCATGACTATATAATAAGTCATTTTGAGGCGGCGGGCAAACATATTTCAGAAGAAATGGTTGTACTTGTATGTGAGACGGTAGATAACTATCCGTCGTATGTACAGCACCTCTCTTTGATACTTCTCAACCATCTGCCTCAAGGCGGTACTGTTACCGAAGACATGATGCCGCAGGCTGTGGCAGAGTTGATAAGTACTAATGAGGCACTGTATATGCAACAAATAGAACCGTTGTCAGGATATCAGATGAATCTGCTAAAAGCGATTGTCTCAGGTGTTCATTCCGGTTTTAACGAAAAGCGCGTCCGTTCTCAGTTTGATTTGGGTAGTCCATCCAACTTGGTGCGTTTACGTGATGCTCTTATTGAACGTGATCTGGTTTTCTCTGAATTGCGTCGGCTTTATGTGACCGATCCTGTCTTTGCGCTATGGTTTAAGAGAAGGTTCTTATAAAACAAAATTTTCCCGTACCTGTTCCCATGCTGAACGATAGAGATATTCATAATCGCTGTATTTACCGTAGTCTGTCTTGCGCTGAGCAGAGGGTTTGGACTGGTTGTCTGCAGCAGAACGGCTAAAGATTCCAACCGTGTTGACTTCTCCCGAGATTATCAATGGCGTTGCCTTGGGATGATAACACGGCTGTTCGTCGAAGGTCATGCGGAAACTGGCTCTTGCAGTGGCTTCCTGCTGCACGATTTGTCCATGGAACAAACCTCACGGTATTCGAGAAATCGCTACACCTTATTAATAATATATAAAGAAAGTCATTCACTAACGCCAAATCTAATATTGTAGAAAATACACTTAATGCACTTTTTTTTGTGTTTTTTTGCGGAATTCTTGTAAAAATACACTTTTTTGTGAAGAAAATGAAACTTTTATCAAAAAAAATTTTGTAGTTTTTAAAAAAAACACTTATCTTTGCAAACGATTCGGAATATACTTATTCAACTATTTAACATATTAACTTAATAGAAACCAAAACGTATGAACTCAAACAATTCCTCCTAACAACCGGCCGAAGGCCCGCCAAGCAGGCTTTTAGGCTACCTGGGAAGCCATGCTTCCAATCTAAATTCAATTTGTATTTATTACAAACCAATTAATCTATAGAAAATACTTAAGTATGAACAAAAAAGTTAGAAAGACAGCGCTGCTGATGGGTGTCATGGCACTTTTGGGCCTTGGCTATTCATCAAACGCCTATGCCGCTGGTGACGTTCAGAACGTACAACAGGCTACAAAAAAGATTACAGGTACTGTAGTCGACGCTCAGGGACCCGTTATCGGAGCCAGCGTAATGGAAAAGGGTACCACCAATGGTACAGTTACTGACTTTGACGGTAACTTCACTCTCAATGTCAATCCCGGTGCAACGATCGTTATCTCGTACATCGGTTATGAAACTCAGGAAATCAAGGTCGGCAATCAGTCAAACATCAACATCACCTTGAGTGAGGATGATGCCGTTCTTGAAGAAGTGGTAGTAGTAGGTTACGGTACCATGAAGAAGAAGCTGGTTACCGGTGCTACTGTTCAGGTGAAGGGTGATGATATCGCCAAGCTGAACACTACCAATGCCCTCGAGGCCATGCAGTCAAGCACCCCTGGTGTGCAGATCACCCAGAGTTCTTCACAGCCTGGTAAGGGTTACAAGGTTTACATCCGTGGTATCGGTACTACAGGTGACTCTCAGCCATTGTATGTGATCGACGGTGTAGCTGGCGGTAACCTCGATGGTATCAACCCTAACGATATCGAGAGCATCGACGTGCTGAAGGATGCTGCCTCTGCAGCCATCTACGGTTCACGTGCTGCCAACGGTGTGATCCTGGTGACCACCAAGCAGGGTAAGGAAGGTAAGATCGAACTCACCTATAACGGTGCTATTGGTTGGTCAAACGCTGCTAAGCGTCCTCAGCTCCTCAATGCCCAGCAGTATATGAACATCATCGATGAGTACACCTTCAATACAACAGGTCAGAAGTTGAATTGGGCAGACTATGTTCCTGCTGACATTCTTGGCAAGGTGGCTAACGGTTGGCAGGGTACTGACTGGTGGGGTGCATTCGAGAACAAGAATGCCGTACAGCATAACCACTCTGTAACCTTGACCGGTGGTACAGACCGTTCTAAGTTCATGATGTCTTATACCTTTACTGGTAATGAGGGTATCATGGGTGCCGACAAGGCTTCTTACTACAAGCGTCACACCATCCGCATCAACAGTGATCACGTGCTTCTGAAGGCTAAGGACTTTGATGTTATCACCATTGGTGAGAATGTATCTATTTCTTATTCTAAGAACCACGACCTGGCTGAGGACGGTATGTACTGGAGCTACATCCATAGCCTGCTGCAGACCAACCCTCTCATGCCACAGTACGCTGACAATGGTGACATTTATTATTACCAGGATTTTGACGGTACTGTTAAGTATGGTCAGGGCTGGAACTCTTCTATGTTCAACAACCCATGGGAGAACCTGGTACACGGTGGATTCGGTGCTATGGCAGAGAGCCGCAGTACTAACTCTAGTGCTACCGCTTTCATGACCATCCAGCCTATCAAGGGCCTGAGATTCCGTTCTCAGTTCAACTATAACTGGGGTTCTGGTGGTTATCGTGGTTATAACGAGCCTGCATCTTCTGGTTATGGTAATGCTACCTCAACTGTTTATAGCGCAAATCAGAGCGCATGGTTGAACACCAACTGGTCTATTGAAAATACCCTGACCTATGATCTCCCCATGTTTGGCGCTCATAAGATCAGTGCGATGGTCGGTCAGAGCTTCCAGAGCACTGCCTGGAGTTTTAACGTAGGTGGATCAAATAAGGTGAATTATGGTGACCAGCTCGCAACACTGAAGAATTGGGATACTGCTTGGCTGTCAAACTTCAAGGTGGTGAATGCTACTGATGTTACTTTGACTGGTAAGCCTAACAGCGATGAAGAGTATCTCTCTTCTTGGTTCGGTCGTGTAAACTGGGACTGGAATGAGACCTACATGGCTACTGTGACCGTACGTTATGACGGTTCAAGTATCTTCACACGCGGTAAGCGCTGGGGCTTCTTCCCCTCTGTATCTGCTGGTTGGGTAATGACCAACGAGAAGTTCATGGAGAAGACCAAGAGCTGGCTCGACTTCTTAAAGATCCGTGCATCTTGGGGTCAGAACGGTAACAACCGTATTAATAAGTATCAGTATCTGGCTACCATCGCTCTCTCCGGTGATGCTTTCGACAGTGGTTATAAGTTTGGTTCTGATAACTTAACTTCTGTTGCCGGAACTCCAAACGTTGGTGCTTATGCTAACATCGTTCCTAACCCTGACCTGACTTGGGAGACCTCTGAACAGCTCGACTTCGGTTTCGATGCCCGCTTCCTCAACAGCCGTCTGGGTGTAAACTTCGACTGGTATAAAAAGACCACGAAAGACTGGTTGATTGGTGGTCCGCAGATTGCCGTTCAGGGTACCAACCCAGCTGCCATCAATGGTGGTGACGTGAAGAATACCGGTATTGAAATTGCTCTCACTTGGAACGACAGAATCGGTAAGGACTTCAGCTATAACGTTGGTGTGAACTTCGCAACCAACAAGAACGAGGTTACTCGTATCGCCAATGAGAACCATTACCTCAATGGACCAAGCGGCGTACTCTCACAGGGTACTGAGTACTGCTATCGTGCTGAAGAAGGCAAGCCTATCGGTTACTTCTTCGGTATGTCATACAGCGGTGTTTGGCAGAATCAGGAGCAGATCGACGCTGCACGTCTGGCAGGCAAGGCCGTTCTTGATAACGCTCAGCCTGGTGACCTGATTTGGGACGACTGGAACGGTGACGGTGTGATTACCTATGCAGAAGGCTCGAACTGTGATCGTCATGAGATCGGTAACCCGAACCCCGACGTGATGCTCGGTGTAAACCTTGGCTGCTCTTGGAAGGGCTTCGACTTCGCAGTTAATGGTGCTGGTGCATTCGGTCAGCAGATCTTGCGTTCTTACCGTTCATTCGGTGATGCGCCTTATCAGAACTACGACACCACCATCTTCAACCGTTGGTATGGTGAAGGAACTTCAAACTCTCAGCCTCGTATCTCGGCTACTGGTCACCAGAACACCATCTGGGTATCAGAGCGCTATATGGAGAATGCAGATTACTTCAAGATCAAGACCGTGACTCTCGGTTACGACTTTAAGAGACTTTGGAAAGCTTGTCCGCTGCAGCAGATGCGCTTCTATGTTCAGGCTCAGAACCTCTTCACAATCACTGGTTACACTGGTCTCGATCCTGAGGTTGGTAATACTGCTGGTGGTTCTGGTTGGGCTTCAGGTATTGACCTCGGTCTGTACCCACCGTCTCGTACTTTCTTAGTTGGTGCAAGTCTCAAATTCTAATTTTGCAAAATCATTATGAAGAAATATATTTTATCAACGTTAGCTGTTTTGTCAGCAACAACAATGTTTACATCCTGTAACGATGCGCTGGATACAGATCCGCGTCCGACAGAGATGACTGCAGCTACATTCCCTGGCAAACCTGGTGATGTAGAAGCATTGAACGCAGCTACCTATAGTATCATGAATACGCTGGGTGGCGGTGATCAGAGCGGTCTTTTAAATAATCCTTTCTATTGGTGGTCTCTCATGTCTGATGACTGCTACGGAAGTGGTGGTCTGCAGGATAATGTAGCTAAGTCACTGCATCATTTTACAACTGCTAGTGCAAACCAGTATGAGCAGGATTTCATTCTTCTCTTTGGTGGTATCTCACGTGCTAACAACCAGATAGAGACTATTGATAACGTGGAGTGGAAGGACTCTGAGTTGGCTAAGCGTAACCAGCTTCTCGGTGAGGGCTTCTTCATGCGTGGTTTCTATACGTTGTTGCTGACCCAGCTGTACGGCGACGTTCCCTTGATCACTACGACTCTCGTTACAGATGAACTGTATGAGCAGCAGAGTGCAGAAACTGTGATTTATCCTCAGATTATAGCCGACTTCCTTTCTGGTATGAACCTTATGGGTACAGAAGCGGGTTTTGGCGACGGTCATGCTAACAAGTATGCTGCTGCTGCAATGCTTGCCCGTGCTTATATGTTCTGGGCTGGCTTCTATAAAGGTGTTGGTGAGCTTGCTAATGGTTCTGCTCCTTCTATCGATCTTCTCGACCGTACAGGTGAGGCTATCGTTCAGGAAGGTGTTAACAAATCTTCTGTTTCTCAGGCCGATGTGGTTGCAGCTCTGAAGGACATCGTTTCCAGTGGCCGTTACAGACTCCTGAAGGACTTCCGCTCACTCTGGCAGTACTCTAACAGCCTGCTGTGGGATGAGGCTCATGATGGTATAGGACATGCTTACGAGTTCATTGCGGATATGGACCGCAATGATTGCTTCGACATGCCTGGCAATGGTAATGGTAATGCAGAGGAGCTCTTCCAGATTCAGTTCCTGAATGCCTCTAAGTGGGCTATTGGCGGTACATACAACAACCCACGTATGTACTCAAACTATCTCTCATGTTTCTGGGGCCTGCGTAATGGTGCCTCTAACAACAATGGTAAGCGTGATATGACCTATCCGTTCAACCAGGGTTGGGGTCAGGGTACACCTTCAAACAATATTTGGGATGACTGGACCTATGCAGAGAATCTTGGTCAATATACCGATAAGCGTAAGAAAGCTACTTTGATTGATCTCGATAATGAGCTCCAGCAATATACTTACGAGAAGGATGACTGTGAGGAGTCAGGTTTTGCTTGTAAGAAGTATGCAGATGTGAACCTCGATGCTTGTGCTGCTGATAATGATTCTTGGTGGTCTAAGGTAGAGGGATATTCTGCTAGTTCACTTGACAACAAACAGCAGGGTGACCACTTCGAAGACTACTATCTGATGCGCTATGCCGACGTTCTGCTGATGCTCACTGAGCTTACTGGTGACGCTTCTTACATGAACCAGGTTCAGGCCCGTGCAGGCGTACCTCAGACACCTTATACTTTGACGAACCTTCAGAACGAGCGTCGTTGGGAGTTTGCCTTAGAGGGTCTTCGCTTCAACGATATGCGCCGTTGGTCAGGTGTTGACAATCACAGTGAGTCTTCTTATGCTGCTAAAGCCCTTCAGGCTCAGCGCGGTAAGATGGTTGTATGCCTCGGTGAAAAGGCCAATAAGCGTGCAATGGAGCACATGACCAGCTCATGGTCTAAGCGTTATGCTGCCACCAAGGGTTTCCTGCCTAAGCCTCAGTATCAGATTACTCTGATGAATAATAAGATGGTACAGAACGATGGTTGGAATCTCGACGATCCTGAGACACAATACAAAGTGCTTTATTAATTATATAATTCAGAAATCAATATGAAAAAGATATTTTTGATGCTTGTCGCAATTTGCGCCTTTGCCGCTTGTGATCCTACTCATGAGAAGATTAGCAATGGCGGTCATATTACTGCTGACGAACTCAAGGCAAAGTCCAGTGTTACTGTAGATATAGCTCCCAGTGGCAAGAATGGTAATGTCATTACATGTGAGACTTCAGCACCAGTCAATGCGAAGTGGAACATTGGTGGAAAGGAATACGTTTCCAACGCTGCTAAGAAGAAGATGAAGCTTGGTTTATATACCGTTCAGCTTACTGCAGTGTGCGCCGATGGTACAGTGCTTACAGCTGACTTCCCCGTAAGTTGTGAGGAAATTACTGATCCACTGCAGAAATTCTATATCTATGGTGGCGATCCTGTAGCTGAGCCTCCATTCCAGCCTGCTGCATGGCAGGGAGCAGAAATGCGTTTCAGCTCTACTGAAGGTGCTCACCTGCCCACCATCGCAGATGATATCTACTTAGGTCTGAAGACCCTCATCGTTGATGTATCAGATGCTACTCCTGATTGTAACATCATGGTTCATAACGGATGGTGGAGTGCAACCTATATCAGTGATATGCCATTTGTAAATGGTCCGAATGAGATTCAGATCACTGAGCAGATTGCTAATGACTGTGCTAAGGGTAAGGATGGTAAAGACCTGCAGCTCTTGCTTAAAGCTGGTAGCTTTACTCTCAACTCAGTTTACTATGAGGAATAATCGTTCCTTATCAGTATAATCAATCAGTGAGGGTGTGACGCTTGTCACACCCTCATTTTATATATGATAAATATTTTCAGTAAATTATTTGGTAATTCTAAGTATAGTTACTATCTTTGCAGCCAAATTATGAATACAAAAAACAAAATATCCAGTATTGTTCTCTGCGTTAGCCTGTTGGTTTTCGTTTCGTTTGTTGTATATATCCTATACATCAACCAGGAGGTGTTCTATACGGCACACGACCGTTCTGAGTTTATTTCGGGTACACCTTTTTTCAATAGGTTATTATCGAAGCCTTTTGGCTTGATGCAGTATGTGGGCGCCTGGCTCACACAGTTGTTCTATCGTCCCGCCTTTGGTTCTGGTGTGTTGGCGGCTATCTGGGTGCTGATTTTCTTGGTGGGAATCAAAGCATTCCGGTTAAAGCCCAGTGCCTCTGCGCTGATGCTCTTGCCTGTAGCCTGCCTGCTCACGTCGGTGGTTGATCTGGGTTACTGGATTTATATCTCTACCATCAGAGGCTATTGGTTCTCTCAATCAGTAGGCTATCTCGTTATGCTGCTGCTCCTGTGGGTTGCCCGACAAACACCGCGTAAATGGCATTTGGTATGGTATGTACTGGGTTTCTGTCTCTATCCGTTGCTCGGCTGGTTTGCCCTGCTCTTTGTGCTGTGCCTGATGCTGAGTGAGAAGGTCACCTGGCGAGAATTCGTGGGGTTATTAGTGCTTATCTTCACCGCCGGCATCTGGCATACGCAGTTCTATTCCAACTTGAAGGCTGATGATGTTGTGCTGGCTGGTCTGCCCCGCTTTATCACGCCGAGTGACAACACCCCACATCTCTCTTACCCATTCTGGGTGCTGGGTATTGTCTCCGTACTCATTCCGTTGTGCAGCAAGTATCTGTCACGGTGGTTCGTCCCAGTGTTGTGTGCCGCTGCGGGCATCGCCTTTACCTGGTCGCTGATGTACCAAGACCAGAACTATCTCGACGAGATGCGCATGGTGCGCTATGCTGAAGATGACAACTGGAAAGAGGTGCTTCAGATAGCAGAAAACAACCCCAAACCGACCACTACAATAGTTTTCCTCAAAAACGTCGCCCTGATGAACGAGGGCGGACTGCTCGACCGCTCATTTAAGATAGGGGATATCGGATATCCTCCCCATAATCCTGATTCCGTCCATTCCAGTTTCCTGGATGTCGCCTCACCGCTGGTCTATTATAATTATGGTATGATCAATGAAGGCATCCGTCTGAATTATGAGAATGCCATCCAGTCTGGCTTCTGTCCCTTCTACCTGAAGGTGTTAGCCCGTTGTGCCCTGGCAAAGGGAGACAAGGAACTAGTGGAACGTTATACCACGCTGCTGAATCATCTGCCTT
>JAEEGJ010021519.1_pt1 | contig 13857 bp, 3 predicted proteins | sample 8958761 | NCBI WGS metagenome assembly JAEEGJ01 (sample SAMN16246546, study PRJNA631951) | gut metagenome | biome: gut microbiome; feature: rumen; material: RS-attached | host: Bos | place: Iran: Karaj | collected 2018-10 | reverse complement strand
TAAAAGACAGCTCATCCCAATCGTAGAACTCGCCATTGCTAAAGTCGTCTTGGTCTACCACTTTCAAATAGACGTCGAAACTGGCATTTTCACCCCAAGGCTGACCGCTGGTATATTGCTGGTTGTCGAAGGTAAGGCTCTTGATATGGCTGTATTGCAAACCCGTGAGTTGCTCGGCAGGGATGATGAACTGGGTTCTGGATGTTTTAGAGCCACAGTTGGAACCCGTGATCGGCACCTCTTCGTTTGTGACACTGCCGTTGTTCACCGTCAGCGAGGGCAAAGGAAGGGTGGTGAACACCACACTGACCGTTTCACTGTCACCATCATCGTCTTCACAATAGCCGGTAATCTGGATTTCGTATTCCTCTCCCGGTATGAGGCCGGTAAGCAGGCGGAAAGGCTCGTAGACGGTTTCGCCTTCCATGTCATCGTTGCCGCCATAGGTGTACCAGCTGGTCTGGTTGCCTTGGCCAGGCTCCCAGGTGACGAGGGCTGTGGTTTGGGTGACCTCCACTTGTATGTTGGTGGGTATGGCGCACATGCTCTCCGTATAGAAAACGGTTGAGCCGCTCCATGCGCTCGTGTACGTCCCGTCGTTGTAGCGCACCCAGGCCTTATAGGTCTCACCTCCCACAAGGCCAGTCATGGTCTTGTAGCGATAGCCCTGGACGTGCTCCATCACACCGCCGTAGGCTTGCAACACCGTCATGTCGATGGTGGCCGTTGGGGTGTATGCTGGATGGGCTACAATGACATCCCACTTGTACTGCACCGAGGTTTGTGGCGTCCAACTGACTTTGGCGGAGTGGCCGGCCACCTCGCTCACCGTCACCGCTGTGGGCGGCAGCGTGGGGTCGTAAGCTCCAATGCTGAAGTTGTCGATGTGGATGCGGTTGGCGGCGTCATCGGGGTCGGTGCACTCCATGTAGAAGCCTATGAGGACTTCCTGACCCGCATAGGCGCTGAGGGTGTAGGCATGTTGAGCCCCTTCCGGTTGGATGCTTTCGAGGTCGGTGTAACCCATCTCGTGCTTCCACGACTGCAACGGGGTCCACGTCGCGCCATAGTCGGCTGAGATGAGCACTTTGATGATGGTGTTGTCTTGTGCATCAGGGATGACAGGTACCATGTTGCCTGAGGCTTGGGTCAGGGCCATGTCGAAGCTGAGCATGTTGGCATTGCTTCCGAGAGCGACAGGCGTCGACACGAGCCAGAAACTGTGGATGTGGTTTCCGATGCTGGCCCAGGCATGCGAGGAACCGCCGAAGACGCCATTGGCCGCACCGAACTGCCAACGGCCGCTTTCGGGCGTGAGCGTGGCGGTGTAGGGACTGCTCGAACCCTCAATGGAGCCATAGAAACTCCGCCAGCCCTCGGGTATCGAGCTGTTGGCGAATTCCTGCGTATAGGGCGGCGTCATAAGCACTCCCGTCGAGAACGGTTCGCTGGCCACCCATTCGCCTGCCGCTGAGCCGTTGTGGAAGCGCACCCAAGCCTTGTAGGTATGGCCTCCCTCGAGTCCATTCACATTGTAATAGAGGTAGCCTTGCACGTGGTGGATCAGCGCGGCAGGAGGAGTCGTTACAGAGGCTTCGCAGACGCAGACGTCCCATTGTGTATGCGTGGTTGATTGCCTCGTCCAGCTCACCTTGGCGGTGGTGTATACGACGTTGCTGACGGTCACCGAAGAGGGTTGTGGTATTTCGCCAGTCACAACGGCATTAGACACGACCCACATTCCTGCACAATAGAAGGCCATTCGGGCATTGGAAGGAACCCCTGCATAGGATATGGTCTTCGTCGAATAAGTCGTTCCAATGGATGAAGCGCTGTAGGTTTCAAGCGCCGTGAAAGTCGAAAAGTCGTTGGGGTTGGTGATGTAGCCTACCGAAAAACTTTCGCAATTATCCCAAGTCCGTAACGAAAACTCCAATTGAAGCATTTCTATGGGGACGCTGAATTGGGGTAGAACGGCGTAGCCATCTGCACAAGTGCGGTTCATGTAACTCGAATTAAACATGTTGTTCGCAATCCAGCCAGCGGGCTGGTCTAATGCAAGAATCGGTTCAACGTAAGGCGTAGAAATGGGTTCGGGTTTATAGCTTACCGTCACGGCACTGACCCACCATGTGCCTTCGCAATGGATGGCCAGACGGGCGTTAGTGGGGATGCCATTGGTATCGAAGCACGCCCTCCTTTGGTAGAATTCGTTCCAATAGGATGCGTTGCTGAAGGATTGGAGTGCCGTAAAGGTCGCCGATGGGCTGTTGGGATTGGTGACGTAACCTATTTGGAAAGTCTGGGCCGTATTGCTTGGCTTGAGCTTAATGTCAAACTGAAGCGTATTGATCGGCGCATTGAACTGAGGCAGGACAGCATAACCAGTAGTGAAGCAAGCCTGAGTCGACGAATAATTCAAATTGTTGGCCGTCCAGCCCTCGGGATAATTGTAGTTCAAGGTCAGATTGTATGGCACGTCAAAAACAGTCTGTACATCGTTTGTTGATTTCACCGACACGCCGGCAATGTTCCAGTCTCCATCGCAAAGGATGGCCAGACGTGCACCAGCAGGAGCCGATACAAAGCGTGCCCTCTTGAGCAGATAGTACTCCCATGAAGAATTGACGTAGGTGTGGGTTGCCACAAAGGTTGACGGGTTGTTGGGATCGGTGACGTAACCTAACTTGATGTTGTGTGCGGAGGAGTTTTTGGGCTTGAGTGCGATGTCTAAAAGAAGTGTGCTGATTTCCGCATTGAATTGAGGGAGAATGGCTAAACCATTGTTGAGATAGGCATTGCCTGAAGAATAGCCGTAATTGTTGGCCATCCAGCCATCGGGCTGACCTTCTCCCAAAGTCGGATTATAAGGCACCGCCGTTGGCGATGGCGTAGGATACAATTTCACATCACGTATGGTCCATTCTCCTGCGAACGAGATGGCCATCCTTGCCCCAGAAGGTACATCGTTGAAATCGAGTCGTTGGATTCTGAAATCCGTCCAATCGGTTGATGAACTAAAGGTTTTGAGAGCAGTGAATGTGGTCACTGCCTGCGATGTGGTCACATAACCCAAAGAAAAGCTTGTATTGCTAGAACTAGGTTTAATGTCGACATCCAAAAACAACGAGTTGATGGAAACTGCACTGTTGAGACGAGGAAGCTGGTTGACGCCTGTCTTGAAAAGGCCTTCATTGACATAGCTGTTGGCAATCCATCCCTCGGGTTGGTTAGTGTCGAAGGTCGCCAAATGGTAAGGGTTGGATTGGGTCGGATAGATAGTCGAAGGTTTATAGCGCACCGCCACATCACGGATGTTCCAATCTCCGTTGCATTGAATGGCTAGTCGCGCACCGGCGGCAATGCCCGCATAGTCAACTCTCTTGGGCTGTATTTCGGTCCACGAGGAGGTGTTACTAGAGAATGTCTGAACATCCACGAATGTCGACGGGTCGTTGGGGTCGGTGATGTAGCCTATCTTGATGTTTCGGGCTTGGGAGTTCCGAGGCATGGCCGCAAGGTCAAGCTCAAGTTCCCGCCAGGTTTCGTACTGGAAATCGGGCAGGACGGCAATGCCGTCAGTAAGGAATGCGGTGCCATCGTAGTAACCATAGTTATTGGATAACCAACCGCCAGGCAGGGTTTGGCCAAAGCTGTATTGGTAAGGCAACGAATAAACAGTAGAAGCTGGATTGTAGACATAAACATTGTTGAATTCCCACCTTCCATTGCATCTGATGGCCATTCGGGCCCCTGATGGTGCGCTGGAGTAAGAGATTCTTTTGGGCATGAAACCCGTCCAAGAGGAGGAGGCGTTGAAGGATTGAACCGAAATGAAGTTCCAATTCGAGGAAGGGCTATTGGGATTGGTGACATAACCAACCTCTATGTTTTGGGCGCTGTAGTCATATGGCTTTATTAAGACGTCCATCTCGAGCAAGTTCAAAGAGCTGTTGAACTCAGGCAGCAAAGCTGTTCCGGAAAGGAAATAATTATTGTAAGAACTATAATCGTTGATCATCCAACCCTCATTCTGGCCTAGCCCCGATTGAAAAGAAGGGAGGGAATAAGGCACATCGAAAGGCTCTGGCGTTTCATACACCAACACCGACTGAATAAACCATTCATAGATAGTGACAAACGCTATTCTGGCATTTTCGGGAACACCTGAAAAGACAGCCCTCTTGCAGCGAATGTCCCCTTCCCATGGCAATTCATACATATACCAGGAATCTTCGAGTTCATGAAATGTGCTAAAGTCATTCACGTCGGTAACATAACCAATTTGGAAAATAGAGCCGTACACAGGGTTTACAAAAGGTTGTATGTTTACGTCTACCGTAAGCGTGTTAGTGGGAGCATCCAGTTCAGGGAGCACTATTATGCCAGTCGAGAACGCATAATAATCTAATCCATGATACGGGATGGGACCATAGTTGTTTGAAGTCACCCAGTCTTGCGGAATGTATCCTGCAATAACAGTGGCGCCATAGGGCACACTGTGTTGTTGCGCCCAAGTCGTCTTCGGCGCGAGGCCCAGGCATGTCATCAGCGCTACGAGCGCCAATAAGGTTTTGGGTAAAGATTTTGTTTTCATAGCGTATAGGTTTTAGTTATTGTTTGGCGGATTATAGGGTTTAAAGCGGGCGCAAGTTACAATAAAAAAATGAGAAAAAGCAAATGGGGAGGGGAAATAATCCGAATGTGAGAGTTTAGGGTTGAGAGTTTAAAGTTGAGAGTCAGTTGAGAGTTTAGGATTTAGAGTGAAGAGTTGAGAGTTGAGAGCGGGGCAGAACTGCGTGGCTGGGCAGAGCCCCGAAGGGGCGACAGCCGATGCGGAGGCAGGCGGTGTAAAACCCTGCCGACTAAAAACCGCAGACCCCCGTGTCTGGCCTGAGCCCAGCGACGACGAGGGCAAAAAAAAGGCCGCCCCACGGGGCGGCCTCGTTACTGTTTGGCAGCATTACTGCCTCCTATAGACATAACCATGTCCAGGCTGCAGTGTGGTGAGGGTGCCGCTCCAGCCGCTGCCGTTGTAAGTGGCGGTGTTGCCGTTCTTGTCGGTGATGGTGTCGTCGTTGGCGGGCGTGATGCCGAGGCTGCCGAGGGCTGTGGCGATGTCGGCGGCCTGCGCGCCTGTGTAGCCGAACCAGTTATAGCCCGCAACGATGGTGATGGTGGGCTGGGCGACCTCCAAGCCTTGCAGGGTTGCCGAGACTGATGCGTTGGTCTTGATTTTGTACATCTGGCCAGGTTCGAGGACGCCCGGGAGTGTGCCGCTCCAATAGTTTCCGTTGTTCTTCTGGAAGCCTTGGTCCTGCGAGTTGATGATGATGCCGTTGCTGCCGAGGGCGTACTGGAGTGCGCTTCTATAGGTGCGCACTGTGGGCGTCCACCAGTTCCAGCCTTCCGACAACGTGAGGTTCTGTTGTGTCATTCTCAAAAGCTCGAGGTTGTCGATGCAGAGGTCGCATTGGGTAGCTCCATTATTTGCTCCAGACTTAATGGCGATGTAATGGGTCTGGTCATTGATATATTCCGGATCAATGGAAACGTTGCACTGTTGGTAGTCCGAGGTCAGATTATCTATTTCAAAAGCTGTTTCGAAAGTGCTTACATCGTTGGGGTCGGTCATCACGCCTACAAAAATGGCCGCATTCTCGGTCAGCGCTTTCGCATAGAACCATAGATTGACCTCGGCAATGTCGTCCACATAGGGAAGGATGACATATTGTTCCGAACCGTAACCCTGATTATAGTGGAACCTCAGGTAATTGCTGCCCGAATACGCATTGGCGGGTTCGTTCAAGATGGTGGGATAGCCCGTGTAGGCGATGTCGACCGCTGTGTTGATGCGGTCCCAGCAGTCGGGCAGGACGTTGGTTGCTCCCGAGGTGGTGCCTTGGTAACTGTCGAAGTTTTCGCTAAGGGGCAGTTCGGCGGAGCAGACGTCGCATCGGATGTTGGTGAAGCCGCCCCAAGGCTGGCCGTTGTTGTAGGTCTGGTAGAGCTCCAACCATTCGCACGGCACGTAGACTGGGATGTCAAGGTTGATGTATGAAAACACATCCGTTCCCTCCAAAGTGGGAGGCGTTGTGGCCAACAAAGTGAGTTCCGAAAGGGCTTCACATTCCGAGAACGCGTAGTCGGCGATGGAATTAACGGAAGCGGGGATGGTGAGCATGGTCAAGCCAGAGGCAAGGAAAGCATACCATCCAATGGTCTGAACGCCATCGGGGATGTTTGTATTATTACAGCCAGAAACCAAGAGATGCTCTTCTGTGTTGATGATGGCATTGCAGCCATTAGGCGAGCCATACACTGTATTACCTTCATCAACAACGATAGAAGCCAACCTCGTACATCCCGAGAAAGGATTAATGCCTATGCTGGTCACCGAAGCAGGAATCACGACAGACGTCAGATAGTAGCAACGGTCAAAAGCCCTATTGCCAATGCTGGTAACGGAACTGGGCAATTCGATTTCGGTCAGACTATAGCAGTAATTGAAGGCATAATCGCCTATCTCCGTCACGTGATTGGTGATGGGTGATGAGGCCAATCCCGAACACATTGTGAAAGCATTGGAACCGATTGTCGTGACAGTGGGCGGCAGCGTTACCGAAGTCAAACGCCAGCAACCCGCGAAAGCGTTTGCACCTATGCTCGTCAATCCCGTGAAGTACTGCAATTCGTTGAACGTCACGTTTGTTCCTTCCTCTTGGAAAGCGTTTTGGAACACTTGGCCCAGGCTCGTCACCGCGGCGGCTTCGATGTAGCTCAGCTCGCCGTCGCCGTTGGTGTCCCAGTTCTGTACGCAGATGGCCTTCACGGCGGGGTCGGCGAAGGTGATTACGTGATCTAAGGTCACGTCGTCGATACACACGCCTCGGTTGTTGCCGTTGGTGGCTTTGGGCATCCTGATGGCGATGTAGGTGCCCGTGCCGGTGTAGTTGGCGAAGGAGAAGGAGTAAAGTGTATGCGTGGTTGTTGCAGTAGCGCTGCCCACCATAGTGAAGGTGCTGGCATCATCGGGGTCGGTCATCACGCCCACCTCGAAATAGGCTGTGCGGTATTCTTTTAATGCATAGAGGCTCAGCGTCATCTGATTCACATTCTCCACAGACGGCAAGATGGCGTATTGGTCACTATGCGTGTAGTCGGTATTGTAATTATCAGCAAAGAATATGAAATTGGAACCTGAATGGGCATAGTTGCTGTAAGTATAAACGCTTGGGTAGCGATCGTAGTAGTTTTGGGCAGGGTTCGCGCCGTGGATAGAGCTCCAGCAAGAAGGCATCGTGTTGTAGTTGGTGTTGTTATTGTTTAACCCCACATAGTTCTCGAAATCCTCTGTCCAGGGGAAATGCTCATTCAGCGTCTTGATGTTGGTGAAGCCACCCCAAGGCGAGCCAGTGTTGTTGTAGTCTTGGTAGGCATCCAGCGATTCGCACGGCACGTAGACCGGGATGTCGACGGGGACGGCTTGGAAAACATCGTTGCCTAAAGTGGGCGGTGTGGTGGCCTCCACAGTGATGGAGGTGAGGCCGATGCAATAGTGGAAGGCCAGATTGTCGATGTAGGTCACTGAATTCGGAATCGTGATGGAAGTAAGGTTGATGCACCCGTCGAAGGCGAAAGCACCAATAGTAGTGACCGTATTGGGGATGATGGTGGTGCTTAAGCCTGTCACCAATGTTTGCGTCTGGCTGTTGACGAGGGCATTGTCGTTGGGCGTGTAAAAGACATTGCTGGGCCCATCCACCGTGATAGAGGTCAGCGACGAACAATACGTAAAGGGATTTATACCTATGCCCATCACCGAGGCGGGAATCACCACGGATACCAAGCCGCAATTATCAAAGGCCATCATTCCGATGTCCATAAGGGAAAGGGGAAGCTCGATGGTGGAAAGCGACGTGGCGTTAGTAAAGGCGAAATCACCAATCGTAGTCAACGAATTGGGGAGGGACACTGAGGTTAAGCTAATGCAATAAGCGAAAGCATAGGAACCTATCGAAGTCACCGCATTGGGAAGTGTTACTGAAGTCAGGCTGTTGCAAAACATGAATGCATTCTCCTCGATCGAAGTCAGTCCTGTGAAATACTGCAACTCGTCGAAAGAAGTAATCTCCGTGTTCCAGAACACGCTGTTTTCCGCGCCTGAAGGTTTCAGTGTCATCACCGCGGCAGCCTCGTCATAGCTCAGCTCGCCGTCGCCGTTGGTGTCCCAGTTCTGCACGCAGATGGCCTTCACATTGGCATCGGCGAAGACGATGGCATCGCAGAGATCAATGATGTTGATGAAGTCGCTCCAGCCCGAGGCGGCTTGATAGGCAGCCTTGGTGTTGCAGGGCACGTAGACGGGGATGTCGGTAGGGACGTTTTGGAAGGCATTGTTGCCTAAAGTGGGCGGCGTGGTGGCCTCCACCGTCATCTCAGTGAGGCCCGAGCCGCTGAAGGCGTTGCTTCCGATGGAAGTGACACTGCTTGGGATGGTGACGGAAGTAAGGCTGGAGCAATCAGAGAAGGCGCTGCCGCCGATGTCGGTGACACTGCTTGGAATGGTGACGGAAGTAAGGCTGGAGCAATCAGAGAAGGCGCTGCCGCCGATGTCGGTGACACTGCTAGGGATGATGACGGAGGAAAGTTGATAGCAACCATAAAACGCATCGTCATCGAGATATTCCAATCCTGTGAAATACTGCAACTCGTTGAACGAGGTGATAGCTTCACTGGAGAACACACCGTCCAAACTCGTCACCGCTTCGGCCTCGGTGTAGCTCAGCTCGCCGTCGCCATTAGTGTCCCAACCTGTGGATGAAGCAACGCAGAGGGCCTTCACCGCCGGGTCGGCGAAGGTGATTACGTGATCTAGGGCCACGTCGTCGATGCACACGCCACGATATTGCGCATCAGACGAAGCGGCGGGCATCTTGATGGCGATGTACCAGCCATTGCCCGTATAGTTGCCCAACGGGATGGAATAGTGGGTGTAGGTGGTGGATGTCGGTTGAAGGGTAGCGAGTTCCGTAAAGGTGCTGGCATCCTCGGGGTCGGTCATCACGCCCACCATGAAGGTGGCGTTGCGTCCTTCCGCAGGAATTCTTGCATAGAGGCTCAGCACCAAGTCGGACACGTTGTCGATAGACGGCAGGATGGCGTATTGGTCTTGCGGGTCTTCAAAGTAACCAACAGCGTAAGTTGACATGAAATACAAGAAATTAGGTGCTGATTGGGCATAAGAACCTTGGAAAATCGTGGGATAGCCTTGTTGGCTGCTTACCGTGGTTGTGTTGATGCGGCTCCAGCAGTCGGGCAGGACGTTCTCCGAGCCCGAGGTGACGCCTGGGTAGCTGTCGAAGTTTTCGCTAAGGGGCAGTTCGGCGGAACAGACGATGCATTGGATGTTGGTGAAGCCGCCCCAAGGCTGGCCATTGTTGTAGGTCTGGTAGGCCGCCAACGATTCGCAAGGCACGTAGACGGGGATGTTAAGCATGTCGGTGCTGAAGACATATCCGTCTAATTCTGGCGGTGTGGGGGCGAGGACGGTTATCTCGGTTAGTCCCGTACAATACAAGAAGGCATTTACACCGATGTAATTGACAGCGGAGGGAATGGTGAGGGTGCTAAGGCCAGTGCAATGACGAAAAGCCGATTCGCCTATTCTAGTCACAGAGCTGGGGATATTAATGCCAGTGAGATCATTGCAATAATTGAAGGCAGCACATGCAATGGTGGTCACACCTTCGGGGATGACCGTGTTCTTGCAGCCCGCGACCAAGGTGTTGGTACCAGTCTCGATAATGGCATTGCAGTTGTTAGGTGAGCTGTACTCTTGGTTACCTTCGTCAACCGTGATTTGAGCCAAACTAGAGCAAGCAGAGAACGGATTATCATCAATCGCTGTGACGGAACTGGGGATGACAATTGAGGTCAAGTTACAACTGCCAAATGCCGTTTGTCCAATGAAAATCACGGAATTTGGAATGGTTACCGAGGTCAAATTTTGGCAACCCGAAAAAGCTCTATGCATGATGGCGATCACAGAGTTGGGGAAGGTCACCTGTGCCAGATTTCGGCAGTGGTAGAAAGCTTCATTATTAATCACCTCCAAGCCAGTGAAATACTGCAACTCGTTGAAGGAAGTGATGCTGGTGTTTTGGTAGAACGCGCTATTTGTCTCCCCTTCAGGTATCAGGCTCGTCACCGCGGCAGCTTCGCCGTAGCTCAACTCGCCGTCGCCGTTGGTGTCCCAATGCTGCACGCAGATGGCCTTCACGTTGGCATCGGCAAAGGTGATTATGTGATCTACGCTCACGTCGTCGATGAATAAGGCACGTTCATTCATGTCAGACGAAGCGGCGGGCATCTTGATGGCGATGTACCAGCCATCGCCCGTATAGTTGTCCAACGGGATGGAATACTGGGTGTAGGTGTAGGGCGACGGTTGACAGGTAGCGAGTTCCGTAAAGGTGCCGGCATCCGTTGGGTCGGTCATCACGCCCACCATGAAGGTGGTGTTACTCCTTGCATAGAGGCTCAGCTCCATGTGGTCTATGTGGTCCATGGGCGGCAGGATGGCGTATTGGTCTTGGGGGTCCTCATAGGAACCAATAACGTAAGATGACAGGAAATACAAGAAATTAGGTGCTGATTGGGCATAAGAAGCTTGTAAAATCGTGGGACAGCCTTGTTGGCTGCTTACCGTCGTTGTGTTGATGCGGCTCCAGCAGTCGGGTAGGATGTTCACCGAGGCCGAAGTTGAGCCCGCATAGCCATCGAAGTTCTCCGAAAACGGGAAGGTGGCAGGGTTGTCGCAAGGATCGGTTGAAGTGGTGAAGCTGATCTCGTTGCTTGCATAGCTCGTATTGTCGGGACCACATTTCGCATTCACGGTGGCCGTGTAGGTAACGCCTGCTCCCAATCCGGTGATGGTGAAGGGGTGGGTGGTTGCGGTGTAAGACATGGACCAGGTCTCGTTGCCATTGGGCCAGCTGAGCCAGACCTCCCATTCGTCTTCGTTACCGAACGGTGTCCAGTCCAAGGTGACCTGGGTTCTGCCCACATGCTGAGCGGTCAGCCCGACAGGTGCGAGGCAGGAAACAGGCCTGATGCTCACGTTGTCGATGGCCGCAGGAGGCTGATAGCCATCACTATCGTCGTTGTGCCAGGCGAACACCATCATGTAGTCGCCAGCAGGCACGTTGATTTCGCTGAAGGTGGTCTGCCACCATGCATTCATGTTGAGCTGTTGACCTCCGTCCAAGGCAATCCATCCTGAAGGCAAGCTACTGTAGGAAAAACCAGTAGGAACCGCTGTGCCGGCCGACAAGGTGACCGAGGCAGGCACCAAGGCCACCCTCAGGTAGTCGTAGTTACTTTCGCCATAGGCTAACCAATCGTATTGGAAACGGTACCAGCCTTCCTCGAAGCGGAACATCTTGGCGGCATAGACCATAGCCAGGCTAGTGATGGTATAATGGTTGGAGGTGCCGTTGTTATCGCTGATATAGATGTGAGGGTCGCCTCGATTGCCAGCTTCGCCCCAGACCCATTGGTTGGTGAGGTCGCCGTTGATGAGCTGCCACCCACTGGCCGTTGTGAAGTCGTCCACATAGGGGAAGTCGTCATGGACCATGCATGGGACGTTGGTGTTGAAGGTGAGACGGATGTTGTTGCGGTGTATATCTCGAAATTTACTGGCGCTATAAGAGGAAATGTCGTTTAGGTCTGGGATTGCGTTGTCGCCAAAGTAGGATAAATAACAATAAGGACCGGCTGCGGGAGTGCTGCGGAATTTATAATCATAACCTGGATAGCCGTTGGTAGGGTCGTAGCAGCAAAGTAGCAGGTTGCTAGTGCCGTTGTAGAAAAAAGGCGTTTGCAATTGGAGCGTCACCCATCCAGCCTCCGAAGCTGCCAAAGAGCCGTCATACACCATGGTGGCATCGCTGAGGTCAACCATGTCTGTGTCCGAATCGAAACTGGTCTTGTTTATGTTCTTCATATACACTTTCATACCTGCCATGGAAAAAGGTTCGGTGTAGGCATAATCGAAAGCGATGGAGGTGATGATGCCTGCCGTATTCCCTAATTCGGCAGCAGTGTAGATCTGCTGCGTTAATGAATAATTATAGTTCATGACGACAGGCATGTTGGCATATGTATAATTTGATGCCTCGTCACCGATGGTTACCACGACGTTGGTGTCGGTGAAGGTGATGTTGCCACTTTGCGCTTTTGCTGTCCAAGGCATTGCCAGCGCGAGAAGCAGCATGAATCGTGTAAATCTTTTCATAATGGAATGTTTTTGTTGGTTAGTAATTTGCCAACAAAAATAGGGGGGATTGCCGGAAAGATTGTAAGTAAATTTACTTATTACGGCGAAAAACTATCAGCTTTTTGCCACCAATCCGGCATCGTAGGCGTATTTCACCAAATCTGCCGTGGTCTTGAGGTCGAGCTTTTCGAAGATATGGCTTTTGTGCACTTCCACCGTGCGACGGCTCAGGCCAAGGTGGTCGGCAATCTGTTGGGCCGACATGCCGTTGGCGCACAACTGGATGATTTCTATCTCGCGTGTCGACAGCTCGGCTTTTGCACTGATGCGATATTGCTTCTCTTCATCGTCATCATCGACGCCAAACAAGGCGATGAGTTCTGCCTTCAGCGTTTCCGGATCCACATCCTTGCCCAAATACCCATCCACAAGACCTTGGGTGTGCGAAACAACTGTTTTATTCTTGATTTCGCCAGAAAGCAGGACTATTTTGGCCTTGGGGTTGAGCGCCCGAGCATGATGGATCACATCAACGCCATTGCCGTCGGGCAGGAAGTAGTCGAGCAAGATCAGGTCCACCTCATCGGCATGTTGATCAAGATAGCTCTTGGCCGACTTCACGTCTTCGACCTCAGCTACGACGACGCTGTTCACACCCGAATAGTTGAGCGACAAGCGTGTGCCCACGCGATAAATCGGATGGTCCTCCACCAAAAGGATTCTTATAGGCTGTGGTTGGTTCATAGTTTCCTCATCTATTTCTTAATACTAAACACCACTGTGGTCCCCTTCCCTTCTTCGCTTTCGATGGCTATGGTTCCGCCGTTGCGTTCCATCATCTGCTGGCTGACGAAGAGGCCGATGCCTGTGCCCGACTCACCGAAGGTGCCTTCGGTCGAAGCGGTCGTCATCTTCAGCAGTTGGTCTGGATTTTCGATGCCTTTGCCGTGGTCAATCACCTTGACCAGGTAGCGCTCGCCACCGTCTTCGGCTTCCAGCCTGATTTCACCGTTGGCGAAAGAGTATTTCACCGCATTCGAGAGGATGTTCTGCAACACCATCTCAATGATTGTATGGTCATCGTTGCCCATCCAATCCGTGGGTATGGCATTGATGACCTTCAGTTGCTTCTGCTCGATTGCGAAGGCCTGGCTGTGCATCACCGTCTCGGCCAATTCGCACAAGTTGAAAGGCTCGGCTTGGCTCTCGTTGTCGCCCATCATGCCTTTCACCCAACCGATGACATTGACGGTCTTGACCCTCAATTCCTGGGTTGACGACTTCAGTGAAATCAGATAATCCTCAAGGTCATCAAGTGGCATATCGTTGATGTGCTTGCAGAGAATGTCGAGGATTTTCTCGTGCGACAGCAGCGGTGTCTTGATGTCGTGCGAGACCACGGTGAGCAGCTGGTCTTTGGTGTTGTTGAGGCGGGTCAGCGTTTCGTTCTGTTTTTTTCGTTGGATGGCGTTGCGTGCCAGCACCACGACCAGGATGAGGAGCAAGGCGGCCACAAGCAGCGACAAGAGAAGCAGGCGACGGCTTTGTCGGGTTTTCTCTTCCTGCATCTCCAG
>JAEEGJ010021517.1_pt1 | contig 13858 bp, 11 predicted proteins | sample 8958761 | NCBI WGS metagenome assembly JAEEGJ01 (sample SAMN16246546, study PRJNA631951) | gut metagenome | biome: gut microbiome; feature: rumen; material: RS-attached | host: Bos | place: Iran: Karaj | collected 2018-10 | reverse complement strand
TTTTAGTCCCTGATATTCACAAAAAATTTGATAAAGTTTTTGAAGTGATGAATAATTGTGTAAAAGATCATAATTTTCAATTAAAAGAATTAGAAGAAAAAAAGAAAAAATTTAATTTATTAGTCGAAAGATATAAAAATCAAGAGAAAAAAATGTATTTAGAAGGTTATCATAAAATAGAAGAAGAAAAAGAAAAAAATAAAGAAAAGGAAATAATAAATAAATTTGAATTAAAAAAAGAAGATAATTCTATAAAAGATAATAAAATAGAAAAAAATAATTTAAATTATAATTATTTAACAGAAGAAGAAGAATTAAAAGAGCAAAAAAATAGTATAATACAAGTTCAAAAATATTTAGAAAAGCCAGAATCAATTTCAGGAATTAAAAAAGAGGATTTAAAAGAAATAATAAAAATAAAAAATCAACTTCAATCATTATTAAATGAGATAGAAGTAGAATTAAATAAAAATGATGAGCAATTATTGGATATAGAAAATAATATTGAAAACACATATGATAATATAGAGAAAGGTAATAAAGAATTAAAAGAAGCAGCAAATCATTCTGTAAACAGAAGAGCTACTAAATATAAATTAATTTTAGGAACAAGTTTAGGTGTTCTTAGTTATATTATTCCTGGATTAAATATTGTTACTGGAATAGGAGGTGCTATTATTGGATATGGTATTGGTAAAGGAATGGAAACAATGGAAAAGTCAAATATTAACAAAAATAGTGAAATTGGAAAAAAATAATTTTTTTTATAATATATTGTTTATATAACAATTAGATTTTTATAAATTTTTCAATTTTAAAATGATATACTAAAAAAATCTTTTTTTTTAAAATAATATTATAAGAATAAATATATAACCTAAAAAAAATTTAAGAAAACTATAGAGGAAAAACCCATTGAAACTCATATTATTAATTCTGATAAATTTATAATCTTCTGAATATATTTATGATTGGAAAATTAAAAATGAATATAAAACTAAATCTAAATAACCTCATTACAATTGATTATTTATTATTAATTAATCAAATAAGGATTTATATTTTTTTAAATTAAAATCATTATCATTATTAATTTTATTATTATTATTATCATTAATTTCTTTCTTAATTAATTTAAAACCATTATTTGACATTAAATTATATTCAGCAGACATATATCTTTCTCTTTTACGAATATTATTTTCAATTCCTAAAGCATCATCTAAATCAAATTCCATTTCATTATTATTTTCCTCTTCAATACAATTTTTTAAATTAAAAAATTGAGGAATTTCATCGATATCTTCAAAGTTAAATATATCATTTTGTTTCTTTGAATTAAACATATGTATTATATATTGACCTGTATTATGAGGTGATTGTGGTTGTTGATTTAAATTATATTTTTTTTCAAAATTAAATTTTCTCCAAAAATGTATTTTTGATAATTTTTCATTTTTTTGCTTCTCTTTTTCTTTTATTATAGATCTTCTTTTTTCTTCTTTTGATATTCTTCTTTTTTGATTAAAATTACTTTTTAATGAAGAATTTGGAGTTGATTGAAAATTTGAAGTTTTATTTATTAATGGGGACAAAATCATTTTTTTTTCTTTATTTGATTTTTCTTTGTCTTCTTCTTCATTTAATGATATATTTTTTTCCATATTAATTTTATTTTATTTAAAATCTAAAAAAAATAATAATAATAATAAAAAATTACACCAAGATTTCTTCTTTAATAAAATATAAAATATATTAATTAATTTAATAAATAATTACCTTATTATTTAAATGACGTTTTGGATTAAATTTCAATATTCATTATCAATTACTTTTTCTTTTAAATTTGATAATTCATTTTCAAACTTATTTAATCCTTTTAATCATCATTTTCTTATTCATTATAAAATATTCAATAAAAAAAATATAAAGAAAGCTAATAAAAATATAAAAAACTCGATAATTAACATCTAAACAACTGAAGTAAAAAATAAAAAAAATAATAAAAATAAAAAATTTACTACATAAACCATTAAATATGAAAAAACAAATATAAAAAAAAAAATGACCCATAAGAACAAATTAGATCTAGAATCAATCCTTCGTAGACATCATGGTTTGCTAGAAATAAGCATAAAAGTAAACATTCGTGATGCATCAACTCTATCTATGGTATACACACCAGGAGTAGCGACACCATGTTTAGATATTCAAAAAGATATTACAAGAGCATATGAATTTACAAATAAGGGAAATTCAATTTTAGTTTTAACTGATTCATCAAATTTAAAAAAAGATAAATGGAATGATAATGCTGCAATGCCTTACTTAGAAGGATTTTGTGCTATTTATAAACATTACGCTAATATTGATGCTTACCCTATTATTTTAGATTCTAGTAAAGTCACTGATGAAAATATTTTATGTGACACTGTTAATGCTATTAGTCTTTCTTATTCTGGTGTTGAATTATTTGGTGTTAATGAAGATAGAATGAAAAAATTTGGAGAATTATTTGAAAAAAGTGCTTTCAAAGATAAATATGCTTATATTGACACTAATTGTAAAAAAAGTATCGATGATTATTTAAAAGATAAAAAAACTCCTCTTTCTTCTCATTCTATTGTCTCTGCAATTTGGAGAGTACTTTTAGATTGTCATGTTAGTGGAAATGCAACTCCTATTTTAACTCATGTTTTTGATTTAATTAAAAATGGAAGTATTAAATTAGAAGGTGGTTTCCATACTCAATATTTTAATGTTCTTGATGCTGTTATTGATTATGTTTTTGATAAGAAATTAGTTAATAATACTTTAGATAAATATAATTGGAAAGGACAACCTACTACTAAAGATTATGTTAGAGATAAATACGATGCTTTCTCTACTTTCGGTCATCGTGCTTGGGTTGAAGATATGCCTAAAGGTTATTATATGAAAAAACATACTAATCCTGAAAATGCTGATTTACTTCATAGTAGAAATAAAGGAGTTATTGAAATTGGATTAAAAATTCAAATTAATTGTCCTAATCATTTAAAACACTTATTTTCATGGGAAAATTTAGATGCTGTTTCAAAGAAAATTATTGAAAAACCTGAATTAGTTTATGTATACACTTGTAAGAATAATTATGGAGCAATAGTAACAAATGGAACAGCAATATTAGGTTTAGGAAATATAGGTGCATTAGCAGGAATGCCAGTTATGGAAGGAAAATCAGTATTATTTAAACATTTTGGAGGAACTGATATATGTCCAATTTGTATTCAAGAATATGACAATGATAAATTAATAGCATATATTCAAAGAATTTCACCTTCATTTGCAATTATTAATTTAGAAGATATTAAAGGACCAGATTGCTTTAATATTGAAAATAAATTAATTGAAACCGTTGAATGTCCTATGTTCCATGACGATCAACATGGTACAGCTTGTGTTGTTCTTGCTGGATTAATTAATGCTATGAAATTAAGAGGTACAAAACCAGAAGATGCTAAAATAGTAATGAATGGTGCTGGAGCTGCAGGAATTGCAGTATGTCAATTACTTATGAATTATGGATTCAAAAATTTCATAGTATGTGATACAAAAGGAGCCATTTATGAAGGAAGACCAGAAAATATGAATCCATTCAAAAATAAAATTGCTGAATTAACAAATAGAGATAAAATAAAAGGAACATTAGTAGATGTTTTAAAAGGAGAAGATGCAGTAATAGGATTAAGTGGTCCAAATACAATATCAATAGACAATGTAAAGAGTATGGCAATAAAACCAACAAAAGAAGAAATTGAATTGATTGAAAAAGAAACTGAATTAGAAAAATTAGAAAGAGAAAAACAATTAATTGAAAAATATATTGAAAGAGAAAAACAACAAAAAGAAATTAATGAAATTAGATTAAAACAATTAGAAAAAATAATAAACCAAAAGAATATTGAATCACCATTAAATAAAATAAAAAAAGATAAAAAAAATAAAAGATATAATTATAGAGATATGTTTGAAAAAAAAAATAATATAAAAGAAGTTCGTAAATCAGATAATTATTATAGTTTAGACAATAATTATAATAAAACAGATTTATGGAAAAAAAAAGAATTATTACCTTTTTCTTGTATTCAAAGAAAATTACCTATAAATATTAAAATAATTGATGGTGAAATAAATTCAAATAATACAAATAATAATTCAAATAATTATAATTTAAGCATACAACCAAAGAAAAAATCAAATAATAATTATTTTAATATGAAAGAATTAGAAAATTATCAGCCTTCTTATATAAAAAAAAATAATACAAATGAAAAAAAAGAAATTAAGGATCCTATTGTTACTTTTCACAAAAAAGAAGAAAAAAAAGAAGAAAAAAAAGAAGAAAAAAAAGAGGAAGAAAAAGAAGAACCACAATTCTTAATAGATAATAAAAAAGATGAATTAAATTGGTTAGAAGAAGAATATCCAGGTAATAATCAAAGAAATAATAATTTTAAGACAGAAATTAAAAGTAATAGAAGACCTTTTGGCTCTTTTAAATTTTAAAAAAAGAATTAATCAAATATTATAAATTATAAATAAAAAAAATAAAAAAAATAAAGAAGACTAAAATATTTAAATACTAATAAAATATATTATTCATTTAACAACATTTTCCATTTTTTTTGTTTTCCATTGTGTCATTTAATTTTTTCTTTTTATCATCTTTACTATTATCAGAAATACTTCCTTGAATTTTTTTATTTAAAAAATCTTGATACAAAAATTTTGCAGCTTCAATAAGAACATTTCTTGCATTTTCTCCAGTTTTTGCACTAGTTTCCATAAAAAAATCCAATTTATTTTCTTCTTTAAAATTTTCTCCATCATCTTTACTAATAATTCTTTCATTTTCTAAATCACATTTATTTCCAATTAACATAACTCTAACATTAGGATTTGCTTCAGACTTTAAATCTTTTAACCAATGTTCAACATTAATGAAACTAGTTCTATTATTAATAGCATATAATAAAATAGCAAGTGATGAATTTCTATAAAAATTAGATATTAAACTTCGATAAACTTCTTGTCCACATGTATCCCATATTTGTAATTTTATCACTGTATCATTCATTCTTAAATTAAATGTCAGAAATTCAAATCCAATTGTTGCTTGATAATATTCTATATAATTATCTTTTACTGCTTTTGTTGTTAAACATGATTTTCCTACTCCCGAATCTCCTATTACTATTATTTTGAAACTTAAGTCATATTGAGCATAATCTTCTGGGAGAATCTCAATTTCTGGATTTTCACTTTCTGTTGTCATTTTTTTTTCTCAAGAATGATTTTTATTTTTTTTTTTATTTTTATAATTTTTATTTATTTTTTTTTCTTTATAATAAATTAAAATGAAAAAAGAAGTATATTTTTTTAATTAATTATACTTTTTAGTATGTCTATTTTTCATCTTCAAAAAATTTATGTGATTTAAAAGAAATTGAAGTTCCTATTAATTTCAATTCAAAAAATATAAAATATTATACTAAATATGATTCATCATGTGCATTTATAACAGATAATTCAATGATTATTTATAAAAATAATTCAAATTATGATAATCCTTTTATAGTGTCTTCTCCTTATATTACATATTCATTTTTTTCATTACCAATAAATTCAATTAAACAAATTGTTAGTAATTATAAAGATTTATATATTTTAACTAAAAGTGGTGAATTATATTCAATTAAAAAAGGTTATGATAAATGTGATATTTTAGATATAAACAATAATGTAAATTATAAATTAAAAATAAATTATTATTTTGAAAAAACTATAATTAAAAATATTGCTTTATCTGAAAAATATCTTGTATGTATTAATAATAATAATAATGTAATTATTTTTGGAATTTTCAACGATAAAGTTTATAAAATTCCAAAAGTGATTGAAAGTGAAAATAAAGAATATATTGATATTAAAAGTTATGATGATTATTTTGTATTATTAGATAATTCATATTGCATTAGTTATTATGGATATATAAACAAAGATATTAATAAATCTGAACAAGATTTGCAATTAAAACTAATTGATTTTGATTATGAAAATGAAGAAATAAATAATTTTATTTGTTGTAATAATTATATATTTATATTATCAAATAAATTAAATATATTTTTATATAATGAATTTGGATTATATAAAGTTAAAATTCAAGATTCTATAAATAAAATTTATCAAATGAAAGATAATATTTTTTTATTTTCTTATGATAATAGAACAATTCATGTTCTAGAAAATAGTAATATAAATAATAATATTAAAAAGAATTTAATTGGAAAATCATATAAAATTAATGATAAATTAAGTTTAATAGGAATTTTCGAAAATTATTATTCAAATCCGGAAGAAATTTTATTCAAAATAAAAGGGGATTTTGTTTTAAAATATGAAAATAATGAAAATATATTTAATCTATTATATTCATTTAATTATAATGAAGAAAATGAATTTAATCAATCATCCAGTGATTCAATATTCCCTGTTAATATATCATTAAGTAAAATAAATGTAATTCCAAGAATAAATAAAATTTCAAATTTATTAGGAAAAGTTTTTGATAGAAAAATAAATGAAATAAAAAGAAAAAGAGCCAAAAGTTCAAATAGAATAATTTTATTAGAAAAAATAAAGTTGAATGTAAATAAAATGAAGAAAAGTAAAAGTAATAATTCATTTACATTTAATAAAAATATAGAAAATTTATTCACAAAAGAGAATTTTATAAGTGAATCAAAGAATGAATCAATAAATTTAATAACTTTTATTTTTGATAAAATAGATAATAAATTAAAAATTCCAAAAGAAGAAAATAAAAGAATTTTAGATATTGAAACAATAATACAATTACAATTAAATAATTTTAAGATAATAACCACAAAAAAAAATAATAAAATAGAACAACAATCAAGAGAAAGAAAAAGAAAAGAAAATCAGAATATAAAAAATCAAGATTCAGAAACTTTTTACTCAAAATTATTTCAAAATTCAACTTTATTTTCATCACAAAATTCATCAATTCCAAAAAAAGACAATAATCACTTTTATAATATAGGAAATTATAATAAATTTTATAAAAGAAGAAATAGTATTGAAAATATTTCTTTTAATAAAAGTAATAGTTTAATCAACAATTATATTTCCAAAAAAAAAAAAAATAAATGATAATTCTTCTCAAATAAAAAAAAATAAAAGAGAAATAAAGCAAAATAAAATGAAAGGAATAAATAATTCAATGATATTGGGTATAAATTTAAAATCAAAAAAAAAGCTATATAATAAAAGCAAATCTGTTTTATATTCTCCAAAAAAAAATTTAAAAAATTTTTTAGATACAAATAAATTAAACAAAAGAAAATTAGTAAAAAGTAAAAGTTCAATTAAAACATTAAATTATAATAATCTTGAAATTATAAAATCAAATAAAAAAAATAGACATATAACTCCTCTTAATTTTATTTCAAAAAAAAACATATCAATTATTCCTTTGAACGCAGATAATAAACAAAAACAGATTTTAAATTATCAAAATGAAATTGGAATTGATAAATTAAAAGAAAAATATATGAATTATTTATATAAAAAATTAGGTTTCCAATTTTCAAATAAAATAGATAGTATAAAAGAAAAAAAAATAATTCAAAATTTTATAAATACTGAAATGGATAATAAAGACAAAATATATAATTTACTGAAAAAAAATGTTTATTTATCTGAAAAAGAAATAAATCAATATATATATGAAATTCTAAAATTTAAAAATACAAAAAATAAATTAAGAGAAATTGACAATAACTTAATTTCAGATACTATAAATCAAAATAATTTAATAACTTTTGAAGAAGAAGAAAATGAAAAAAATTCTTCTTTGGAACCAATAGAACTAGAATAAAAAAAAATAAAATAATAAATATAAATACTTGTTTTTTTTTACAAATTCAAAAAAAACATAAAATCCTTGCTAAAACAATTATTCTTTAGAGCTCCAAATTTTACAAGTATTATCTTTACTAGCAGTGATAATAATATCTCCAGAATAATTAAAAGCACAAGAAAAAATATCCTCCTTATGTCCTTTTAAAATTTGTTTCATTTCTCCAGTTTCAACATCCCATAAAATGCAATTAGCATCCATTGCACCAGTCATTAAAGTAGTACCTTTAGAATCAAAAACCACTTTACTTAATTCTTTACTATGGGCTTCCAAAGTAAAATCTTCTTTTAAAGTTTTAACATCATAAATTTTAGCAGTAGTATCAGTACTTCCAGAAGCAATTTTAGTACCAGTTAAATTAAATGTACAATCCATAACTTCATCTTTATGACCTTTAAAAGTTTTAAGTGATTTATCTGGTTTTCTTAAATCCCATAATTTTACTGTTTTATCTATTGACCCTGTTAATACTTGATTACCAGCATAATTAAATTGACATGCTGAAATTTCTCCTTTATGTTCTGTTAAATCACATATTAAATCACCTGAAAATGAATCCCATATTTTTGCAGTATAATCAAATGACCCTGTTAATATTTTATCACCATCTGAATTAAATGATACTGATATTACTTCTCCTTTATGTTTATTTATTTTCAATATTTCATTTTCTGTTTCTATATTCCATAATATTGCTGTTTTATCCATTGAACCTGTTAAAAGTAAAGTTGATTCTGGATTAAATGATAAACATACAATTTCAGATATATGTGAATTTAATGTTGTTAAACATTTTCCATCATCAACATTCCATAATTTTGCAGTTTTATCAAAGGATCCTGTTGCTACTTTATCTCCATATGGTAAATTAAATGATAATGTATATACTACATTTTTATGTCCTTTTAATTTCTGTAAAACTTCACCTGTTAATGTTTCCCATATTATACATGTTTGATCATAACTTCCTGTTATAAATTTTGTACCATTTTTATTAAATGCACAATTTGTTAATGGAAGTTCATGACATTTTAATGTTTTTTTTAAATGAAATTCACTTGAATTTTTTCCTACTGAATGTTCTATTAATTCTATAATGTTTATATTATAATTTTATTTTTACTTTCTATTACTGTTCTCAATTGAGATATATGTTTTTTTGCTATTGGCTCTTTTTCTATTATTTGCTGAATTAAATATGGAATGTCAGAATTTTCTGTTAAGTTTAGTAAATCTATTGCTTTTGTTTCTATGTTATCTTCGTCATCTGATAATTCTAATATTATTCCTGGAGGATAAAATCTTGCTAAGATTCTATCTAATTTTTTTAATTCATAAAAATCATCATCCATTATTTTATTTTCTATAAATAATATTTTTTTATTTTTTCAAATTTATTAATATTAGTTTAACTTCAAAATATATATAATAAATTAAAAATAATTAAATAAATTTTTTTTATAATTAAAAAACCTATTTATTATTATACATTATTAAAAACAGGTCTTTTAGCTTTTTTCTTAACATTTCTAACAGGTCTTTTCATAATATTATCTCTTTCTTCTTTTCTGGGATCTCCATTTTCATAAATATCATTTTTATTGTTTTCTGTATATTTATTTCCATAATTTAATAAATCAACATTAAAAATATCTTTTTTATCTTCTCCTTCTTTTTTTTCTTCTTCTTTAATTTCTTTTTTTTCTTCTTTTTTCTTTTCTTTTTTAATTTCACCTCTTTTAACAATTACAGTATTCGTTTTAAAATATTCTATTAATTTTTGGGTATCTTCTTCAATTCCAGTATTTTCTTTAAAATCAATAACTGTTAAATTAAAATTTATATTTTCTTTAACATTATATATTAACTGACAATTAAATTTATCTTTATTCATATTATAACATTGAACTTGTTGTTCTAATAATTTAATAATTTTCAAATTTACTTCATCATTTTTTTCATAAGCATCTTTGATTTCTTTTTTCTTTTTATTATTTTTTGCAATAATACTTTTAGCAATATTTTCATTGACATCTAATTTCTGTTTACTCATTTTAATTTTTTTTTCTAAAATATCCATTTTCTTAATTTTATAATCAATAAACTTAACAATAATATGTCCTTTATGATCATTTAAATTACATTTATCACATAAATTTTTTTCACAAATAAAACAATATTGAGACAAAAATTTGGAATGAAAAGGACATTCAGAATCTAATCTATTTAAATGAATAAATATATGTTCTTTATTTTTATCTTTATGCTCAGACAAACATTTATTACAATAAACCTTAAGACATGCAAAACAATAAAATGAATTATCTATATTTTTCTTACATGATATACATGAAAAATCTGGACTTTCTTTTCCAGAATATTTCTTCAGATAATCGTCTATTTCATATTCTTTTTCACCACATAAACATTTTGATTTTACTTTTATTTCTAAATCATTTGTTATTATATCTATAAATGGTATTGTTAAACATTGAAAACATCTTGATGGATTTGGATTTAAACTTACTTTACTCCCCATTTTTTCAAATTTATATTTTTTTCATATCATTGTTTTTATTTTTTTATTTTATTCTTATATTTATTTATTTATATATTGTATTTTTGGTTATAAAGTAAAATATTAATTTATGGATTTTTTGTCTTCTATTCTGGATTCAAAAGATGAAGAAGATTTTGATTTTATGAAAGATTCTAAGAAAAGTAAAAGAACTCCTGAATTTTTAAATTCTAATATTAAAAATTGTGATGATGATAAAGGAGTTAATATATCAAATTTAATGTTTCAAGATCACCAAAATCAAAACAATAATTTTTTTTGCTTGAATAAAAATGATAATTTGGATAACCATCTTAATTTCAATATTCAAAGTCAAAAGTCTTCTCAAATATTAGATGATTTTGATATATTTAAAAGTGATACTTTTATTCAAAATAAAATCAGTAACAATAATATTCAAAATAATCAAAATTTTACAAACAATAATATTCAACCAAATAAAAATTTAAATAGTAATAAAAATAAAAAAAAGTATAACAACATTATTCCTCAGAATACTATAATAGAAAAAAATGAAGAAGATGATGATAATAATTCAATTTTTTCATTAAATAATTTCCAAGTGAATTTTAGTAAAAAAATAGAAAATAAAAATGAATTGACAGAAATAAAAAATAATTTAAATAATTCAATTGATGATAATTTAATGGATTTTGAATTAACATTAAAAGAAAAAATTGAAGAAAAACCAAAAGGAAATACTCCAAAAAAAGATAATAATAAAAAACCTTTTCAATCTCCTTTAAATAAAACTTCTCCTTTATTAAATCATTCATTAAATTATAGTGATATTCCTCATCATAAAGTTAAAATTAATAACAATGATAAATCTCCAATGAAAAAAATTGAAGAAACTATTAATAATAATAAAAATAATCTTAATGAAGATTATCATAAATTAATCCAAATTATTAATGTTAAAAAAGAAAAAATTCAAATTTTAAAAAATTTATTTCCTATATTTGAACAATTATTCATTACTATTGAAAATTTAAAATTTGAAGTTCCTATTTTTTTAGAAAGTTATTTATCACAAAATGTTAATAATTATAATTATTTAAATAAATTTATTTCAATTGATAATGATGAATTAGATAATTTAATTATTTCATGTCAAAATAAAATTGAATTAATGAAAAAAAAATTAAATGAATATAAATAATATTAAATATTTTTTAATTTTTTGACTTTTAATTTTTACTTAAAATTTTTAATAAAAAATACTTTTAATTTATGAATATTTTAATAAAAAAAATAGTTTAATAAAAGAATATAAGTAATTATTTATAATATACATATTTCAAAAAATTGAGTTTCTTTTTCTTCTTTAATGTCCTTATTATTTAATTTTTTTTTCTTTTAATTTTTTTTATTCTAATCTTTTTGGATGATTATTAAAAATTTAAATCACTTTTAGCTTTCCAAAAAAGTGCTTTCATCATTAGTATGAAAATTACAATAAATATTTTTATTTACAAAAAGTGACAAGAATAATTAACATCGATAATAATTTTATTATCCATATTCCTTTATTTAAAGTATTTTTAAAATTATCTAAAGAAAATTAATTTTTTTTTTATTCAACATATATTTATCAAGTGTTTTTCTTCCAAATAAATATTTGTCATCATGAAAGGAATATTCATGTAATTCTATGAACTCTATCTTCACCTTGAATTAATAAAGAAGGAGTCCAAAAATTACTATATTTGATTTTGTTAATATTATTCCTGTTGATATTGTATTTAAACTTAAAATTGCAACTTAAAAATTTTCATTTTAAAATTTTTAGATTGAAATCTTGTTTTATTTCTTGTATTTCCATCTATTCTTATGTAATCTTTTCTTTTCTCTTTTATTTTCTTTTCTATTTCACCTTTTTATTCTTTACTTTCCAATCTCCTTTTTTTCTAGTAACTTAAAATATTTTAAACCCTCTGCTATTCTTGTTTTTTTATGATAATCAAATAAAAATTTTCTTCTTTTTTCCTTAAAATCTTTCATTTCTTCTATATTTTTTTTTCACAAGGAACTTCAATAATACTTCTTATTTTTTTAGTAAATTTGCAACACATCTATTTTAATCTTCTAATAATTAGAGTATTTAAAATAAAATATAATTCTTTTAAAGCTCCTAACCAATTCTTTTCAAAATGAGTTACAATAAATTTACTATACTTTTTGCATAATAATTATTTGAGTGATTTAATATATCTATTCTGAAAGAATTTAAAAAAATAAATCTTTCAATAGTTTTAATTTAACAAAGAATTCCCAATTAATAATTTTAATCTTTTAGTTTTTCTTATAAAAGTATTATCATAGATTTATCATAATTTAATTTATTTTATTTTCATCTTCTGATGTATTATAGTAATTATGATTATAGTACTTTATATGAAAGTAAGAATATAAAACTAGAAATTAAATAATTTTCAAAATAAAATGAAATTAGAAATAATTGAATTTCAAACAAAGATTAAAGAAATTAAAAATAAAAATAATGAAATTGAAAGAATAAAAGATATGATTGATGATAATAATAATATATTTCAAATAAATTATCAAATTCAATTCAAACAATAAGAAAAGACATAAAAGAAGGAAATGATGATAATTTTGAACAACTTGAATTCAATTAATTAAATTAGAAAAACAGAAGAAATTAAATAAATATATTAAAGTAAGATATTAATGAAATAAAACATAATAATTATAATAAAATGATTCAAAATGTATTAGAAAGAATAGACAATTTAGAAAGTCGAATATAAAAAAATGAATAAATTTTATTAAATAATAAACATAAAAAAATAATAAACAATTAAAAATTTATATTTGATAATCTTCATCACATTTTTCTTCATCTTCTAAATCATTGGTTGCAATCATATATCTTTGATCAAATTGTTCTTCTAATTCTTTATTATAAATATAACCATTATCTTTATCAGCAAGAATACTTGTTTATTTAAATGTTTTGGATTATTTAAATCCAATAAAGAAAAAGTAATTAAGCCATAATCAGCAATAAATTCAAATATTTTTTTATTTAAAGATTTAAATTTAAACTCTCTAAATAATATCCTAATTGAAATGTATTATTTGGATTTTTAAAAAAATTCTAAATCAAATGGAAATTTATTATTTTTTTTAATTCATTTAATAAATCACATTTTAATATTAAATTTATTTTTGGTAATTCTAAATTTATCATTGCTTTTAAAACACTAAAAACATAAAAAATATATTTTGGCATATCATATATGTTAATTCATTCTATTAAATTTATA
>JAEEGJ010021515.1_pt1 | contig 13858 bp, 5 predicted proteins | sample 8958761 | NCBI WGS metagenome assembly JAEEGJ01 (sample SAMN16246546, study PRJNA631951) | gut metagenome | biome: gut microbiome; feature: rumen; material: RS-attached | host: Bos | place: Iran: Karaj | collected 2018-10 | reverse complement strand
TGAACGGCTACCTGCTGACGGGCCGCAACGGCAACTCCATTTTCTTGCCCGCCGCAGGCTACCGCACGGGCAATGTGCACATCGAGGAAGGTGAGGAGGGCTGCTATTGGACGCGCGAGCTCGACGATGAGTGGCCGTGGACGGCCCGAAGCTTGAGCATCTCTTATCAAGGCCTTAGCTTGTACTCCATGCAGCAGCGCTACATGGGCTTAACGGTGCGTGCCGTCCGTGCCCCGTCGGCCGACTTCTACATCGAGGAGCAGGACCTTGACCTGGGGGTTGTGCCCCTGGGTGTGACCAGCACCGATGTGCTGACCATCGTCAATAACACCCCCGAGGAGATGAGCTTGACGATAACTGCCGACGAGCCGTTCCTGCTCAAACACGGCGGGGACAGCGTCGCCAGCATGGATGTCGTGGTGCCCGGCAACACCAGTGTCCCGGTAATCGTGATGTTCAATGGGACCACCAACGGCCAGTTCGAGGGCAATGTGACCATCCACAAGACAGAGTCCGACGAAGGCCAGATTGCTATCCCAGCCTATGTGCTAGCCTATGCCGAGGTGAATCTGGAGCAGGACTACGTGGACCTGGGGCTGCCCAGCGGCACCCTGTGGGCGTCGTGCAACGTGGGCGCCACCAGCCCCGAGGGCTACGGCGGTTATTACGCCTGGGGCGAGACCGAGCCCAAGCAGGACTACTCGTGGCAAACCTACAAGTGGTGTAAAGGCAGCGAATACACGTTGACGAAGTACTGCACCAATAGCGACTACGGCACGCTGGACAGCAAGACCGAGCTGGAGCATGAAGACGATGCCGCATTTGTCAACATGGGCCCGTCGTGGCGCATGCCCACCCAACGGCAGCTGGAGGAGCTGAGAGATGTATGCACCTGGAAATCGGCCACGGTCAACGGTGAGGAAGGGCATCTGGTCATCGGCCCCAACGGCAACTCGCTGTTCCTGCCCCTCCCGGGCGAACGTTGGGGAACCGAACTTGAAGATGCCGGTTGGGTAGGTTACTACTGGTCGCGTGAGATCAAATCCTATGATGATCCCGACGTGGCCTACTGCACAAATTTCGGCACCGTTACCGGCAGCGCACGCTTTCTCGGGTATAGCGTCCGTGCCGTGCGTCTGTCGCTGGATGACATCTTCATCGAGCAGTCGGCCCTTGACCTGGATGGAGTGCTCGTGGGCGACGCATCCACCGGCCAGCTGACCCTCGTCAATAACACCCAGGAACCCATTACCGTGACGGCGGCAGTCGATGCGCCCTTCTCGTTGGTGTGCGATGAGGGCAACACGTCCAGCATGACTATCGTCGTACCGGGCAAGTCAATCGCCCACATGACGGTGATGTTCACTGCAGCCACGCCTGGCCAGTTCGACGGCAACGTGACCTTCCAGCACCCGGCACTCGACGGCGGCCAGCTGGTGATCCCCGTCCGTTCCCGAGCCTTCACCGATGAGTTGATGCATCAGGATTACATCGACCTGGGTCTGCCCAGCGGCACGCTGTGGGCAACGAGAGACGTTGGCGCCACCAGTCCCGAGCAGTACGGCAATGAGTTCATCTGGGGTCACACGAACCCCTTGAGCGGCAGCAACATGAGCACCCGCAGGCCCAACGAGGAGAGCACCGAGAAGATGACATGGAACGGCAAGAACGGCCACCGGGGCATGCTTGATGGCTTGCCTACGCCAGGCTATGAGTTTGGGCCTGGGTCCGATGCCGCCAGCATGAACTGGGGCCCGGAGTGGCGTACGCCATCAGTGGAGCAAATCGCCGAACTCATCGAGTCCTGCACTTGTTCCAGGGCACGGGTGAACGGTGTGATCGGGCGATTGGTTACCGGTCCCAACGGCAACTGCATCTTCATGGGCATCGACGGCTACTACTGGTCACGCACGAGCGTGAACAATTCGACCTCGGTCTTCGGCATGCACTTGCGATCATTCAACCTGGGCTGGGGCATCTTCTGGGGGCCCCAGGGCTGGGGCAGCAGGGTGCGCGCCGTGCGCTCGTCACAGAACTGACACCTCCCGCCCCTCCACAGGGGGGATGCACCGTCAATCAATTATTAAACGACTAAATATCTACAACCGAAATGAGAAGCTTCATCAAAACCGCACTGCTCCTGTTGCTGGCTCTGCTGTTGCCGGCCGTGGCTGCAGCCTACGACTTCGAGGTGGACGGCATCTATTATAATTATCGCAATAGTTTTGCCGGGACTGTCGAAGTGGCCGAATCCCCCAGTTCTAATAAATACGCAGGTGACGTGACCATCCCCGATACCGTGGCTTACAACGGCTCGACCTACACCGTCAAAGTCATCGGCGACTGGGCGTTCAGTGGCTGCAACGGGCTGACGAGTGTGGCCACGGGCGATTCCGTGACCATGATCGGCATCCAGGCTTTGGCCCATTGTGACAATCTGACAAGTGTGAGTATAGGCAGCGCTGTGATATCCATTGGCAACAATGCTTTCATGAGCTGTCCCCGGCTGTCGCGTCTTGTCGTTGCCAGCGATAACACGAGGTTCGATTCCCGCGACGACTGCAACGCCGTTATTGTGACGGCAAGCAATATCCTGGTTGTGGGCTGTCAAAGCACGGTCATCCCCCGCTCGGTCACTGCCATCCGCTACGGTGCTTTCAGCGGCTGCAGCGGACTCACGAGCATCTCTATCCCCAGTTCGGTCACCGCCATCGGCATGGAAGCCTTCGCTGGCTGCAGCGGGCTGACCAGCATCAATATCCCCGCCTCGGTCGCCAGCATCGGCGTGGGAGCCTTCAGTGGCTGCAGCGGGCTCATGTGGCTTGCCGTGTCAAACAATAACACGACCTACGATTCCCGAGGCGGCTGCAACGCCATTATCGAGACGGCAACCAATACGTTGATTGCCGGCTGCCAGAACACGGGCATTTTCGGCTCGGTTACCGCCATCGGCGATTATGCGTTCGCGGGCCAGAGCGGTCTGACCCGCATCATTATTCCCGCCTCGGTCACCAGCATCGGCGAGTATGCCTTCCATGACTGCAGCGGGCTCACGGGTGTCATCATCCCCGCCTCGGTCACCAGTGTCGGCTCGTATGCCTTCAGCCGCTGCAGCGGGCTCACGAGCGCGACATTGCCAGAAGCTCTCACCACCATTCCCACGGGCATGTTCCTGATGTGCAGCGGGCTCACCGATGTGGCCATCCCCCGCTCGGTCACCGCCATCGGCGCGTATGCCTTCAATGACTGCAGTGGGCTCACGAGCGTGACCATCCCCGCCTCGGTCACCAGCATTGGCAAGTGGGCGTTCAGGCAGTGCAGCGGGCTGGCCGACGTATATAGTTATATCCCTGACCTCTCGAGGGTGACCTGGGCCGGCACGGCTTTTAACCTTTCTGACAAGGACTACTCTGGGCGCACACTGCATGTGCTCCAGGGGATGGCCGAGGCCTACGGGGCCGATGCCCAATGGTACCCCTATTTCGGGCAGATCGTGGACGACGTGACGCCTGACGTCGTGCCGGGCGACGTGAACGGCGACCTGGAGGTCACCATCGCCGACGTGAATGTGGTCATCGACAACATCCTGCAGGGAAACGGATATAACGCTGCTGCCGACGTGAACGGTGACCGCGAGGTCACCATCGCCGACATCAATGCCATCATCGACATTATCCTGCACCCCGCAACTGCCGAGGAGCACGAGTGGGTGGACCTGGGGTTGCCCAGCGGCACCCTGTGGGCAACTTGCAACGTAGGTGCCAACAGCCCCGAGGAGGCGGGAGACTACTTCGCCTGGGGCGAGACCGAGCCCAAGGAGTCCTACACCTGGGAGACCTACAAGTGGTTTTATGACCGCGACGGCTGGCCCTGCTGCACCAAGTACTGCACCAACGAACTGGACGGCACGGTGGACAACAAGACCGAGCTAGATCCCGAGGACGATGCCGCCAGCGTCAACTGGGGCCCGTCGTGGCGCATGCCCTCCCAACGGCAGATTTTTGAGCTCTGTGACCAATGCATCAGGGAAGTGACCACCATCAACGGCGTGCAGGGCATCCGGTTTATCGGCCCCAACGGCAACATGATGTTCCTGCCCCTTGCCGGTTATTACAACAAGGACACGCTCAACACGGCAGGCACTCAGGGGTATTACTGGACGCGGTCGCTGCTGGAAAGCTTGTCGAGCAACGCCCACGACCTGAGCCTGTCGCGGTATTTCTTTGAGACCTGGGACTACCACGATCGATACCTGGGCTACACGGTGCGTCCCGTGCGCGCTCCCCAGCAGTAGCCATCAGTCAGCGCCGCAACCACAGGGGAGGGCCGCTCCTGCCCCGCGCGGGATGTCATCGCGTGCGGGGGCATTTTCGGGCTGTGTGTGTGGCGGGTGGATTCCTTCAAGCCAACGTGTTTTGAATCATGTTTTTATCCTACTTTTACAAAACATTTGTATCTTAGCGCTCACATTATTGTACCCGGTCGGCTATTGATCAAAGCTGTCCATCCTAACAGATAACCAAAACTCATGAAGTACTTCAGACTATCAATGCGGTGCACCCTGCTGACCATGCTGCTGTTACTGCCGTGGCCGTCGGGAGCAGCCCGAGTCCTGCGGCACCACTGCCTATGAGCCCAACGTCTATATCCCCGCAGCCTTCATGGGCAGGGCCCAGCAGGGAGAGCTCGACGGCAGGACCTATGCCTTCGTCCAGCCCAAGCCGCAAGAGCTCATCCACGTCGAATGGGTGATCTACTGCGAGGACGACGAGTGCTTCTACCTGCCCGCCCCTGACGAGGACGCCCATATCAACTACATGGGCCTCAAGGGGGGCTTCGCCGTGTGCTAAGACCTGTATGAGGGCGACGGGCCGGCCGAGCTGACCGATGGCGGGGCCTATGCCTTCCACGCCATTAACCGGCGGCAGGCGGGCGACGACAGGCGGGCGTTCAACCCCCATGTCGACGGCGGCTTGAGCGACGACTACACCGTCTATCCCCTGAAGCTGCTCGACGATCCCATCGCCACCAGCCTCGATGAGGTGCCGAACCCCCACGGGACGGCCATCGACGGCGACAGCCGTTGGTACACCATCGACGGGCGCTGCCTGGGCACCGACAGGCCGACGGCAGCGGGACTGTACATCACCCGCGGCCGCAAAGTAGCCGTAAAATAACCCGTCGCAGCCCGACAAGCCGTCCAGACGGCTGAGACTCCATCACAACGAATCATTGTCAACAAGTGTGTCAAAACTGCCTGAGGCAGTTTTGACACACTTGATTTATGTCGAGGCAGATATCATTATTTATTCACTTTTTTTAGGCTGATTGTGGGATAAATCGGGAATTATTCCTAAATTTGCCCGTCATTAGCATTTTTGCCGGGTGGCGCCTGTGCATCACTCGCTGAATCCTTGATTACCAACTTAGAACCTATAACCATTTAATCAGTTATCATGTATAAAATAGAAAATCATCCTATTCTTGACCTTCCACAGGAGGAATACGTAGAGTTCCAGTACGAGGGGCGGACCGTTCGCGGCCAGCGAGGCAAAACGATTGCCGCAGCCCTTCATCAAGCAGGATTTGTGGTACACAGCCACAGCACATCGGGCCGCAACCGCAGCCTGGAGTGCGGCATCGGCAAGTGCGGTGCCTGCGAGATGCTCGTCGATGGACAGGTGCGTCGCATCTGCATCACCCTGGTCGACGGAGTGAAAGAGGTGCGCGAGATTCCCCGCGACTACCTGCCCGACGGCAAGGCACGCGCAGCCCATGAAACGAAGATTTACAAGACCACGGTAGCCATCATCGGTGGCGGCCCTGCCGGCCTGGCCTGCCGCGAACAGCTCACGGCGCTGGGTATTCCCAACATCGTGGTGGACAATAATGCCACCGAGGGCGGCCAGTTCAACATGCAGACGCACCAGTTCTTCTTCTTCGAGAAGGAACAGAAGTTTGGCGGCATGCGTGGTTTTGACATTGCCAAGACGCTCGCTGGCGACAACCATGACGGCATCCTGCTGAACAACACCGTGTGGGACCTGCTCGAAGGCCGCCGCATCGCCCTGAAGAACGTCGTCACCCAGGAGGTGAGCTACATCGATGCCGACCATCTGGTAGTGGCCACGGGTGCCGTGCCGTTCATGCCCGTGTTTGAGAACGACGACGTGCCGGGCGTTTACACCGCTGCGGTGTTCCAGAAGATGATGAACCAGGAGCACACCCTGCTGGGCAAGCGCGTGCTCACCGTGGGTGCCGGTAACATCGGCTACCTCACCAGCTACCAGGCCATGCAGGCCGGCGCTACCATCAAGGCCATCATCGAGGGTATGGACCACGAGGGCGGCTTCCCCGTCCAGGCCAACCGTGTGCGCCGCCTGGGCATCCCCATCATGACCTCACACGTGCTGCTGCGCGCCATCCCCAACGAGGACTACACCGGCGTGACGGGTGCCGTGATTGCTGAATGCAAAAATTTCCAGCCCATCCCCGGCACCGAGCGCGTGATTGACGATATCGACATCATCAACATCTGCACCGGTCTGATTCCCGACAACCAGCTGCTGGTGAAGGGCCGTTCGGTATTCGGCCGCAACGTCTATGGTGCCGGCGATGCCGTGCGCATCGGCGAGGGTACCAGCGCCGTGCTGCGTGGCAAGCAGGTGGCCTATGAGGTGGCCCAGGAGCTGGGACTGCGTTTCCCCTATGAGGACTATCTGGACGTTTCGCGCCAGTATATCGACTCACAGCAGCGCCCCGTGCGCTTGCTCGACGCCCCGCGTCTGCCCGACGAGGAGCGCATGGCGCTGAAGCCCTATGTGGCCATCAACTGCCTCTACGGCTTCGCCTGCAACCCCTGCACCTTTGCCTGCCCGCAGGGTGCCATCACCAAGCCGACCACCTCGTCGGTGCCCATGGTGGACTACGACAAGTGCATCGGCTGCATGCAGTGTGTGAACCACTGCCCCGGTCTGGCCATCTTCGGCTACGACAAGCGCAAGAACGTGGTGTTCTTGCCGGTAGAGTATGCGGTGGAAGAGGGCAAAGAAGTATTCCTTGTTGATGACAACGGCGCCAAGGTGGGCGAGGGTGTCATCGAGAAGGTGCTCAAGAAGGATAACAAGACCGACGTGGCCCGCGTACAGGCCACCAAGGTCGATGACCTGAACCAGGTGAAAGGCTTCATCATCAAGGAGCGCTATCCCGAGCCCTTGAACCTGCGTCCCCTCACCGACGGCGAGGAGGGCAAGTCCTACGTCTGCCACTGTGAGGACGTGGACGTGAAGACCCTGCTGAACCTGGTGGGCGACCGCAAGTACATCTCGGTCGATGAGCTCAAGCACACCACCCGCATGGGTATGGGTCCCTGCCGCGGCAAGCGCTGCGTGTCGCGCGCCAAGCAGATCCTGCGTGCCCATGGCATCGAGGTGACCGGCGAGAGCACGCCGCGCGCCCCGCTGGCCAACCAGGTCACCCTGGGCGACGTGTACAACGGCGAGTCACAGGAGACCTTCGTGTTTGAACACGGCTCGGTCATCGAGAAGGCCGAGACCGAGGTCATCGTCGCTGGCGGCGGTATGGCCGGCAGTGCCGCCTTCCGCTATTTTGCCGAGGCCGGCAAGCGCGTGATCCTGGTCAACTATGACCGCGGCTCGACGTGGCGCTGCATCGGCGGCGGCCGTCCCGCATTCTCCAACCCCGACATCAGCGACATCGCGATGCACAACCTGGAGATCTTCCGCGACGACCAGCAGCACTGCAACATCGACCTGAAGATGACGCGCTACGTCAACCTCGTTCACGACGACGCCACCTATCGCTCGCTCGATGCCTCACGCGCCTGGAGCGAAGCCTTCATGATCGACCGCAAGGACTTCACCAAGGTGATCTCGCCCTACTGGAATCCCAACGACAACATCTACAGCCACGCCCTGATCTCGGAGAACTGCTGGCAGGCCACACCGGGACGCACCATCGAGTATGTGCGCACGGTGGGCAAGCAGCACGGCGGCGAGGTGCTCGAGGACTGCGAGGTGCTGCATGTGCAGCGCGTCGGCGACAAATACCGCGTGCTGGTGCGCCGTCACGACAAGCACTACGTGGAATTTACCTGTGACCACTTTGTCAACGCCATGGGATGGGGCTCGGAGAAGTTCACCGACATGCTCGGCATCGATACCCAGCTCTTCCCCGTCAAGCACCAGGCATTCATCACCCGCCGTCTGCCCAACATGGGTATCAACGGCGACTCGCTCGACATGATCATCGACCGCCGTCACTACAAGGGATTCAACGCCGTTTACGGCCAGCAGTTCCTGCACACGGGACAGATCATCGGCTGCGCATCGCCCGACTGCGACCCCTATGAGGCACGGCAGAACCTGAAGTATAACAGCCAGGCCTTCCTCAAGATCGTGAGCGAGATGTTTGCCCAGTGGATTCCCAACCTGGCATCGGTGGGCTTCCACGCTGTATGGGCCGGCTACTACATCGAGCCGCGCTACATCATCGATCCCGAGGTCGGTCTGCTCACCGGCCTGCGCGGACACGGCTTCATGCTCGGCCAATACCTGGCCAAGCTGTACGTGGACAAGTACCTGGGCAAGCCCGTTCCCGACTACATGAAGGACCTCGCCATCGGCGGCAAGGGCCTCAGCGAGAACGCCTTCCAGTAATCTACACAGGGCCTCGCCTCGGCGTGGCCACAGAGAGCCCCATCGGGGCGGCAGTGACACCCTCTGCCGCCTCGATGGGGCTACTGTTGTCGATAGGGCTCATTTCCAGCCTTGTCGTTGCACTAGCCTATAGCAGCATCTTGAAATTTTGCATAATCGTTGGCACTTTGCATTTTTATGACTACCTTTGCGCCTTGAACTTTAACTATACCTAAACCAATAACAACTACATGAAGAAATTCTTCCAATCCACGATCATGTTACTGGCCGTGCTGGCCATTGCCATGACCACCCATGCTGCCGACGGCGCGACCACACAGGGCGACGTGAACGGCGACAACACTATTGACATCAGCGACGTGACCTGCCTGACCGACTATCTGCTGGGCAGCGAGCCAGAAAATTTCAACAGCTTCAACGCCGACACCAACCACGACGGCGAGGTCAGCATCGCCGATGTGACCGACCTGATCGACTACCTGCTGGGCGGCATCTGGCCCAACAATAACACACAGCCCGAGACCGAAGTGTTCACCGTTAACGGCGTGTCGTTCACGATGGTGACCGTCGAGGGTGGTACGTTCACGATGGGCGCTACCCCCGACCAGGGCGACGAAAACTATGTGATGGATTACAGCGATAATTGGGAAGCACCCACCCCCCACGAGGTGACGCTGTCAACTTTCAGCATCGGCCAGACCGAGGTCAGCCAGGACCTGTGGCGGGCCGTGATGGGCGTTCATCCCAGCTGGTTCAGGGTGAACAACAATCTGCCTGTCGAGAGCATGTCGTGGGCCAAGTGCCATGAGTTTATCATCAAGCTGAACGAGTTGACCGGCCGGCAGTTCCGCCTGCCCACCGAGGCCGAATGGGAATTTGCAGCCCGCGGCGGCAACCTGAGCCAGCACTACAAGTACAGCGGCAGCAACGACATCGACACCGTAGGCTGGTACTGGGGGAATGCCCCGACACACGACAGCTCCCATATTTTCTACTATGGCACCCAGTCCATGGGCTCCAAGCTCCCCAACGAATTGGGTCTGTACGACATGAGCGGCAACGTGTGGGAATGGTGTCTGGACTATAAGAGCAACTTCGGCAGTGAGGCCGTTACCGACCCCGTCGGGCCGGCCACGGGCAATGGACGCGCCTATCGTGGCGGTTCCTGGAACTGCCATGCCAAGAATTGCCGCGTGTCCACTGCGGGCAGCGGTTTTAGCGCCAGCGAGGAAATCGGTCTGCGACTGGTCCTGGACGAGGACAACAGCCCCAAGTTCCGTTGCGCCGAGAGCGTGGTAACCGTCATCACGGGTGAGGACCGCACTGTCAATCTGCTCAACGGCAGCGGCTCCTATACCGTCGAGGGCGGCGACGAGAACCTCACGGCCACGGCCAGCGGCAACATACTCACCGTGACCGGCACACACGCAGGGACGACCACCGTCCACGTGACCGACAACGCCACCGGCGCCACTGCCGTGGTCACTGTCATCGTCAAGCCGGTTGAGAAATACACGGTAAACGGTGTGACCTTCTCGATGGTGGCCGTCGAGGGCGGCGCCTTCTCGTTGGGCCGCAACACCGAAGCAGGCTGGCACATATTTGACTGGGAAGCCGCCGACTTCTACAGCGTTCACATGTATGATTTCAGCATCGGCAAGACCGAGGTCACCCAGGAGCTGTGGCAAGCCGTCATGGGTACTAACCCGAGCTATTTCAAGGGCGACCTGCAGCGCCCTGTCGAGCAGGTGTCATGGGAAGACTGCCAGGAATTTATCATCAAGTTGAATGAACTGACGGGCCTGAACTTCCGCCTGCCCACCGAGGCCGAATGGGAATATGCCGCGTGCGGCGGCTGCTTGCGTCAGCCCACCCAATACGCCGGCGGCAACGAGATCGATCCGTTGGCCTGGTACAGCGGTAACGTCCCGACGCAGGGCACCCAGCCCGTCGGCACCAAAGCCCCCAACGAACTGGGAATCCATGACATGAACGGCAACGTGTGGGAGTGGTGCAAGGACTGGAGCGACGGCTTCGACCACTACGTGCCGTTTAGCAGCTACGGCATGCCCTCTGGCACACACCGCCTGCGCCGCGGCGGCTGCTGGTCGAGCAGTGAGGCCAACTGCGGTGTGATGACCTATGGCAGCAGCCTGCCGTCGGAGAAGAACAACCGCCTGGGCTTGCGCCTCGTGCTCGGCGGAAAAGAGAATTGCCCCGAAGTCAGTTTCGACATCGAGGAAGAGTTGATGCTGTCGCTCGGTGAGAGCAAATCGGTGGGCATCCAGTATGGCTGCGGCAGATACGGTGTTAGCACCTCCGATGGCATTACCTGTACCATCAGCGGCGAGAAGGTCATCGTCACGGGCACCAGCACCGGAAGCACCTCATTCCTGCTTGTCGACCTGTACACCGGCAAAAAGATTAAACTTGACGTTTATGTGATTGGCAACCAAACGTATAAGGTCAACGACGTGGTATTCACCATGGTGGGCATCTCCGGCGGCAAGATGACGATGGGAGAACTCAACGGAGAAGTTTACTATACCAACAGTTGGGGAGACCCTCACAAGGTTGGGCTTGACCCCTACTACATCGGCCAGACTGAGGTGACCCAGGAGCTGTGGCAGGCCGTTATGGGCAACAACCCGAGCTATTTCTCGGCAGCCAACGGCTATGACGAGGATCTGCAGCGCCCCGTCGAGCAGGTGTCATGGGAAGACTGTCAGGCTTTCATCGACAAATTGAGTGAGCTCACGGGCCAGCAGTTCCGTCTCCTCACCGAGTACGAGTGGGAATATGCCGCCCGTGGCGGATGCGGCGGCATGGGCTTCGCCTATGCCGGCAGCAACAACCTCAGCCATGTTGCCTGGTATTGGGACAACATTCCGTCACAGACCGAGGGGACAGCAGGCTACGGCACGCAGCCGGTGGCTACCAAGAAGTCCAACGAGTTCGGCCTGTATGACATGAGCGGCAACGTCAAGGAGTGGGTAAAAGACTGGTATTACGAGTACTACACCTGGGGCTATGCCTATCAACCTGAAGACCCGGACAACGCTTTCCGCGTGGTGCGCGGCGGCAGCTGGAACTCCAGCCCGCAGAACTGCCAGGCAATCTACCGCGACTACGGCAGCCCGGATATCTATAACAATTCAACGGGCCTTCGCATCGCACGCAGCTATTAGATGGATAATGTTTAATGAGGCATACGCCCACAAGGACTTACATCGGCAAAATTCATTAAACATTAAACATTATCCTTTCTCCACCGAGCAACGCGAGGTTTTTTTTGTACCTTTGCAGTGTGAAACAAATTAAGCCCAAAAGCCGCTATGATGAAAAGGACATACCCTTCTGTTATTCACATAATTAACTATTAATCTGTTCTTTTATTATGAAGAAATTGTATTCTCTCCTCTTTGTTGCTCTGCTGACCATGTCGGCGTGGGCAGACACCGTTGTGACCGTTGACTTCAACGCTCAGGGTTGGAGCACCAACACCCTGGTCGAGAATTTGACCATTGATGGTGTGACCTTGACCTTTGACAAGGGTGAAGGCTCTACCAAGCCCACCTATTTCACCAACACCTCGGGTGGTGCGCTGCGCCTGTATGGCGGCAACACAATGACCATTACTGCTCCCACCAATCTCAAGAAGATTGACTTCACCTTCCTGTCGGGCGAGGGCTCTAATGACATCTTCTCCACGCCCGGTAACTACAACAAGGCCGGCAAGCAGTGGACCATCGGCTCGTCGGATCCCTCCAACGAGGTGGTATTCACCATCGACGGCAACAGTGGTCATCGCCGCATCCAGTCGCTGATCATCACCATGGAGGATGCCGAGCCCGTTACCGAACTGGTTGATCCCGTGTTCACGCCCAATGGCGGTGAGTTCACCGGCAGCCTGGCAGTGACCGTCTCGTGCGCTACCGAGAACGCTTCAATCTATGTTTACGAGGTCATCGACGGTGAAATTGATTACGCCACCGAACAATACTTCTTCCAGAGCGGTGAGTTTTATGTCACCGAGACCACGACCTATGCTGCCTATGCCTACAAGGGCAGTGATTACACCGATTTCGTCTATGCCACCTTCACCAAGGTTGAGCCCACAGTCGAGGCTCCCGTGTTCACGCCCGCAGCAGGCACCTTCAGCGACCGCATCGATGTGACGCTGAGCTGCGCCACCGAGAATGCCAAGATTTACTATAGCCTGGATGAGGAGCTGTGGAGCGAGTACACCGATGCCATCCCCGTGACCGATGACATCACCATCTGGGCCAAGGCTACCCTGGGTGACCTGGAGAGCGAGGTAGTGAGTGCTACTTATATCAAGCTGCCCGAAACCACCACCGAGGTAACCTTTGATGCTACCGTGGACAAGGGCGACGGCGACGCAGTGCGCCATCACTACACCGTGGTGAAAGAGCCCGTCACTATGTATGTGGGCGACGGTACCGTTTATCCTACCCAATACCGCATCTACGCCAGCGACACCGCAGCGCTGAACTTCACCTCTACCGCTGGCCCGATCATCAAGATTGAGTTCGCCGGCGTGAGCGGCTACACCGCCAGCAACCTCTCCTTGCCCGAGGGCAACCAGGGCACCTGGACCACCGGCGGCAACGACGGCGTTTGGGAGGGCTACGCCTACAGCGTTGACTTCAATATCAACAAGCAGTGCCGCTTCACCACGATCAACGTGACCGTGGCCGAGGAAGTTGAGTTCCTCCTTGGCGATGTTGACCGCGATGGCGAAGTAGGCATCTCGGACGTTTCGGCACTGGTTGACATGCTGCTGAACGGCACCCCGGCACCTGCCCAAGCCGACTGTGACCAGGATGAAGAAATCGGCATCTCCGACGTCTCGGCTCTGGTTGACTATCTGCTGAACGGCACCTGGAGCGAGGAGTAATTCCCCCGACCAACACCTAACAAAGCAGGCTCCCCTCACAGCGAGGAGAGCCTGTTTTGTATTGAACTCTCTCAAAGAGAGTCATGCGAATTTGGCGAAAAAACACCTAAAGCCTAAAACCTAACGCCTAAAGCCTAAAGCCTAAAACCTAAAACCTAACGCCTAAACCTAACTCATCGAGGCACTGATGAGCCTGGCAGCCGTTGTGGTGCACACGTCAGTACCCAGGCGGTCGGCAAGACGGCGATAACCCTCGAGC
>JAEEGJ010021512.1_pt1 | contig 13859 bp, 13 predicted proteins | sample 8958761 | NCBI WGS metagenome assembly JAEEGJ01 (sample SAMN16246546, study PRJNA631951) | gut metagenome | biome: gut microbiome; feature: rumen; material: RS-attached | host: Bos | place: Iran: Karaj | collected 2018-10 | reverse complement strand
ATCGATTCTCTAAAAGTCCAAAACAATGATCCTCCATGACTGATCGTAACGGCATACCGTAATACAAGGAAGATGAGGATCCTTCCGGAGTATTAAGGTCACCATGTGCATCCAGCCATATTATGGTTAGATTCCCTTTATATTTTTCACTAAGGTATACAATGCCCGGTACATCCGCATCGCACCCTCCACCCAGAGTAAAAATTTTTTCAGGGGCAGCTTTCCGTAAATGTTCGTAAGCTGACTGCATTTGTCTGCGAAGAGCATCAAACCCTCTGATTCCATTTCTCTTTACAGCGAGTTCCGAAAGATCCGTTGAAACAGGCAGATTTACAAAATCCACTCCGCCCATGTACAGTTCAATTATTTCGTTTGCTCCATCATAAGTAACAAGATCAGCGCCGCCCTGCCACTGAGCATTAACAAGTATTTCTTTCACGATATCCTCACAAATACCAGCTCACCAGGAGCTATTAGCCATACCTTCAAAATTTGTTGATTTATCATACACCATCACCGCGGATTTTTCCACTATAATAATCATCCGCCCGCCAAGCGGGCGGTTTTTCACATGCGGGCATAGCCCTCTATTCCTCGCAGACACGTCAAACGTGTAATACGTTCTGCCAACTGCGTGGAGATTGCTACTTGCCGCCCTTAAAAGGGCCGACTTCACTTATCGTTAGTTGTTCACCCATCTGATCTTCTTTCAGTTGATTCTTGATGTACTCCGCAATTCGGTTCGTGTTCTTCCCTGCCGTATCCACATAGTATCCCTTGCACCAGAACTCCCTGCTTCGGTACTTGTATTTCAACTCGCCGAATTGCTCATACAGCATTGTGCTGCTTTTCCCTTTCAGGTAACCCATAAAACTCGATACCGACATTTTGGGCGGTATTTCCACCAGCATATGCACATGATCAGGGCATACTTCTGCTTCTATGATCTTTATCCCTTTCCACTCACACAACTGCCTCAGTATCTTTCCTACTGCAAGTCTTTTTTCCTCATAAAACACTTTTCGCCTATACTTCGGTGCAAACACAATATGATATTTGCAATTCCATTTCGTATGCGATAAACTGTTTATGTCATTCAAACTCATTTGAATGTCCTCCTTTTGCTATTTCTCGTGCAGTTGGCCGACCGCACTCTTAGTATAGCAAAAGGAGTTTTTTATGTCTTCCTCATCGCTTAAGCTTTTTGGAACCACAGGCCTTGCCTGTGGTTTTCGGGATACAAATAAAAACGGCTGCAGTATGGCAGCCGTTTTTTTATACAAGCTTGAAAATTATGTAAACTGTAATATGTATTTTATTTTATGTTTTAAATATTATGTTATCTTTTATTGGAGCGGCGCCAGATTTTCTGCTCTTCTGCTGCACGGATCAGTTCATCCCGGAAGTCAGGATGAGCAATGGCAATCAATGCCTCAGCCCTCTGCCAGACAGGCCTTCCGGTAAGAGAGGCTATCCCGTATTCCGTAACGATATTCGGAGTCAGAGCGCGTGGAGTAGTGATAATATCTCCTGCCGTGAACTTCGGAACAATATTGGAATGAAGGCCTCCTGCGCTGTCTTTGAAAACAGAATGCATCGTCAGGAAAGCCCGGCCATGTTCCGCCTCCAGCGTTCCGGTAATGAAGTCCACCTGGCCGCCTGTTCCGGAGATCTGCCTGGTTCCGACGGATTCCGAACTGACCTGGCCGTAGAGATCGACTGCAAGACAGCCGTTGACGGAAACGAAATCGTCCAGCTGACGGATAACTTCCGAATTGTTTACGAAAGACATCGGCGCGCTCAGAATCCCGCCGTTATGATCAAGAAAATCATAGAGTTCGCGTGAACCGTTGCAGATAGAGAAAATGCCCTTTCCGCGAAAAACCGACTTTTTCCGGTTGGTAATTTTACCTGCACGATACAGATCAAGATACCCGTCACTCATCAGCTCAGCATGCATACCGATGTCCTTTACATCCGACTGCGCAATCATACTGCCTATAGAATTCGGTATTCCGCCTATCCCCAGCTGCAGGCAGCATCCGTCAGTGATAAACGGGAAAATATACTCCGCAATTTTTCTGTCAAGCTCTGTGGCATGAGGAACAGGAACCGTCGGAAGAGGGCGGTCGCTTTCCACAACGGCATCTACATCACGGATGTTGATACGGTCATGCTCTGTGCCGGTTATAACAGGCATGGCAGGGTTAACTTCCAGAATGATACGTTTTGCAGCATCAAGGACTTCCTGCATACAGCAGTTGGTAAGGCCAAAGGAGAAATCCCCGTTTTCATCCATTGGGGCAACTGTCACCATGGCAACGTCAACCGGTGCATATCCCTTCTGATAGTAAATCCCGCAGTGACGGAAAAGCATGGGTGTAAAAAAAGCTTTCCCGGCATCCAGATATTTTCTGTCAAGCGCGGAACAGTGCCAGACGTTATAAGTGAAGGCAGCGGCGGTATCTTTTTCTACCGTCTGCACAGGGAGCATGGAAATGGCATTGCGCAGCTTCACATCATGCAGTTCTGCACTGCGGGCAGCCAGAGCCTCATCCAGAAGCTGAGGGAAAGAGCAGGCCTGGCTGTAGTCAACCCAGTCACCGCTGCTGATAAGTTTTACTGCGTCTTCCGCTGTTTTCAGTTTTTCCCTGTATTCTTTCTGAATATCCCGCATGGCAGCCTCCAATGATGTTGATTCTATACCCTACTCTGTATGTTACAGTGAAACCGCATTCCTCAGCTTGCGAAAACTGACAGTTTCCTTTGCAAGATCAACCGCGTAGGTTTTATATCCGTATCTCAGCCAGCACTGGGCTATGGAATGGGAATCGGAATTTGACCAGTACTGCTTTACTTCTCTGGCAGAGGGCGAAAGCGGAAAGCCAAGAATTCTTTCTATTTCACTGAATGAAAGCGTAATATTGTCACGCTTCATTTCTGCAAAGAAGGCAGAGAGATTTTCAAATTTTGAAAGCTTTGTTCTGCTGCGGCTTTCACTTCCGGAACCTTCCAGTGCTGATACTCTTTCTTCCAGCGCAGCGATCCTGTCCAGCATTCCCAGAATTACTTTTTCATACTGCATAAAAAAATACCTCCTTGATTTATCTGACCTTATTATAACTAAATAGACCTAATAAATCAATAGGTATTTTTAACTATTCTGTAAACTCTGTCTGACCCGGTTTGTATTATTTTATTCTTTTCAGTTTCGTCTTTTTACCGTCCGGCGTTACAATATAGGTGTTTTCCAGCACCTGTTCCGCACCGCGGCGCCATTCCGCGATATACTCCTTGCGCAGGACCTCGCGTTCAGCCAGTTCTTCAGGCGTCAGTTCTCTGACTTTTGCCCATCTGGCCAGCTCATTGATCCGGTCAAGCTTTGATTTTTCCATTTCAGCACGCTCCGTTCAGAAGTTGTGTTCAGTTAAGGAGTCTTTCAGATCAGTTCATCCAGCTGACTGTCCAGCCAGGCTGTACATTCTTCCATATACCCGATATCCCAGATCATTGAACTGATGATGTATTTGTTCCGGATATCACGTGAGCAAATGAATGCGTCCAGAACATCCTGTCTGCTTAAGCCAATCTCCTCCGGCTTTGTCGGCATGCCCAGTCCTTTCATATATTCAGCCATCTCTGTATAAGAGGGCAATTCCTTCTCCATGAGCACCAGAAGTTCATCCCAGGCTGCAATAACCCGTTTCGCACGGGTCCGTCTGCCGTCAGGGTCGTTTTTTCCGGCTGATTCCTCTATCTTCAGAATACCTGCAGAGGACCTGGGAAATACCCTGCGGATATTCTTTTCCCATGCATCCCTGTCAAAGGCCGGAATCGATTTTTCCACTCTTTCCATATCCGGCCTGACTGTTTTCAGCCACTGCACAATCTTCAGCACCATCAGCATCCCGATCCCGACCTGAATGCCATGCAGTTCATAGGGTTCCCCTCTCTCAAGCTTCATCATTTCCCAGCAGTGGGAAAAGTAATGCTCAAGCCCGGAGGCAGGATGAGAGGAGCCTTCCAAAGCCATCGCAACACCTGACAGGACAAGCCCGTCCGTAATCTCCCTGACAGCCTCCTCATCCCTCTGTACAGCCTGCGGGGACAGCCTGATCACATTTTCCAGCGAGCGCCTGACAAGGGCGGCTATTTCCTCACAGTAATGTTCTCCGGTTGCAATGGCAGAAAGCTTCCAGTCAAACAGGGAGCTGATTTTGGCCAGAATATCTCCGATGCCCGCATGAATCATATGCATAGGAGCCTGCGCGAGAATATCCGTGTCGCATAGTATTGCTTCCGGTATCTGCTCCTTCAGCGACTGTTTGATGCCGCCGACTCCCATGGACGACCCGTCTGATGCAAAGCCATCCATCGACGGCGCAGTTGCAACAATCATACATGGTATTTTGGCAACTTTACCGACCAGTTTGCAGGTGTCGTTGATAACTCCGCTTCCAACGCCCAGTACAATATCTGCGTTATGATCAAAGTTAAGCACCGCACTGCCCACGGCGTATTCCGCCGGTCTGATATTACCGCCGTCTTCCTCTTCCAGTACGTGAAGGGTATAGGCAATGCCTGATTCCGCCAGAAGCCTGCATACACTCTCTCCTGCTGCCTTATATCCGTTTGGGCCGCACAGAACCATCGGGTGTTTTTTCCCAAGAACATTCAATGCTTCCGGAACAGATTCAAGTGCTCCTGACGAGATAAGTATATAGGGTATCTCTGCTTTGTGCGTATGCCCGCAGGAACAGGAAAACCCCTCCGGGCGGATCAGTTCTCCCAGTGTCTTTGATTTCAGATCATCCATGGTCTTTTTTCTCCAGTCTGAGAAATTATATTCTGTTTACTGCAACAAAGTGTACCATAGTTATCGGAATATATCAACTTTATTCGAGAAGCTGTTTCTGCTGCCAACTATGTCAGCCATTATTTTCGGACATTTCATTTACGTAAAATTCGCCGCGTATAAGCATAATTGAACAGCACTCCATTTGTTAGACATCCTGGTTACTACTAACAACTGGGTGCTGTTCAATCGTACGGAACACGATGTACCGTTCAAGGGAAGCTGTTTCCGTCAGACAGCGTACATGTATTCCCTGATCAGACGGGAAGTTTTCTCCTCCCCGATTATCTTCTTCATACTATCCACAGCGACACCGCCTTCACTGAGAAGCCGTTCCGCATAGGCACGGTTCTTTTCCTTTTTTGCATCAGGGTCACATCCGGGTGCTTTACAGAGGCAATCCAGATAAAATGAAAGACAGTCTTTCATCATCTGCTCCTGCTCTTCGGATTTTCCTTTTCCCTTTTTAGCCAGATAGGCAGAAAGTCTCCAGGAATCATACCAGCGGGGCTGTGCCTGATAATCAGCAGAATCCCGGTACTTTTCCCGAACCGCCTTGAAAGCGGAAAGGTCTGTCTCCTCTATACACGTCCGGTACGTTTCAAAAATGAAGGTATCATTTCCCATGGCGTGCACAGCGTCGAAGTTACAGAAAGAAAGATCTTTCTGAACGGGCGTAATCACAGCTGTATTCATTTTCATCAGGCCGAACATAGCCTTCATCTCTATGAAAAAGAGATTGCCGACGTCTTTGATCTGATAAGTCTCACAGTGGAAATTTGTGAGCCCTTTTTTTATTTCTGCCAGTTCCCCCATATTAACAGGAAGCAGCTGATAAGTATTTGAAAGTTCCCGGATAATATAGTCTTTCATAATCTCTCCTGTAATTTACACCGGCACTTTGATGACGACTTTTTTTGTCGGTGCACAGCTGTTCACTGCCATACCCGGAGCATGGGCATCCTGCGGGAAAAAGATACCGAAGGAGCCGCTTCTGAGTGTTACATATGACATCGGGCCACGATAAAACCAGATGTCTCCTTCCGGATTTGCTTTGACTTCCGTCATTTCTCCGAGATTTCCGAATCCGATTTTTTCCTCACCCGAAACGATATACTGAATGTCAATATATTTCCGATGAGCTTCCGGTGTGTCGTTCTGCTCTTTCGTTTCATAGCTCTGTACCATGTAAAAAACGCCTTCGCTGTCCGCGAAATACTTACCGTCAGGAACAAAGGTGAAATCCACCTCTTTCAGCAGATTAAGGCCAACAGCAAGAGCTTTGCTGATGCCGGTATAAGTTTCGATATTTTCAAATTTGTCAGCAATCATGTCTTTCCCTCAAACTGATTATTTGGATTCTTCTTTAATTTCAGGAACAACTTCCGCTTTGGCAGCCTTTGCCGCAGCTCTGGCTTCTCTCCGGGCTTTGCGGCGTTCAGCACGCTTCGGGCTGCAGATAACACGCTTAAGAATCAGGATCAGGATTATCAGCAGAAGCAGGAAGAAAGCAAGTACCGGCAATGCTTCCACAAAATCGATAAAATACCAGGAAAGATTGTCCAGCCCTTCCATCAGGGCTTCTTTCAGGCGTTCGCCGTAGCCTTTCTGAACTTCAGGCGTATACTCGCTGACCTCATTGACGGTGAGGCGGACAGATGACCAGCTGACACGTCTGTCCCAGTTGCGGAGGGATGTCTGCATGCTCTCAATCCGATACCGTACTTCCGTAAGCTCATTTTCGATTTCAATTACATCAGATACTGTTTCCGCTTTGTCCAGAAGTTCCAGCAAACGCTGTTCCTGCGCCTGGTAGGTTGTCAGCCTTGCCTGTGTATCGTAATACTGAGAAGTGACATTCTCCGTATAAACATGGCTGCGCGGGACATTCCCCAGGGCAGGGAGAGAATTCATCAGCTCATCGAACCTGTCATTTGGAACACGCACCGTATAGTTAGCAGACCGATTTGTTTTTGAGCCTCTGGATATGCTGGAATAATTGGCTCCCGTCACGCTGCTGGATTCGATCCATCCCCCTACGCTGTCAATCATAGCATCCAGGGCTTTGACAGTATCTTCAAACTGCGTTGTCTCAACGGTGGCATCGGCTGAGTAAATAATCTTCTCAGGGTTGAGCTCCGATGGTTCATCCGAAACATTTGATGAACCGCCGGCAGATCCATTGGAACTGCTTGTCGTTGAAGCAGCTGCAGGTGCTGCATACATGCCGGACATACTGAATCCGCCATATGCTTCTTCGGCAACAGCCATGTCATCGTAGTCGTACGAATAGGAGTACGACGTGCCTGTGGAATAATCTCTTTGCTCACTGGTTTTCCGGCTGGAAGTGAGCCCGTCACACGCGCACAAATTCAGGAGCAGAACTACGCAAATCAGTACTGCAAGAAGTTTCCCGGTTCTTTTCATTGCTTTATCTCCTTTTGCTTTTATTATGTTCTACGACACTTATAATATATACATCAACAGTCTTTCCGGATTGTTAAGTAAAAGTGTACCACAGAAAAACAATTTGTAAAGGAATAAAAAAACCGGGGCACTTTTTGCCTCGATCATAAACATCCATATAAACGAAATAACCCTTGATCATCACATCTTTCACCTGCGACGACCAAGGGTTATTTCTCTGAAATCTTGATATCTAGCATCCTGGTTACCTCACATTCTCTTTTGTTCCTGCCGTACTCTTTCCGAAATCCATTCACACTGCGCTTCTCATTTTCATTTCAATTTATTTCCCTTAGGCGGGATAACCAATAGCGAGGAGAACATTTCCTGAAAGTCTGACCTTTCGCGGCTTCTTTATTTAAGGAAGTATTACCTTTTTTATTGTGTCTATATCATAGCAGGTTTTTTGAACTAAAACAATTGACAGAATAGCCAAATTTTTAACATTGAATTTGTGCAATTCAACCAATATTAACCGGCACGCTCACTAATATCTTGACTTTTTTTGTGAATTATACTATAGTAAAAATGTTGGGGCTGCAGAAATAATCTGCAGCCCTGTTTTTTATATCCGGATAAATTACAGGATATGCGCACAGGCAGGATCAAAGGATATATAGGCCTGGTCTCCTACATTGTATATTTTCTTGTTGACCGGACAGTTGTCCGTAATCTTCACAAGAGTATCTCCTACACGCACATGATAGTTCTGATAGGAACCCATGAAGCAGCTTAATTCTACTTTGCAGGGCAGCATTCCTTCATCACTGATCAGAATTGCCTCCGGCCTTACGACAATTTCCACTTCGCTTCCCGGCTCGTAGATTTTGTCCGAGGAACCTTTTGCCTGTCCTTCAGGCAGCTGGACGAGTGTTACATTATTTCCGCTGGAAACGACTTTACCTTTCAGGAAGTTACATTCACCGATAAAGTCGGCAACGAATTCACTGTTTGGCTTATAATAGATTTCCATCGGGCTGCCCATCTGAGCAATTACACCGCTTTTCATCAGAATAATCTGGTCAGAGATAGACATGGCTTCACTCTGATCATGTGTAACGTAAACAGCGGTAATTCCCAGCTGCTGCTGAATGCGGCGGATCTCAGTTCTCATCTGTACGCGGAGCTTGGCATCCAGGTTGGAAAGCGGCTCATCAAAGAGCAGCACACCGGGTTCCACTACCAGTGCACGTGCCAGGGCAACACGCTGCTGCTGACCGCCTGAAAGCTGATTGGTATAGCGGTTTTCCATACCTGTCAGTCCGACAAGATCCATCATTCCGAAAACTTTGTCCTTAATCTCGGCTGAACTGAATTTACGAAGTTTCAACCCATATGCAATATTGTCAAAAATATTCATATGAGGGAAAAGCGCATAACTCTGGAAGACCATAGCGGTATCGCGCTTGTTAGGCGTCAGCGTATTAATTGCCTCGTCACCGAGATAAATCTCTCCGGCATCAGGGCTTTCAAAGCCTGCAATCATACGAAGCGTGGTGGTTTTCCCGCAGCCTGAGGGTCCAAGGAGTGTAATAAACTCTCCCGGTGCAATATCCAGCGATATATTATTGACAGCATAAAACTCTTTTTTTGTTTTCGGATCCTGATATATTTTAGATACGTTCTCCAGCCGAACGCCTTTTTTCACTTTACTCATGACTGAACCTCCTTGAATTTCTTTTCAGCGCGTTTCTGTCTGCGGCTGGTTCCGAAGAAGCTCAGCATCAGATTCATCAAAGCAATTGAACTATAGACAATTATCATCAGCATCGTAGCCCAGGCACAGGCTTCTGAATACCTGCCGCGGTCAACAACAGACATAATCTGCGGAGTGATAAGCCTCCATGCCGGAGATACCAGGAAAATAACTGCACTGGTTGCCGTAATGGATCGGGCAAATGTCGTCACAAGGCCGCTGAGGAAGGAATCCTTGATCAGGGGAAGAGTAACGGAGGTAAATACCTTGCCGCTTCCTGCGCCCATATCATAGGCTGATTCTTCAATTGATTTGTCTATCTGCCGCAGCGCAGCCACGCCGGATCGTGTCCCGACAGGAAGACTTCGCACCACAAAAGCAATCACAAGGATGGTACCTGAACCTGCCAGAACCATATGACCGCTGTTGAAGATACCTGTAATGTATCCGCGCAGCAAAGCAATACCGAGAACCGTTCCGGGAACGGCCATGGCAAACATTGTCATGAATTCCATTAAGCCGCGTCCTATAAACTTACGTTTTACTACGAGGTAAGCTATAATCATGGACATGAACGCTGTTACAAATGCAGAGATCAGAGAAAGCTCCAGCGCATCCCAGAAGGGCTCAAGGCCGCGGGAGAATACTTCCTTGAAGTGAGTAGGCACAAGATTGAATTTTCTGCCCCACTGTTCAAACGATGCTCCCAGAGGAATAAGTGCATACATGCTGATAACAAAGATGGAAATCAGCATACAGAAGGTTACGAGCGGTACAACAACGGACCTGTCATCGATCGGCTGACGAATCCGCGATGCTTTACCGCTGAGCGTAGCAACACTCTTGCGTTCAAGCCAGTATTTTTCGAGGGTGAACAGCACAATTGTTATCAGCAGCATCACAACGGACATTGCAGCCGGCAGTCGCGGGTCTCCCTGCAGGGCGTACTCGTTATACACCATTTCTGCAAGGGTACGGTAATCACCGCCTATCATCTGCGGGTTGGCAAAGTCGGCTACTGCTTCAATGAACGTTACCAGAAATGCATTCCCGATACCGGGAAGCATCAGAGGGAGCGTTACCGTGGTAAAAACCTTCCATCTGGAAGCTCCCATATTTCTGGCGGATTCCTCAATGGACGGATCAATATTGGCAAGCAGCCCCTTCAGCATCAGATAGCATACCGGGAAAAATGTCAGCACCTGTACCAGAACAATACCGTGCAGACCGTTGATGTTGGCATCCATAATCCCCAGCAGATGCCGTGTAATAATACCGCGTTTCCCGAACAGCATAATAGCGGAAAGTGAAAGCACAAAAGGAGGCGATACAATCGGCAGGATGGATATCACCCGGAACATCGGGCTGAATTTCGTTCTTGTATACATATCCACATAAGCAAAAACGAATCCGATCAGTGTTGCAATTGTTCCTGTTATCGCTCCGAGCAGAAGTGTGTTCCGGATTGCCTGCTGGAAACTCTTTCTCTGGAAGAGCGTCACATAGGCATCCATGGAAAAGGCTGTCTTGCCGAGCTGTGCTTCCGCCTTCTTAACGGACTCCAGGCGTGTCTTAACATCCTCAGCGGTAATCTCCGTTCCGCCGCTTCCGTTCACGGCTGTAACAAACGCTTCTATCGTACTGTCATCGATTTTTCCCATTGCTGCTTTCAGCGCAGCTCTGGAGTCGATAACCTCCTGTGCATTATTTCTGCGATAGCGGTTATAAAATTTATGAAATTCCGAAACTGAGCTTCCAAGGTTTTTAAAAGGTTCAGCTGCTTCCTCCTCCGTCTCCTTTGCTCTGGCAGTAAACCATTCACCGATGTCTTTCACCTCAGCGATCATATTCGTTTCACTGCGGGAAAAACTCTGTGCCGTTACAGTAGCAAGAGGATAGACGACAAAGAGCAGGAGGAATGCCATAATTGCGAGGATCACCAGAACCAGGACAGGATCGCCAAGCAGCTTTTTCCGGTCAAGGCTTTTCCCCTGTTTATTTGCCATATTCCTGTCACCTCTTTACAGCAATATCAGAAAAGCCGTCTGCCTGTGAAGGCAGACGGCCTTTCTGTTTGTCATAACAAACGATCAGTCTTTCTGGATCTTGTCCTGAGAAATAGCGCTGTTCCAGGCATTGATGATCATATCCTTGTTCGCGCCGGTCCACTCAGAGTCATAGTTGATAAGTTTGATGCCCATATCGAGCAGCTCCTGGCAGGCTTCAGGATCCTTTGCGCCTTTAACAGTCAGGAACTGGAGAGATCCGACAGTCTGGCCAATTTCCTGGCACTCAGGCGTCAGAGCGAACTCAATGAACAGTTTTGCCTCATCGAGGTGCTTTGCACCCTGGATGATGCCTGCACCGCCGACTTCATAGCCGGTGCCTTCTGCAGGACCAGTCAGGACGAGGTTGTCATAGCCGCGGTTAACTTTGAAGTCGAGACCGGTGTGCAGGAAGCCGACACCGATTGCTGCTTCACCGAGAGCAACCATGTTGGATGTGCCGGAACCAGTCTTAACATAAGTGGTGACATTCTTATCCATAGCAGCAATCATTTCAACTGCCTTCTCTTCGCCGAAGAGCTGGAAGAGGATGGATGTTACCATAACGCCTGTGCCTGTTGCACCGGGGTTGGCAAGAACGATCAGGCCTTTATATTCTTCCTTTGTCAGATCTTCCCAGGAAGTGGGCAGGGGCAGACCGCGTGCCTCAAGTTCCTCGCTGTCGCAGATAAATCCGATCCAGCCGGAATAAATGCCGAACCAGTACGGGAAGCCTACACCATAATTTTCACTGCGGTAATTTGCAACGCCTTTGCAGTCTTCATACGCATAGAGAAGGCCTTCTTTTGCTGCCGCAATGTACGGATCCCAGGTGCCGCCGTACCAGACGTCAGCCTGAGGATTGTCGCGCTCTTCCTTAATACGGGTGAAGCAGTCATTGCCGCTGAGACGGATGTAGCTCGTCTTGATACCGGTTTTCTCTTCGAAAGCCTTGCAGACTGCTGCCACGTGCTCTTCATCAGAGCCGCCGTAAACCATCAGCTCACTGCCTTCGTAAGCACGCCAGTTGATTTCGTCATCAGCGAAAGCGGTGCCGCTCACGCACAGTGCAAACACCATGACGAGAGCCAGAATCATTGCCAGATACTTTTTCATACGAATTCCTCCAATAATATTTTATTTTCAGCAGCCTGAAGGCTGTGGAAACCTTTTCATGCCCCGCATTATACTCCTTTTTTCATTTGGATTAAAGATTTTTCCTAAGGGCATTTCCATTTTTGTGAAAACTGCAGTAATTAAACTGTTGTATTTTGTGCAACCTGCTGAAAGTCAGATTTCGCAGTGTACCCCGAACCCGTGAAGTTTTCTCCGGAGTTCCTTCACATCATCATGGAAAACTATTGCTTTCATACCTGAGAATACTGCTCCTTCCGCATTGGCAGTAGAATCATCTATGAAAACGCACTCTTCCTCCTTCAGGGAGAACCTGCTGCACAGCAGCTTATAGATCTCCGGCTGCGGTTTCACCAGGTGCACATCTGCGGAAATCAAAGTCCCGTCAAACAATTCGGAAGCAGGTATTTCCGGCCAGTAAACATGCTGGCGGTAGCTGGCATTTGAGAGCAGATAGAGACTGTATCCGTTATGTTTCAGCTCCCGGACAAGTTCTTCCATTCCTGCAACCGGAAGGATCGGCCTTTCCCATTCGTTGACCAGCCGGTGTATGCTTTCCCTCAGGCGCGCGGGGACACGCTTTATCATGATTTCCGCCGCCTCGTCATCCGTGAGCGACCCGCGGTCCATCATTGACCATTCCAGAGAGAGATAGATCTCCCGTTTCAGCAGAGCTCTGTCCTCCGGATCTTTCAGATGAATACGGTCAAGAAATGCATCCGGATCATAATAGATGAGAACATTGCCCATGTCGAAAATGATATTTCTGATCATCAGCTATTCTTTCCTGTCAGCTTTGCAAAGAATTTTCTGCGTCTGTCTCTCGCTTCCAGACGTTCACCAAGGTCACGTGATCCAACCCCGTAAACCAGATAGAGAATAATGCCGGAAACCAGCATGATAAACACAGTTGAGGCGCATCGTCTGCCTGATGCGTTTACATTATAACCATACAACCCCTCTTCACGGCACATTGCCTGAATAACCATGGCATAACTGGTTCCGTATGTACTGGCAAAAGTTGCCGACATATCGTATTCCGTAAACAGGGCGTTGAAGTTCAGCGCGAATACAGCCAGTACGCTTGGGAGTATAATCGGAAGCTTGACACGCAGGAATGTATATATTTTCCGTGCGCCGAGATTTCTGGCCGCTTCTTCCAGTTCCTCGTCTATTGAGTAGAACGACGCCTTGATCATACGCAGGGAAAACGGCAGTTTTGTCACCGTATACGCCAGTACAATCAGCAGGCGGACATTCTGTGCATAATAGAGATTCTGATTACCGACATACCATACGCTGTTGCTGTTGAAATAAGTGCGGTAGGAATAACAGATCAGGATCGTAGGCAGAAGCCAGGGGAAAAGAAGTGCATATTCCAGCACCACACCGCTTTTCTTGTGCTTCTTCTGGAACATGTAGTTGCACGCGACCACAACAATCACACAGGCAAAAGCGGCAGCCAGTGCCGAAAGAATAAAGCTCAGCTTAATACCGCCAAGGGTGGCCTCATTCGCAAAAACACCGGAAATGGAGCCAACTCTCGTTTTGTACTTTCCGCGCCCGGTCAGGTATTCATAATCCTGCTGGCCAAAGTAATTGATCAGCGTCCAGTGGCTGATGTCAAGCTTCTTCAGGCGAATAGCACTGTATGTCTGGAAGG